>JAANMV010001176.1_pt1 | contig 29716 bp, 20 predicted proteins | sample 7279661 | NCBI WGS metagenome assembly JAANMV01 (sample SAMN14094540, study PRJNA606508) | bioreactor metagenome | isolation source: A lab-scale SPAN reactor treating ammonium-rich wastewater day 121 | place: Ireland: Galway | collected 2017-05-16
GGCGATCTTGCACTGGTGGGTCCTCCGGTCTGTTGAGGTCTCACCATGACCGTAGCATCCCGCCTCCACCAGTTCCAAGCGCGCTTACCGAAAGCTCACCTTGTTCCAGAGATGTTCCTCGAGCGCTCCAATCCTGGCTCTCAGCTCATCGAGCTCCAACTGGAGGTAATTTGTGTCTCTGAAGAGTTCCCACAGCAGCTTCGGCGCGCCATGCTGGTATGCGCAGTGGTGAGCAAGCTCAAAGGCCAGACGGAAGGGCCGGGTCACGCACTTGCCCCACTCTGGCCCAAAATACGGGGTATCATATGGGCCAACTCGCGAGATTTGCAGGCCCTGGGCTTCCAGCCACGACACTGCACCGAAGGGGTCTTGCTTGAGTTCTGTCGTGGCAACAACCGTCGTCCGGTCAAGCCCCACGGTCTGAAGCGCTTCCAGGCTCTTGAATCGCTTGCTCCAGACCGCGCCAATGTCAAGGTGAAAGAGGTCGTCGAGAGTCAGCCCCACCACGCGCAGGAGGTTGGGCTGCCGGTTGTCGATTCCGAGGTAGAGTCTGGTGGAGTCCAGAGTAAAGCGGTCCAGCGAATCTCTCACGACTTGGCCACCTCCACCGAGTGGCTGAGAACGAGCTCGCTGGCAGCCTGCTCCAGGCAGGGGTTGTCCACCAGCTCCTTCTTCTCGAAGGCCGCCGCAAGCAGGCACCCGTAGGCGAGCCGGTTGATGGGTCTGGGAAGGCCCTGGCAGCGCCGGTGGATCTCCTGGGCGATCTCCTTGGAGAACACGGGGCGGGAACAGCCAGCCCACTTGAGGTGGGCTTCGAGGTAAGCAACGATCTCGTCCTCGGCCAGGCCGCGCAGGTGATAGCAGAACAGAAGCCGATTCTTCACCTCGGCCAGCCTGCTGAGCGCCAGGACGGCAGCCACCTCAGTCCGTGCGCCCAACAGGACGAGCAAGACCGGCGAGCGCGAGTCCATCTCCTGGTTGGTCAGGCTCTTAAGCAGAAGCCAGGCCTCCGGACCGAGGTAGTGAACGTCGTCGACCACGATGACAGGGGTCTGGTTCTGCTCGTGCGCGCGCGCCAGGGCCTGCTGCAAGCGGCTCAGGCCGCGGGCCGGGTTGTTAAAAGGGATGGGCTCCCCGAGTTGATGCAGCAGCTCCTCCACTACCCCGCGCACGGGGTTCTTCAGAGAGGCGGCCGCCACATACAAGGTCAGGTAGCTGCTGGGGGCAAGTTGGCGCCGAAAGTGCCTGGCCAGGGCCGTCTTGCCGGCCCCGGACTCTCCCGCCACCAGAACCAGCCCCCGCCGCGGGAGGGCTTCGAGCAGGCGCATCTCGGCCTGCTGGAAGCTCCGAAACTGGAGAAGGGAGTCGGCGTCAATCTCGGGCGAGAAGGGGTTGCGGAGCAGCCCGAAACGCTCCAGAACGATGGACTGGCTCATTCTTCCTCCTCGTTCCGGGTGAAGTCGATCAGGTTCAGCTCCTGGGCTCGCCGCTCGCGGTGACGCTGCTCGAGCCAATCCAGGTATTGCTGGGCAGCATCGGTATGGGTCTGGGCCCGCTTGGGCCCCGGTCGGCTGCGGTGGACCAGATTGGAGGCGCCCGCGATGGCGACCTTGCTCCCGTCCTTCCAGACGTAGATCCTGGAGAGGTCGTCGGGGTCGAACCGGATCACAGCCCGGGAGCAGACCAGGGCAGGATCCACGCGGTAGACATTGCCGTGGAGCTTGATTTCCCCGAGCGGCGAGATCGCCCTCACATCCCATTGGAGAAATGCCTCCGCGAGAAGGTCAGGCGGCATGAGTCGCCTCTGCTTGAGCCACCCGAAGCGCTCAGTTGGAGCCTCCTTCGTCCCAGAGTGAATTGTGCAATGGTAGAGGTCCAGCCAGTTGTTCAGGTGGCGGTTGAGTTCGTCCAGACTGAGCGAAACCAGGTTCTCGAGCTCCTGAATCAACTGCTGGCGCAGGGTTCCGAAGAAGCGCTCTTGCTTTCCGCGAGATACCGGGTAGTGCGGAGTCGAGTGCACTTTGACAACCCCGAGCTGCGAGCAGGCCAACTCCAGGCTTTTGCTGGAGTAGGTCCTGGCATTGTCGACGAAGATTTTGCGCGGCGTGCCGTGCTTGGCGATGGCGCGCCTCAGAGCATCCTCGATGGCGGCCAGGGTCTCGTCCGGGTAAGCCTGCAGGTGACAGGCGTAACGCGAATGGTCGTCCAACCAGCAGACCACTTTGGAGCGTACGGACTGCCCGTCGCTCAGCTTTACGACCGGACCGACCAGAGTATCACCCTGCCAGAGGTCACACGGTTCCGAGGCTTCGAAGCTGTGAAACGGGCCCGCGGGTGCTTTCCGATCGCGCACCGAGCCGCGCGCCCTCAAGTGGCGGTCCAGTGTCGAGCGCTTGAGAAAGCCCTTCCATTCGGGTTTTTCTGCCTCCAGCAGACGGATCAGCTGAGGGATCCCCCGCCGCCCGTCCTCCTCACGCAACTGCATGGCCCGTTCCACGGATGCAAGCGGGATCCTGATAGCCTGTCCAGAGTCTTTTCGCGGGGCCGGCACGAGCCCCGACAGGCCTTTTGTCTTATAGGCCAGGCACCAGCGGCGGAGGGTTCGTCCGGCCACTGTAATGCTGCCACGCCATGGGTGCTCGTGCGTTCGCTCGAGCACCCCCTCGCGGTACTTTGCCTTCTGCTCCTCCGTATGGCCCCCGTCCAGCAGCGGGCCGATCAACTGGAAACGCCATCCGGCCTCCATCAGCCTACGCTGACGGCCATCAAGGACCAGCACCTTGCGAAGAATCGTGTCTGGGTCTTTCATTCTGAGCTCCAATCTGGGCCGTTAAGCCCGGTTTCATCGTCCCGACACGATGCCTCAAGAGCCGGCGGCCACTCAACGCGATTTGTGTTGGCGATCTCGGGACCATAAAGCCGGTTCCTTGGAGGGAAGCACAAAGGGAGCTGCCTGGATGAGCCAGGAGCTCTGCAAATTCAGCGATTGCCAGGCCCTGATCAACGAGAAGCGAGACGGGCTCTCTGGAGAAAGGGGCAGAAGAAGTTGGTATTCCACCCGCGAGCCACAGCGCGCGCCAGACTCACGGTCTGCCACGGCGAGGTTCTGCAATTTGGTGGCGGCTGCGGGCTAGAAGGGCGCCGATCAGGCACTTGCTCCCGCTCGTTCTCCAGCCACGGCTGCAGGGCGTCATCCAACAAGCACCGGATCCACCGACCGATGGTCACCACGGCCGGACCATCCTCCGACAGGACACGACAGACCGGCTCTTGAGAACCGGCATACTCCTGAAGGGCTTGGTCCACAACACCAGCCAGGTAACGGAGATATCGCGCCAAGAAGGGCGGGAGCCCAGAAAAGCAGCCGTGGATCTTGCAGCGGTATCTTGGAATGGGGATCGGGCGGAGCACACGACCATCCGGCAGGCGGCAGTCAGTTCTCTCGTAATGTCCCCAACTCGTCCCAGGCTCGCCACAATGGCGGCAGCACTGGTGAGGCAGGTTGTGGTGGTGGAAGAGTTGTCTGTGTCTCTTGACTTCGGGTGGATCAGGGCCTAGCGTTTCCTTGGGTTCGTTGTTGTTGACACGCTAACGTGCCCAACCCGGGGGCAGAGTGGAATACCTCTGCCCCCCCTTTTTGACGGCCTGGTCAGATGGTCACAGATCTTGGGTTAAAAGTTGAGATTCATGGCCTTTCAGGCCGGGCAGTAATAGAAATCGAAAATCGGAGAGCGGAACGCCGGGCAGGACAACTGCCCACTCAGCAGTTGCGCGTTGCGCGCGCGTGCAGCAGGCATGATCAAGTTGATCACCTGATGATCACCGGCCTCAAAATCACCCCCGATCACCACGACATCCCAGAAACACCCCAACCCACTCAAACCCGCACCAGCTCTAATCTCCAGCACACCCAACGACATGCCAGATCACCCAGGATCACGCCCCTGCTTATCTACCCGGGGAACTTATATGGGGACTCTGCTATGCTGGTTCTGCAGAGTTCCCCGTTCAGTTGGGTCAACTGCGAAAGGGAATCCGCCCTGCCTTGAGAATCTTTCAGCACCCGGGGAGGTCTGCCATGTCCAAGCGAATCCTGATCCTGCTCTTCATTCCGCTGGTGTTGGTGTTGCTGCTCTTTGCGGGCCTGCAGCTGTGGTTCCTCAGCTACAAAGTGGCCGACCCGGCCCGAGCCCAGGAGATCTTCGACCGCTCGGCGGCTTCGATCGACCAGCGCAACCAGCGCGTCGACAATGCTGAGGTAAACGGCGCGCTCTGGTTGAAAGACCCCAAAATGGCATCGCGCTGCACCGCCCTGGCCGACGCCAAGAAGCGCAAGCCGGAAGACTTCAAAGCCTTCCAGGCCGCCCTCCCCGAGCTCGAGAAGGAGCTGCGCAAGCCCGACTTCCTCTTCAAGGTCGAGCGAGACCGGCTCGACTCGGGCCCCGACCCGGTGGTGCTGCGCGGGCTGGTGGGCTCCATGGCCGAATATTCTCGTCACCTGTCTGGCCAGGGCAAAACGTCCGAAGCAGTCGAGCTGTCGCTGCTCAATCTCGAGCTGGCAGCCAAGGTCATGAGCCAGGGCTCGGTGGTGACCGTGATGGTGGGCGCGGGGCTCGAGCGCACCGCGGCCGCCCCGCTCTTCGAGCTGTTGCGAGCCGGCAAGCTGAAGGCTAAGGATTGCCAGGAGATCGAGCGGTGCGTGCAGGCCCTCGAACTCGGCCCGGAGGTCTGGCTGGCCCGGGCCGACGAGGAGTACGTCGGCTTTCTCGACTTCACCGCCAGCGGCAAGGTCGGTCCTCCGACCTCGAGCTCGGTGCAGCAGCTCCTCATCTTGACCCCGGGCTTCGTGGCCCGAGAACGCCGCATCTACCAGCGGCTCTACCTGCGTGACCGCGAGTCGATCGAGAAGATGACCTCTTTTCAGGCTGGTGGGGGAGAGGTTCAGGACCTGGGGGTGAAAGAGCAGGCCTTCCTGGTGGCCACAATGTATCCCGCCTTCGACCGGGCTCAGCTGCAGTTCGCCCGCTCGTTGACCGAGCTCGAGGCCCTTCAGGCCATGGCCCGGATCGAGCTCGAAAAGCAAGAGACCAAGAAGTACCCTTCGGCCCTGCCGGGCGAGGCCCGCGACTACCTGGCCCCGGACAGCAAGTTCCTCTACAGCTCGACCGGCAAGAGCTACACCCTGAAGTCGGGTTATACCGGCAAGGAGATCGAGGCAGACTCGCTCGAGTTCCGATAGGAACCGCGTCCTCGACATCGTAGCAGCCGGTATGTCATGGCATTCCGGCTTCCAGCTCAAGGTGGTGGAGGGGCCCGATAACGGGCGTTTGTATCACCTGCGTGCGCCCATCATCATCATCGGTCGGGCGCGTCCCGACGATCAAGAGTCGCCCGGCTGGGTCTTCCTGCACGACCCGGCCGTCTCGCGCCAGCACGGCAATCTGCGCTGGGACGATGACAACAAGCACTATGTCTTCTTGCACCGCTCGGGCACCAACCTGAGCTGGCTCAACGGCGAGCCGGTGACCGAGTCCCCCCTGAAGGTGGGCGACGTGCTCAAGATCGGTCCCATTCACCTGGAAGTTCAGGTAGCCGACCCGGCGACGGCTCCCGAGCCGGCTCCCAAAGCTGCCCCGTTGCCCACCGAGCCGGCCACGGTGGAGGCCAGCAAGCCCGCCCCCAAAACCTTGCAGCTGCGAGTCGGCTTTGGCTTTCGTCTGGAGGTGGAAGCCGGCCCCGGGCAGGGCACGACTCACGAGTTGACCGGGCTGTTCCTTGCCGTGGGGCGCAACTCCACTCAGCCCCCGCCCACGGAAGGCGATGCCAACCCGCGCCAGTTCGACCAGTTGGTCGAGCTCTCCGACCCGAGCGTGAAGCCCAACCACCTGGTGTTGCGCTGGCGCGAGACCGACAAGGCCTACGGCCTCTTCCGTCATCCCGAGGCTTCTCCGGTGAAGGTGCTGCGTTCTCAGGACGGGCTCGAGTGGGAGGCCTGGCTGGTCGATCAGAGCGCGGTGCTGCGCCAGGGCGATCGTCTGGTGCTGGGGAGCAGTATCCTGCGGCTCACCTTCAAGGAAGATAAAGGCGAGCGGAAGATCAGTCTGTAGAGCGTCGGCTCAGGCCCAGCAGAACGGCTCCAACACCGGTGACGGCCAACCCGCCCAGGGCCACCCACATCGGCAGGGCCTCACGCAGCAGAAAGCCAACGCCCACGCCCATGATTAGCAGACCCACCACCAGCACTACCTGAGCCACCTTGCGACGACTGCGCTGGCGAGCGATCTTCTGCTCGGCTTCTTTGGCAGCCTCGCGCACCTCCTGCAGCAGACTGTCTTCACTGAGAAAGAAGGTTTTCTCGTCGATCGGCTCGCCGCACTTGCGGCAATTTACGGCTACGTCAAGAACTGGCTCTTGACACTTGGGGCATCGATTCATGGAAAAGCAGTTCCCCTCCAGGCGTAGGGATGCCTTCCTGGGTACAGAAGTCTGACCTGGGATGCTGACGGAAAGCTACGACAACAAAGCCCCCGGTCTTCCTCCCCGCTACCAGGTTCTGGGCGAGTTGGGGCGGGGCGGCATGGCCGTGGTCTACCACGCCTTCGATACCACCGCCAAACGCGCGGTCGCAATCAAGTTCCTGCCCCCCACAGACGACGAGAACGCTCTCAAGCGCTTTCGCCGCGAGGCCTCCGACCTGGCCGCGGTCTTTCATCCCAATATCGTCGACTTCTACTCTCTGGGCGAGTTCGAGGGCCGCGAGTACATCGAGATGGAGTTCGTGGGGGGTGGCAGCCTGGCAGACTTCCTGCGAGCCAACAAGCCTCTGCCCGAGATTCTGACGATGTTTCTGGGCGTCTGCGACGGGCTCGAGCACATCCACAACCGCGGTCTGGTGCACCGCGACATCAAGCCGGCCAATGTGCTGATCTCGCCCGAGGGAGTCCCCAAGTTGGCCGACCTCGGGCTGGCCAAGCGGCTGGAGGGGCGCAGCCAGATCACCCAGAACGGCGCCATCGTAGGCACCTGCTCTTATCTCGCGCCCGAGCAACTGATGTCGGTGGAGGTAGGTCCCCGGGCCGACCTTTATGCGCTGGGAGTGGCCCTGTTCGAGGCGGTGACAGGCCGCCATCCCTTCACCGCCGACAACCAGATGGCCATGATGCGCGCCCACCTGCAAGAAAAACCCGTTCCGGCCAGCTCCCTGCGACCCGGCTTGCCGCGGGGGCTGGATTCGCTCCTGGCCCGCTTGCTCGAGAAGAACCCCGATCTCCGTCCCGCCACGGCCGCCAAGGTGCGGGCCGAGCTGCAGGCCTGCCTGAGCGAGCTTTCCATGAAAGGCGGAGTTGCCGCGCACTCGCTGCAGGGCCGAGGCGAGGACCTTGAGCGCCTGTCCTCCCTCTGCCTCGAGGGCAAGCCCATCGGGGTGCTGCTGCTGGCGCCGTCCGAGGTGGGTCGCAGCCGCCTCTTGCGCGAGCTGGGTGTGCATTTGCGCGCCCAGGGGATGACCGTGCACGAGCTGGGACCGGGCGACACGATCGGCCATCTTTTGACCGTTCTGGGCCAGCGGGCCGAGCATTCCACCGAGCCAGCCAGCTTGGCCGCCGCCCTGCGCCGCGGTCTGGGTTCGAAGACCGTGCTGCTGGCCGACGATTTCGAGCGACTCGACTCGCTCGCCCAGGATACCCTCGAACGCCTGGCCAGGCTTACGCCGCCGGCCGGCTCGGGCTGGATCCTCTCAGCCACTCAGGCCCAGGCTTACGGTTTCCCTCACGGTCCTGGTTGCGCCCGGGTCGAGATGATGCCCCTGGCCAACGCCGACGTGGCCGCGCTGGCCCGACTCGAGCTGAAGGCCGAGCCGGGACGAACTCTGGAAGAGTGGCTCATTCCTCGCACCGGCGGCTCGCCTCGTCTGCTCAAGCTGCTGCTCTTCACGCTGCGCTCGGGCGATCTGATCGAGCGCCGCGACGGGCGCATCGAGGCGGTTGACCCGGCTCGCCTGCCGGCCAACCTCAACGAGGCGCTGCTCACCGCCATCGAGTCGCTGCCTGAGGATCCACGCACCCTGATGCGCACCGCCTGCTTGCTGGAGGAGCCCTTTGCGTTCGAGCTGCTGGCTCGGGCCAGTGGCCTGAGCGACGAGAAAACCGACGAGGCGGCCCAATTGCTGCAAGACAGCGGGCTTCTCGAGGAGGGCCGCAAAGAGCGTTTCCGGGTGGGACCTCAAGGCGTTCGTCAGCGCCTGGCCTCCAGCCTGTCCGATCGCATCCGGCGTCGCATGCATGCTCGCGCCGCCGAGGCCCTGCAAGAGCTGGGAGCCAACTGCGGTCAACGGGGGCGCCAGCTAGCTCTGGCTGGCCAGAGCGACGAGGCCGCCCCGCTCCTGCTGGAAGGCGCTCGGGTGGCTCACGAGCAGGGGCTCTACGCCGAGGCCCTGGAGCTCTGGGAAGCGGCCACCACCTGCGGCCAGTCGGTCGGGGTGGAGCGGGCCCGCACCTTGATGGCCATGGGGCGACTCGAGGACGCCGAGCGCCAGTTGCTCTCGGAGAGCTCGCCAGCCGCCCAGCTTGCCCTGGTCGATCTGCGCATCGCTCGCCAGCAGTGGGAGGACGCTTTCACCCTGTGTAAGCAGGCTGGCACGGCCGAGAAGGCAGGCTTTGACTTGCGCCTGGCCACGGTGCTGGCCCAACAGGGGAACCGGGCCGAGGCCATCGCGGCCTTCGAGCAGGCATTGCCTGGAGTGGCCCTGGAAGAGCGACTCAAGCTCGCCCGTCTGTACCTGGCCCAGGGGGATTCCGCCCGGGCGAGCAACACGGTGGCTCCATTGCTGGAGCGCGCCGAGCTGCGGGTCGAAGCGCTGGAGCTGCAGGCCGAGGCCCTGCAGGCCCAGGGACGCGGTCAGGCGGCCCGCGAGCGACTGCAAGACGCCGCCGCCCTGGCTGCCGAGTCGGGCCACGGCGAGCGCGAGGCCCGAGTGCGTTTGCGGCTGGCCGCCCAGATGCAGGCCGAGGGCGACCTGGCCGGCGCGGCCGCGGCCTGCGAGCAGGCCACGGCACTCTTGCGTCCGGGGGGCGAGAGCGCCGCCCTGGTGGAGGCTCTGGATCAGCTCGGACGGGTACGGCAGGCTCAGGGTCAACCCCGCGAGGCTGAGAAGCTCTTCACCGAGAGCGTGCAGGTCAGCGACGTGACCGCCGAGGCCGAAGCCCAGGCTCGGGCCCGGCTCAGTCTGGGGCGCTTCCAGCTCGAGGGCGGCAAGTCTGGCCCGGCCGTGGATTCGCTCAAGGAGGCCGCCCGGTTGGCCGAGTCCTCGGCCAGCCGCCAGCTTCTGGCCGAGACCCTGGCTGAATTGAGCTCGGCCCACCGCCAGGGTGGAGCAGGGGAGGACAGCCTCGAGGCGGCCGAGCGAGCCGTACAGGAAGCCCGCAAAGCAGGCTCGCTGGAGGCGCTGGGACTGGCCCTGGTGGCTCTGGGCGAGGTCAGCGTGGACAAGCAGCGCTGGAAGAGTGCCCAGGAGGCCCTGCAAGAAGCGCGTGGACTGGTGCCTTCCAACCACCGGGTACTGCAGGCCCGCATGCTGGAGGCCTTCGCCCGTCTGCACGAGCTGGGCGCGAAAGCAGAGTATCCTGGCCTGAGCCAGGCGGAAGCCGAGCGTTTTCGCAACATCGCCCGGGGCTTGCGCGAGCGGGAGAAGCCGGCCGCGGCCCCGGCCGCAACCCGCCCGATGCCCAATCTAACCGCCTCGCTCTCGAGCTCGGGGGTCACGACCGTCATCGCCACCGGGGCTCGCAAAGTTCTGCCCTGGATCGGCGGCGCGGCCGTGCTGGCTGCCCTGGTGGTGCTGGGCATCTTCCTGATGCGGCCCCGCCAGGGAATGATCGAGGTGGCCTCCGATCCGCCCGGGGCCACGGTGCTGGTCGACAAAGCCCGCCACGTTGCGCCTTGCTCGCTCGAGCTCAAGCCCGGCGACTACAAGGTCAAGGTGCACCAGCAGGGCTTCAAGGCCCACGAGGAAACCGTGCAATTGAAGGCCGGCCAGACCTTCAAGCTGGTGGCCAGGCTCGAGCCCGCTTCGGGTGGGGTGGTGCTGGGCAGCAACCCCAAGGGCGCCAAGGTGTTCGTGGAGGGCAAGGAGCGTGGGGTGACTCCGCTTGAGCTGAAGGGCCTGCCGCCCAAGAAGCTGACCCTGAAGATGGTCAAGAAGGGCTACAAGGACTACAAGGGCTCGCTGGACGTGGTGGCGGGCAAGACCAGCAATCTAACCTTTGCGCTCGAGAAGCTACCCCCGCCTCCTCCACCTCCCCCGCCCCCGCGGCAGTACTATGAGCCCGAGCCCTACTACCGGCCCAGCTCGAGCTCGGGCTACCGGCCGGCTCCGGCGCCCCCTCGCTACGTGCCGCCGGCTCCGGCGCCTTATAACCCGCCGCCTCCGCCGGTCTACTATCCACCCCCGCCCCCACCCCCACATGTAGAAGTGGGCGTGCCGGATACCCCGGTGCGCGTGCGCGTGACCTTGCCCAGGTTCTAAACGGCTCGTCGGGGCGTCGGATTGCCCGTCTGGTCGCCATCGAATCCCAGCAGGCCTGATCAGCGTGTCGATTCCTCAACCAGTCTGCCTGCCACGAAAGCGAAATCTTCTCGAGCTCCCCCTCAGGCGAGCAGGTCGTATTTCCGCGGGAAATGAAAACTTGTCGAACACCAGGAGAAACCGCCGGAGTCAATCTGTGAGAATTCACGCAGGAGCAACTCCTGCCGAACGACTGACTAGTCCTCGGGTCGTTCGCCAGCAGGAGCCATCTTGACCAGCCTGGGCTGAAAGCGGGCCACCCGCTCCACCAGGTCCTCCTGGCTGGCCATCACCTCGTGGATGTCCTTGTAGACCATCGGTACCTCATCGAGTCCGGCCGAGATCAGCGTCACGCCCTTCTCGTCCAGGTAGCGCTGCACGTCCTTCCAGTTGAAGGTCTTGAGGGCCTGGGTGCGCGACATGACCCGCCCGGCGCCGTGCGAGGCCGAGAGCAGCGACTCCTCGTTGCCCTTGCCACGCACGACGAAGGCGGGGGAGGCCATCGAGCCGGGGATGACACCCAGCACTCCCTTGCCGGCAGGGGTGGCTCCCTTGCGGTGGACGATGACCAGGCGGCCGTTATGCTCTTCTTTCCAGGCGAAATTATGGTGATTCTCGATACTGGCCAGTGCATCCACGCCCAGGGCCCGGGCCACCTCGCGGTGGATCACCTCGTGGTTGGCGGCGGCGTACTTCCCCATGAGCTCCATGGCAGCCCAGTACTCCTGGCCCGACTCGTCGTCCAGGTCCAGCCAGGCCAGCCGGGCCAACTCAGGCGGCAGCTCGGGGTGGAGCTCCTTGGCCAGCTTGGAGTAGAAGGCCGCCACCTCGGCCCCTGAGCCGCGGCTGCCGCTGTGGGACAGCAGGGCCAGGTACTTGCCCGGGGTGAGGCCAAGATCGGGATGATCCAGCGTCAGGATGCCGTACTCGACAAAGTGGTTACCCGAGCCGCTGGTGCCCAGCTGGTTGTGGGCCTTGCGCTTGAGCCTGTGGGTCAGGGGGGTGACCGCCCAGTCTTCCTGCATGACGGGATGCTCGCGCGGTTTCTTGAACTCGGCTCCCACCCCGAAGCGGGTCTCGTTCTCGAGCACTCGGATGAGACGGCTGCGATCCTTCTCCAGGGCCTCCACGGGCAGGTCGAGCACCGACAATCGCATGCGGCAGGCGATGTCCACCCCCACGGCATAGGGGATGACGGACCGGTCGGTGGCCAGCACCCCGCCGATGGGCAGACCGTATCCCACGTGGGCGTCAGGCATCAGGGCTCCGGCCACTGCCACCGGCAGACGGCAGGCCTGCACCATCTGCTCGATCGACGCCGGGTCGAGATCCTTGCCCCACTGCTTCCAGGGCGCCCGCTGGGCTCGCTCCTGAAAGCCCTCCTCACCGGCCAGCATCGCCCTGGCCAGATCCCCGAAGACGGGGTCGGCCAGGTAAGCCGAGGGGTCGTGCACCACCGAGCCGATCCGGTCGCGTAGCTCGGCGTGCTTGAGGCGAGCCTTGGGGAGCAGCTCCAGAGCCGCCTTGATAGCCTTCTTGCCGTGGACGCCCAGATTCTCGAGTTCCTTCACCTTCATGAGCGGGCCGATTCGAGCAGGGACGGGCTTCCCCTGCGCAGAACCCCCGCGCCCTCATGCGAAAAACATTGACCATGCTCGTTCTGCTCTGCGGCCTGGCCTGGGCCGCGTCGCCCGTGGGCCATCCGATGCCCAACTTCACCCTCTACACCCCGAACGGGGAAGCTCGAACTCTGCGCCAGATCGCTCCCGGCAAGCCGCTGGTGATGGTGGTCTGGTGCGCCACCTGCCCTAGCTGTCGCGAGGTGGAGGCCGAGATCGACCGCCTGGCCGAGGAGATGCGCGGCAAGGCTGTGGTGCTGGCCCTGGACGCCAACGCCCCGGACACCGCCGAGCGCATCCAACAGACGCTCGACCGCAACTCGCTCACGTTCCCCGTCTTTCTGGACAAAAAGGGCAAGGTGGTGGACAACTACAAGATTAACACCACCACGACCACGCTGATCGTGGACGCCCAGGGTCGCCTGCGCTACCTGGGCCGCTTCGGCGACAAGGAAGAGGCGTTGGCCCGCAAGGCCTTGCAGCAGCTCCTGGCCGGACAGGAGGTCACTCCCAACCAGACCGAGTGGCAGGGCTGCAAGGTCATTCGCTGAAGGATTTTCATCCTGGTTTGAGGAACATTCATTCGATGCTTCCTGAGACCGTCGAATACCTTTCTGTTGTCGAATTTGCCCGGGCCATCGGCAAGAGCCCTCGCTCGGTGCAACGCTACGTCAGCCAGGGCCGGGTGGGCCATCGCAAGTCGCCCAACGGAGCCATCTTGATTCCGCAGGCCGAAGTGAAGAACTTCGCCCGCCGCAAGCGGGCCCGGGTGGCCGAGATCGTGGCTGCGGGAGGGTTGCGCTCGGTGGAAGGGGGCAAGCTGTCGGTGGTCAGCTCGCTCGAGCCTCAGCGCACCCGCTCGGAAGAAACCTTCGACCCGGTCACCCAGGACCGCGTCAAGCGCGAAGCCATCGGGCTGGGGGTGGTGCCCCTGTCGCGCCACGAGGAGGTCATCTTGCGCCTGGGCTGGACCGAGGGGCAACTCGAGATGACCCGGCGCCTGCTCAAAGAGTCGCGCGAGCGCGAGGTCGAGCTCCAAAAGCGCCTCGATGACGCCGAGCTGCGCGCCGAGAATGAGACCGAGTCTCGCCTGAATGCCCAGGCTCGCATTCGCGACCTGGAGGCCCGGTTGCGTCTCTGGGAAGAACGCTGAATCTTAGCGCAACGGGTTTTCCCAAGAGGAAGGGTCTTCGAGGCGTACATCCCCACGGCCGGTAGGACGGCCTTACAGTGGGGTGTGGCAGCCAGGAAGGCTCGCAGACTGCAGGTCGTGCGCTCCCCAGCGGGTGGCCGAACTCCAGAGCCAGGCATTGTTGGCTCGCTTCGATGACAAAATCGACTTCATGGCGCCACTGCACATTCCAGTAGTGCAGGCGGGCCTGGGGCCAGTGGGGCTCCACGATTGCGCTGAGGTTGCGGCCACGTAGGCCTCGAAGAGGGGCCCCGGAGCGGTTCTCCGGCCGGCGGCTCGATATTTGACGCGGAGGCCAGGCATCAGGTGGCGGCCTTCTCCTGCCGACTCGGGACCTCGCCCTCGGGAAAGGCTTCGTCCGCCCACGTGAAGCGCCCGCCTGCTCGTTGCAGGCGGGTTGTCCCCAACACCGCCAGGGCCTCGATCGGGCCGTAAAGATGGGGAAAGAGCTCATCCGGCGAGTCCGCCCCGGTGGGAAGCTCATAGCGCAGCTCAGAAGTCAGTCGGGCGGGATCGATCACCAGCACCTGAACCTCGTCCAGGTGAGCGAAGTAGCGCTCGGCCGTGGCCAGAAGCTGGGTGGCCGTGGAGCAGTGCACGAATCCTTCGGTGCGCAGGCTCTCGGGCTCGAGGCAACTCGGGTCGGTGGTGAGGTGGTAGATCACCAGCCCGCCAGGGCCGAGCGGGCGGCGTGATAGCCGCACATCCCGTGCACGCCTCCGCCGGGCGGGGTGGAGGAGGAGCAGAGGAACACCCCGGGCAGGGGAGTCCGGTAGGGATCGAGCTGCACTACCGGACGCGTGAACAGCTGGCGCAGGGTCAAGGCTCCGCCCGAGATGTCGCCGCCCACGTAGTTGGCATTGTAGCTCTGCAGCCGGTCGGGGGTGAGCACCGAGCGGGCCAACACGACCTCTCGGAAGCCAGGGGCGAAGCGCTCGATTTGATCGTCGATCCACGAGCTGACGTCCAGCGGCGAGCCGTGGGGCACGTGGCAGTAAGCCCACAGGGTGTGCTTGCCGGCCGGAGCCCGCGTCGCGTCGAACAGACTGTTCTGCACGCACAGCACGTAAGGCCGCTCGGCGTGGCGGCCCTCCCAGCAGGCCCGCTCGGAGCGAGCGATCTCCTCGAAGGTGCCGCCCAGGTGCACGGTGGCTGCCCGCGCCACCTCGGGGTTGGTCCAGGGAACCGGGGCCGAGAGGGCATAGTCCACCTTGACCACGCCCGGACCGTAGCGGAAATTCAGCAGCCGGTCCTTCCAACTGGACGAGAGATCGTCCCCGGCCATGGCCACGAACTGTCGCGGGGTGACGTCGAGAAGCTTGATGCGAGCCTCGGGGAGCTCGCGCAAGCTGGTCACCGGATGATTGCAGCGAAGCTCGCCGCCCAGCTGGTGCAGCACCCCCAACAGGGCCCGGGCCAGCGCCCCGGTGCCTCCCCGGACCATGGGCCAACCCACCCTGTGGGCCAGGGTTCCCAGGGCCAGGGCCGCGGCGGCGCTGGGCATCCACTCCATGGGGAGCACCGAGTGGCCGGCCAGCCCGGCCAGCAGAGCCGGCGCTTCCTGGCCCCGGAAGCGACCCACCAGGCTGCGGGCCGAGCGCAATCCGTAGAAAGCCAGCCGCAGCATCAAGAAGGGGGCGCGGGGGAAGAGGTTGACCGGCCCCAGAGCCTCCCGGTCGATGCGGTCCCAGCCGGCCACGAAAGGGGCCATCAGGCTCTGGTAAGAGCGGCCGTCCTGGCCCAGACGTTCGGCCGTGCGGCTCACCGAGCGCTCCATGATTACCGCCCGTCCGCCATCCAGCGGGTGGGCCAGAGGAACGTCCGGATGCACCCACTCCACGTCCAGGGGCAGCCGCTTGAAGAACGGCGAGGCCAGGCCGGAGGGATGGATGGAGGCGCATACGTCGTGCTTGAAGCCGGGCAGCGTCAGCTCGGCGGTGCGCATGCCGCCGCCCGGCTCGGGAGCGGCCTCCAGCACCAACACCGAGCGCTGCTGCCGGGCCAGCTCGATGGCCGCCGCCAGGCCGTTGGGGCCCGAGCCTACCACGATGGCGTCCCAACGCTCGCTCATGGCTTGAACTTGCGCAGGGCGCCGGCGGCCTGCTTGCGCACAGTGCCCTGCACCACAGGCAGCCAGCCCAGCAGGCGCCCTTTGAGGCCCAGCGCCATGCTCATCCAGCGATACAGGTCGAACTGGTCGCGGTGCTCGCGGATCAGCCCGTCTTGAAAGCGGAACGTGGCGTCGATCTGGTTGTGCACCTTGCGCCCGGTGCCGGAGAAGGTATAGTCGGCGTCCCAGTGAGCTCGCCCGGTCTGATCGTCTGCTTGCACGTCGCGATAGGCGATCTCCAGGTCCTTGCCGCGCTGGCACAGCATGCGCCACATGTTCCCGGCCGAGGGACCGCGCAGATCAGGGAAGACCGGGTCAGAGAAGACGACGTCGGGGTGATAGCAGGCTACCATGCCTTCGGCGTCGCGCCGCCGGAAGGCCTGGTAGAAGCGGTGGATCAGCTCCTCGTTGGGGTGCATCGGGGGGCCTTCGCCGTCCGCGCAGGGTCCCCCTTACTGCACCGGGAACGATCCTACAACTTGCTCGATCGACTCCGCAGCTGGCTGCAAGACAAGCACACCAACCTGAGGGCCCGCCGGGGCGATCGAGAGGCTGCCAACGAGCTGGCCCTGGCCCTGGTCAACGAGAATCACGAAGGGCGTCGGGCCCGTCGAAAACAGGCTGTCGAGGCGGTGCTGCACTCGGTTGTCTTGCGGCAGGAGACCCTGGACGACCTCTGGCAGCTCGCTCTCGAGACCCGCGACGAGAGCCTGCTCGAGCTTTTGATCGCTCAAGGACGCCCCGCCGCGCGCCGGCTGCCCGAGAAGGTCGCTTCTTGTCTTCATCTGCCTGCGGGCGACGGCTTCCTGGAACCGGAAGAGGACGTCGCAGCCATCTGCCTGCTGCTGGCCCTCTCTCTCGACCGACCTCCTCCAGAAGGAGCACGCGCCCGGGCGCTGGTAGCCGCGCCCCTGTGGGGGCGACGCGTGGCCCAGGTCTGCCTGCGCGACGACTTCCCCGAAGCGGCTCTGGAGCTCTTGCGCCAGGGTGGTCACTACCCCGACGATCCCGAGGCCAGAGCAGCCTTCTTCTTTCTGACAGGGCAGATCGAGCGCTGGAACGAGCTCGACCCGGATGCTCGCCTGCTGGCTCTGGCCTACGCCCGGGCTTCGTCCGGCCTGGCCGGACGCATCCGCTCCCAGGTGCGTCGCCAGGGCTCGGCCGAGCTGGCTCGGACCGTGCTGCAACCGCTCACCCTGCCCGGCGAGGGCGGGTGGGAGGTCATGCTCGAGCTGCTGAAGGACCGTCCCGATGAGCTCTGGCAGCTGGTGCTGGAGGCTCCGCTTGTCTGGTCCACCCGGGCCTTGCGCCGCCTGGACGAGCTCAGTTATCAACCTGCCGATTCTGAGCTCTACCGCAGGCTCCGCCTGCAGTGCCCCGATCCTTTGTTGGCTCAAGAGGCGCTGCAGGCCGAGCAGGTTCTCCTCTCGTTGGACTCTGATCGCATGGTGGTGCATCCGGGCAGCGCTCTGGTTGCCTATCGCGGACCTGGCTGCGCCCTGACGGTGACGGATTGCTCGGGTCAACCTCGGGGCAAGCTGTTCGGACACCTGGCGGGAGAGGTCGGGTACCCTGGCCGAACGGGGGATTTTGATGTCGTCGCCGTGGAGCGCCTGGACGCCCTGGCCTTCCACCCGGGCGGCCGGCTGCTGGCCAGCGGTGGGGCGGATGGAGTGGCCATCGTCTGGGATCTCGAGCGGATGGAGCTCTTGCAGCGGTTCGAGTGCCAGGAGCGCTGGACCTATCTCGAGTCCCCACGCAAGTTTCGCAAGCTGGTCTTCGGCCCCGACTGCCTGGTCATTCAGCTTCCCGACAACGTCGTCTGGCTGCTGAATCTTATCAACGGGGAGAGCAACCAGCTCTACCAAAGGGTGGAGGGGCGCCTCGGAATCTCCCCGGGCCGGATCGCCCTGGCCCGAGGAGACCAGGTGGAGATCGTCAGCCTGCCGACCCTGGAGCGCACTAACTTGAGCCTGAAGAGCCCTCTGGTGGAGCCGTTCGTGGAGGCTCTGGCCCTCTCGCCGGTGAACGGCCAGTTGGCCCTCAGCCTGGCCAACCGCGCCGGTGACCGCAGCTTGCTTGCCTGGTCAGAGGTCGGGTGGCAGACCCTGAGCGAAAAAGGACGCGAGGTCACGAGCATGAGCTTCAGCCCGGATGGAGCCAATCTGCTCTGCCGGGGCGAGGACGGGCTGAGGATGTTCCAGCTCTCCACCGGTCGATTGCTGCTCGATTGCAAAGCCAGCGTCCACTGTTATTCCGAGGACGGATCATTACTGGCCCTGATGGGGGAGGAGACGCTGCAATTGCGCAATGCCCGCACCCTCGAGTTGATCGGGGTCTCGATCCCCTCACTGCCAGAACGGCAGGTGCTGAGCTGCTGTTTCCTGGCCGATGGGAGGTTGCTGATGGTCGGCCGCAAGCGGGAGGGCTATGTGATCAAGCTGCAGCTGTGTCAACTGAATCCCCTCCTGAGCGGGGCCCTGGGTTCCATGACTCCGGCCCACCTGGAGCTGGCCATGAGGATCCTGCCGGGAGGGGGACCCTCCGGGCGGGTTCGCGAGTACCTACGGCTGGTCTTGCAGCACCGCTTCCGAGCCGAGGTGCAGTTGGGCGAGCGGGGAAGCTCGGCCCACGACATCGAGCTTTGAGGGGTGAGCTTTCAGTGAGGCAGCTTGGCGTACTCTAGTTCCTGAAGATTTTTCGCGCGACCAGCAAGGTTCTATCGTCCGAGATCGAACCCCTGGTCTATGGGCAAACGGGGCGCGCGGCGACGAAAGGAGATCCAGGCCAACGTTCGGTAGATCCCAAATCGCCCGGGTGTCCGCCGAAGTGGTCCCTTTCTGAGAGCAGTCAGGCTCTCAAGTCGAGCGAGCCCTGGACTTAAGTATGCTTTTTGTCTTACAATGGACGCGATGGGATTCCAGGAAGCCAAACGGAAAGCCCTGACCGCTGCAGGATGGCAAGGTTGCGGTTGAGCCTCGGGAAGCACAGGAGAAGAAGAACCTCCTGGCCACCGGAGCGATCACCTTCGCAGAGGCCGTAGGATTTCATCGCGCTGGAGCTGTCTCGCGCGGGGGCGCATCCCGGTCACGAGGAACTTTACTTTCGGGCTCTTCTCCTGGCCTGCCATCGGCACGAGAAGAAGGTCGGCGCGCTCCTCAAGCGTGCGAAGGACCCCGTGCTGGATCGACCTCGCACTGCCTCGGTTACGCTTCGACTCAGCCCCAAGCTGTTACAGGTTGTGGAGAGCCTGAGGAACTACAGTGGCATCCAGAACTTGAGTGAACTCCTCCGGCGGCTCCTCGTTTTGGCAGACACAGAAGATCTGTCCCCCTCTGTTCAAGCGGAGACTGCTCGACTCGCGATCGCCTATGCCTGAATCTACTCGCGCCGGCAACCCCTCGCCCGGGCCAGCGAAGCCCTTCGGGCCCAGCGCTGGACGGAAGTCGTCGAGCGGTTGGTGCCGTCGGGACCCTCGCGTTGAACAATCATGGTGGTTGCCACCCAACCAGGCCCTCAAGGCAGGTGTCTGGCCGGCCGCCCGCAAAACCTGATCGCACCTATGCGACTGAACCAGCACCTCACCCGAGCGGCCCGCCAGGCCATGCAAGAAGTCTTCGGCCTGGAGAACCCCGAGCCCGACCTGAGGGTGGCCACCGACCCCAAGTTCGGAGACTACCAGATCAACGGTGTGCTGCCCCTGGCCAAGCAGCTCAAAGATAATCCCCGCCAGCTGGCTGAGAAGCTGGTAGCGGTGCTGGACTTCGGTGGTGCTTGCCTGACCCCCGAGATCGCCGGGCCCGGTTTCATCAACCTGCGCCTCGATCCCGACTGGGTGGGGCGGCAGGCGGGGCAGATTGCGGTGGACGAGCGGCTGGGAGTGGAGCAGCAGCAGCCAGCTCAGAGTATCGTGGTAGACTTCTCCAGCCCCAATGTGGCCAAGCGGATGCACGTGGGCCACCTGCGCTCGACCATCCTGGGCGACAGCCTGGTGCGCACCCTGCGATTTCTGGGTCACAGGGTGGTGGGGGACAACCACGTGGGCGACTGGGGTACCCAGTTCGGAACGCTGATCTGGTCGTTCAAGCAGGGCCACGACGCGATTATGCTCGAGCAGGACCCGCTGGGCGAACTGGAGAGGCTCTACAAGCACGGCAGCGAGCGCGCGCGAGAGAACGCCGAGGTGGCCGAGGAAGCCCGCCAGGAATTGTCGCGCCTCCAGGCAGGTGACCCCGAGAACAAGGCTTTGTGGGAGCGCTTCGTGGGGCTGTCACGGCGCGACGCCGAATCCCTCTATAACCGACTGAACGTGAGCTTCGACTCGTGGAAGGGGGAGAGCCACTACAACCAGGTGCTGCCCGCCCTGGTCGATCGGATGGTGGCCCAGGGGTTGGCCCGAGAAGACCAGGGGGCCATCGCCATCTTTTACGGGGATCATCCCGAGCTGGGCGACAAGCCCTTCCTGGTGCGCAAGAAGGATGGGGCGTTCCTGTATGCCACCACAGACCTGGCCACCATGGAGGAGCGGCTCGAGCACTACGATCCTGACCGCATTATCTACGTGGTCGACGTGCGCCAATCGCTCCATTTCGTGCAACTCTTCGAGGCTGCCCGGATGCTCGGTATGGTCAGGGACGGCCGCCCCCGCCTCGAGCACGTGGGCTTCGGCATGATGCTGGGCCAGGACGGTCGCCCGTTCAAGACCCGCGAGGGGGGCACGGTGACGCTGGCGGCCCTGCTCGACGAGGCCTCCGAGCGCGTCTATCCCAAGGTCGCCGAGCGTTATCCCGAGGCCAACCACGACGAGCTGCACCGGCTTGCCGAGCAGGTAGGCATCGGAGCGGTCAAGTATGCTGACCTGTGCCAGCACCGCACCACCGACTATCGCTTTGACTGGGAGAAACTGTTGGCCTTCGAGGGGAACACCGGGCCCTATCTTCAGTATTCCCTGGTGCGCACCCGCTCGCTGTTGCGCGAGCACCTGGTGCGCTTCGGCAACGAGTTCGAGCCAGTGGCCGGAGACCTGAAGCTGGAAGAGCCCGAGGAGAAGGCCCTGGCGGTCGAGCTTTTGCGCCTCGGCGACGTGCTCGACCGGGTGGCCGAGCATCTCACGCCCCATCTTTTGTGCGAGTATCTCTTCGGTCTGGGACGCTGTTACAATGTCTTCTGGGATCGCTGCCCCATCCTGAAGGCCGAGATCCCCGATTCGGTGCGCCGCCGGCGGCTGACCCTCAGCGCAGGCGTGGCCCGGGCTTTCGAGATCGGTCTTTCTCTCCTGAACATCCCCGCTCTGGAACGCATGTAGCGAAAGGCTTCCTGGCTTCATCCAGAGAATTTAACAATTTGGCAGTAAACTTTTAACAAAGTTTACCGCCCTCTTCACGCTCGCTTGGCAATCGCGTGGTACGCTAACGAAACGACGTTTTGGGAGGACATCCCCTTTGGCGCAGCCTTCGAAGGACATCAAGAACACCACCGTAACGAAGACGACGACGACCTCGTCGACGACGACGACGAGCAAGGGTGGTAGCGTCGAAAAGTCGCTCAACGAGCTGCAGGATGTCATCAAGACCTCCATCTCCTCGCTCGAGGAAGTGTTCCCGGGTGGCAAGTCCGAGAAGCCGCTCTCCAAGAAAGAGCAGAAGGAGGCCAAGAAGAAGGAAGACGCAGTCCTTCGCATGTTCGGGATAGATCCCACCAAAGCGCCCAAGGAAAAGGACAAAGACAAGCTTCCTCCCGCTTCGGTCCGGATTGAGAGCACAAAGTCTCTGATGACCGGCCAGACCACGGTCCAGAGCGCCCGCTCAGAAACCACCAAAAATGCCGACGGTTCCTCCAGCTCGCGCACCGAGGTCAAGACGGACGACGGGCGCCAGGTAGTCCAGGAAGAGGTGAAGACCGGCTCCACCGACGCGCCCGGAGGGGCTGCCACGACCCAGAGCAAAACGCAGGTGGTGGAGGCGGACGGCACCACCACGACCCAGACCGCCACCAAAGTCGAGGTCAAGGGTCCCGATGGCAAGACCTCCGAGGTCACCGTGGCCATCGTCGAGAAACCTGGCCAGCTGCCCAGCGTAGAGGTCACCACGGCCGAGAAAGACAAGAAGGGCAAAGTGATCCGGTCCGAATCGAGCTCCACCGAAACGGTCCGGCCGGGGCCCGCTCCGACCCAGCCTCAGAAGGAGAAGGCGGCTTCAGCCACCAGCAGCTCCAGCGAAGAGAAGACGGCTCGCGCCAGAACGGCCGAGAGCCGTCGGGAAGCCGCCGCGGCGGCTGAAGAGCAGGTGGTGACCGAGACCACTGAGACCGTAACCCACGCCAATGGGGAACAGACCACGACCTCCGAGACCCGAGTCGAGCGCAAGGAAGACCAGAAGAGCGAGCAGCCCAGGGCCGAAGGCGAGAAAGGCGACAAGGGCGACAAGAACAAGCCGGCCACGCGCACCGAGTCGGTCACCCTGGCGACCGGCGAGAAGATCACCACCACCACCGAAAGTACCGGCAAGCCGCCTGAGAGCCCGCGCCCCTCCCTGCTCGCTCCGCGAGAGGAGGAAAGGAAGCCCGAACAAACCCGCACCACCACCACCGTCGAGTCGCCCACGGGCGAGAAGCGCACGACCACGACCACGACCAGGGTCGAGACAGTCCAAGCTCCTCCGCCTCCCCCTAAGTCAGAGGAGGCCAGGGGCAACACGCGCACCGAGACCATCACCCTGCCCACCGGCGAGAAAATCGTCACCACGACCCGGACCACCGGCAAGCCCTCGGAAGAGGCGCGCCCGGCTCCGCTGCCGCAAACTCAGCAGCAGCAAAGGACGCCCGAGCCGCCGGCTGCCCCCCGGGCCGAGGAGAACCGCAACGTCACCCGGCGCGAGACCACCGAGCTACCAACTGGCGAAACGATCACCAGCGAGACCTCCCGGGGGGAGGGGGGCAACGAGCGAACGACTACCACCATCACCACGGCCACCGGTGAGCGCATCACCACCACCGTGGAAGGCAAGCCGGGGGAGACCGAGCCTCGGGCTCCGCTGCCGAACCCGAATCAGAACCAGAACCAGCGCCCGCCGGCGCCCGAGCCGGCCCGCGCCGAGGCTCCCCGGGCCGAAAGGGTCACCCGGCGCGAGACCACCGAGCTGCCTACCGGTGAAACCATCACCAGCGAGACGGCCCGGGTCGAGGGGGGCACCGAGCGCACCACCACCACCGTGACCACGGCCACCGGCGAGCGCATCACCACCACCGTGGAAGGCAAGCCAGGGGAGACGCAGCCCCGAGCTGCCGTGCCCAACCCCAATCAGAACCAGAACCCACGCCCCACCGCGCCCGAGCCGGCCCGAGTCGAGGCGCCCCGGGCCGAGAACGTCACCCGCCGCGAGACCACCGAGTTGCCCACCGGTGAAACCATCACCAGCGAGACCGCCCGGGTCGAGGGGGGCACCGAGCGCACTACCACCACCGTGACCACGGCCACCGGCGAGCGCGTCACCACCACCGTGGAAGGCAAGCCAGGGGAGACGCAGCCCCGAGCTGCCGTGCCCAACCCCAATCAAAATAACCAGAATCGCCCCCCCGCGCCCGAACCGGCCCGAGCCGAAGCGCCCCGGGCCGAAAACGTCACCCGCCGCGAGACCACCGAGCTGCCCACCGGTGAAACCATCACCAGCGAGACAGCGCGCGTCGAGGGAGGCAACGAGCGCACTACCACCACCGTGACCACGGCCACCGGCGAGCGCGTCACCACCACCGTGGAGGGCAAGCCAGGGGAGACCGAGCCTCGGGCGGCCGCTCCTCCTTCGCCGAATCGCAATCAGAACCAGAATGAAACTCGACCCGGAACGCCTGAGCCTCGAGCCGAGGAGAACCGCAATGTGACCCGGCGCGAGACGACCCAGCTGCCAACTGGCGAGCGCATCGTGTCGGAGACCTCCGAGGGGAGCGGAACCGAGCGCACCACCACGACCGTTCAGAGCCCCACCGGGGAGCGCACCACCACAACAGTGGAAACCACCGGTCGCTCGGGAGACGAGCGGCCGGCCCCGACCCAGTCTGCCACCAACCGTGCCGAGGAGCGCCCGCGTGCGGCCGAGGGGCCCAACAACAACCAGCCCGAGACCCGCGTCGCCCGTGCTGAAGGCGAGGCGCCGCGTGGTGAGCAGAACACGGCTCGCCAGGCCGAGGGGCAGCGCAGCGAGCCTGCTCGTGCCGCCGAGGCTCCTCGCAACGAGCCGACCCGCGAGGGAGAGCCGGCCCGTCCCGCCGAGGGGCAGCGCAACGAGCCGGCTAGACCGGCTGAAGGGCAACGCAACGAAGCCCGCCAGAACGAGGCTCTTCGCAACGAGACGCGTCCAGCCGAGGAGCCGGCCCGACCGGCCGAAGGGCAACGCAGTGAGGGGCAGCCTCAGCGAAGTGAGCAGGTCCGCCAGGCCGAGGCTCCGCGCAACGAGCCCCAGGCACCCGCCGCCGAAGCCCGTCGCGAAAACAGCGGTGAGTCTCGACGAGTGGAGGAGCCAAATCGCCCGGCGGATGCGCAGCGCAGCGATGCCCGTGAAGCCCAGGCAGCCGAGCCTGTTCGCACGGAAGCGCGAGCCGATGCACGGGCGGAGGTGAGAGCCGAGAACCGTGAGGCCCGGGGTGAAGCACGGGCTGAAGCTCCGCGGGCCGAGGTTCGAGCCGAGAACCGTGAGGCCCGGGGTGAAACCCCGTCGGCCGAACCCGCCCGAGCTAATGTCCCTCGCAGCGAGGCCCGAGCCGAAGCTCGCTCCGAGAACCGTGCCGAGTCCAGTGAGCCGACTCGCGCGGGCGAAACCCGTCGCGAGGCTCGAGCGGCCGAGGAGCCTGCTCGCACTGGCAGCCAACCCTCCGGTCAGGAGACAGAGAGGCGGGCCAGCGTGACCGGTGAGCCGGCTCGCGCCAACACCTCCGCTCGCAGTGAGGGCAATGCGGCTGAGCCCGCTCGTCGCGGCGACGACGCAGGCCGCACCACGTCGGTGGCCGTCCAGGCGACCAGCGAAACCAGTCGCACCGACCCGCAGCGCGTCTCGGCGGCCGAAACGGCCCGCACGGGCGAGAATGCTCCTTCGACCGCACCCCGCTCTGAGGGGCCCGGCCGTTCCGAGCGTCCCGAAGGACCTGGCCGCTCTGAGGGCTCTGCCCGTCCGGAGGGACCGGTGGGTCCGTCCGGAGCCAGTGCCGGCGAACGGCCTCGAATGGCTCCCGGCACCTCGCTCCCGCTGGCCGCCCCGGCCGGACCGGCCAGCGAGGCCTATCGTCCGGCGGCCTCAGCCGAGGTGCGCCCGGCCATGACCGCGCCGGTGGGTCCCCAGGTCGTTCCCCCCGAGGGAACGCCGCCGGTGATTGCCACCACACAACGCAGATCTCCCGCCCCTCCCACGCCTTCGGCGCCCGAGCCGGAGACAGTTCGGGCTTCCACGGCTTCGGCGGCCCGAGAGCCGGTCGCCGAGGCTCCCGCCACGCCCAGTCTGCCTCCTCCTCCGCCGGTGCGACCCAACCTGGCCGGACCGCAGGCCCCGCAGGTGGCCCAGGCTGCCATCCAACCCGCCGTCGCGGTAGAGCGCCAGTTGGCCAGCGAACGCGCTCAGGCGCCCGCCGATGCCGGCACCTCAGCCGTCCAGTTGGGGTTGCGACCTACCCCGCAGCGCGTGACCACTCAGGCCAGTAGCACCTCTTCGGACGTGCGCGAGGCAGCTGCTGCCTCCTCCGAAGAGAAGGCGCTGGATTCTCAGCAGGACGGCATTCTGCCCATCTCGCCCATCGATCGACGGCGCGAGCCCACCCAGGATCTGCGTCAGGAAACCCTGTCCCAGTGGCGTTCGGCAGAGCGCAACGAGCGCCAGGCGTTTGGGGCCGAGGATGCTCGCTTTGACAATCACACCGAGCCCACCACCGGGGCTGCCAATCGCCTCGCTCCAACTCTGTCCGGCACCGTCAGGCAAGCCTCGGCCCAGGGAGCCCAGGCCAACCAGCAGTCCCAGCAACAGGAATCGGGCTTTGGCTCGGGCGACCAGGGGCAGGGCGGCGACGACCGCGGCGCTGATCGTCACGCGGCCCACGGTCTGGGCCGGGGTCCGGCTCAGGCTCAGAACCCGACCAATACAGCTCTGGCAGCCATCATGGCCGCCATGCAGCCCGAGGGCGCCGAGGAGGCCGAAACGCAAGAAGCCCATCGCGCCGCCAGCATGGGGGCCTCAGAGATGGACTCCGTGCAGCTCGAATCGGTAGCCAACCGGCACGCGGCCTCGGCCGTCACCAGTCTGCTCAAGAAGGCCAACAAGGAAAAGGAGCTCGGCGACATCCAGGACCTGGATGAGGATGCAGCTCTGCACAGTCTGGGTGTAATGCTCAAGATGGGCGGGCAGTCTACCGATCGCTCCGAGAAGGTGATGCAGCACGCCATGGCCATGGCCGACGAGCTGGGCATCAACGACTTCCGCACCCGCAAGCAGATCCGCGACGGGGCCATGCTCATCGACATCGGTCAGGTGGGAATCGCCCTTGGCGGCGCCTCCGACGAGAAGATCGAGGAGATGGCCGACTTCCTCAAAGAGCACGGTCCGCTCAACCTGCGCGCCCTGCACGCTTCCACCATCCTGCGCGACGTGGGCAAGATTCAGGTGCCCGAGGAGATCCTGGCCAAGGCGCCTGACGAGCTGACCAGCGCCGAGTTGGAAGAGCTGAAGAAGCATCCCATCTACGGCGAGGAGATCATGAACCAGATCGGCTCGCTGAAACACCTGGGCCCCATCATCCGAAGTCACCACGAGCGCTGGGACGGCGACGGCTATCCCGATGGGCTGGCCGGGCGCGACATCCCACTGGCCTCGCGCATCATCGCCGTGGCCGACCACTTCGAGGACCTGCTGGCCGGAGGCCCCGACGGGGAGCCCTTCAGCGTCGAGAATGCCCTGCAGACCTTGCGCGACGGCTCGGGAACGCAATTCGATCCGGTGTTGATCGACGCTTTCCTGCGCGTGATGGAGCGCACCTAGGCCCTGGACGATCAGGCGACCGAGTCACGCGGCTCACGTTTTCTCTGGCTGGCGTGGGTCTTGCCGGTCCTCTACGTATTGAGCGTGGGGCCGGTGGTCGGCTTGCTCAAGCAATCGGGCCACCCCGCAGGCCTGGAGAGGTTCGTGAGCTACTTCTACGCACCCCTGGAATGGCTCTATATAAATGTGAAGCAGGTGGCGCGGCTGCTCGAGTGGTACATCGATCTGTTCAGTTGAGAGACTACCTTTCGACCCAGCTATAGGCATACTCGGGCAGCTCGAACGGCAGACCCTCCTCGGCCACCTGAAGGGGCCGGAAGGTATCCACCATCACGGCCAGCTCCTCGGTCTTGGCCTGGCCGATGGAGGCCTCGGTGGCCCCGGGCTGAGGCCCGTGGGGCAGCCCGCCGGGGTGGAGGGTGAAGTCGTACTTGTCCACCCCACGCCGGCTCATGAAGTCCCCGTCCACGTAGTAGAGCACCTCGTCGGAGTTGACGTTGCTGTGCACGTAGGGGGCCGGAATGGCCTCGGGATGGTAGTCAAACAGGCGTGGCACGAAGCTGCAGACCACGAAGTTATGGGCCTCGAAGGTCTGGTGCACCGGCGGGGGCTGGTGCACGCGCCCGGTGATGGGCTCGAAGTTGGCAATGTTGAACGACCAGGGGTAGAGAAAGCCGTCCCAGCCGACCACGCCAAAGGGATGGTGGCGCATGATGTGACGGTGCAGCTCGTCGCGGGCCTTCACGTGAACCTCGAACTCGCCTTCATCGGTGTAAGTCTCGAGCTCGATCGGAACCTTGATGTCGCGCTCGCAATAGGGAGCATGCTCGAGCAACTGGCCATAGTGATTGAGGTAGCGCCTGGGAGGGGCGAACTGGGAAGGGGCCTCCATCACCAGAAAGCGGGCCTCACTGCTCTCCAGGCGCATCTGCCAGGTGACCCCGAAAGGCAGCACCACATAGTCGCCCGGGCTAAAGGGAAGCTGGCCGAACTGGCTGCGAAACACGCCCTGGCCCTCGTGGCAGAACCAGCACTCATAGGCCTGACCGTTGCGGTAGAAGTGCTCCATCGAGCGAGTGGGCCGGGACAGGTACAAAATGACGTCAGAATTTCCCAGGATGGCTCGCCGGCTTTCCAGGGCATCGCCTGCGGCGGGGAACGCTCGGGTGCGAAACTGGCGAGCTCGCAGCCCTCCGAAGTCGACGAGCGTGGGTTTGGCGTGCCCGAGCCAGTCCACCTTGAGCACCTCGGTCGGCATGAAATGGTGGTAGAGGATGCTCTGGATACCCGAGAAGCCTTCCTGGCCCATTAGCTCTTCGCGAAAGAGCGTGCCATCAGGCTTGCGGTACTGGGTGTGACGCTTGGGGGGCAACTGCCCGAGTCGGTGGTAGAACGGCATGGCCCCCTCTTCCCCGGTCTCGTTGAGGACCCTTCTGGCGCCAAGTTAACAGCCTGTCAACAGGGTGTTTAAGCATGGTTTCAGTCCGTGATGCCATACTGACGCGGAACGAGAGAGACAGCGATTGTCCAATTTTTGGGGAGGCATGAAAACCAATGGTCAGCCTGAACACAAGTTTTACCGCCAGCGTTTACAACGCATCGCAGAGCGCTGCTGGCAAGCAGAAGAGAGCCATCATCGACGAGCAGGATCCGGCCGAAGCGGCCCGCCAACTGCGCGAGAAAGGTGAGCAGGAAGCCGCCCGCGGCCGCGAGCTGCAGACCAGCGGCGCCGGCCAGAAACAGCGTGGCGAGGAAGGACGGCAGGCCGGCAACCAGGCCATCGCTGACGGCAACCAGAAGGCCGCCGAAGGCCAGGCCCAGATCCAGGCCGGGTTGGAGCGCCAGCTGGCCGGTCAGCAGCAGATTGTGAACGGTCTGACTCGCGAGAGCGCAGGCGCTGCCAACGAGCAGCAGGGTATCCAGGAGTTCCAGGGTGGCCTGAACTCGGCCGGCGAGGCCCAGCAGGTGGCCCAGGGTGGAGCCCAGGTGCTGGCCACGGCGCTGGTGCTCGAAGAGAGCGTGGGGCAGTTCGTGGACCAGAAGTCAGCCGACTTTTCGGGCCAGCTGCAGCAGGCCAAGCAGGGACAGGCGATGGTCGAGACCGGCCTGACCGCCCTGACGGCCGGCTTCAACACCGAGCAGGCCGGGGCCACGACGGTCGACCAGGGCGTGGGCGAGTTCCGCCAGGGTATGGCCGAAACCGACGCCGGTCGCGCTCAGATCCGCGACGGCCGCGGCCACCTGCGCCAGGCCCACTCCGAGAAGCGCAAAGGTCTGGACGCCCAGGCCCGCTCCGAGGCCTTGACCGGCCGCGCCACCGACTCCGAAGCCGAAGCCGCCGCCAAGCAGGCCGAGGCCACCGAGTCCCGTCAGCACGCCACCCACTGCTCCCAGGAAGGGGCTCAGCGCGAAGCCGAGTCGATCGTTGAGAACGCCAAGAGCCAGACCTCCCAGAAGTTATCCGACCTGTTGGCCCGCAAGGCCGCCATCGACGCCAGCGCAGGCACCTCGCTTCTTGACATCCCGGGATACGTGGACGAGGGCGCCGCCACAGTCACCGAGGGCCTGTTGACCCGCGACGTGGCCACCGTGCGCCATCACGAGTCTCAGGTTCAGGCGCACCGGGCCGAGAAGCTCACCGCTGAGGCCTCGCACCACACCGAGAACGCTGCCTACCTGAACGCTCTGGCCACCCGCCTCGAGGGCGAGGCCGCGGCGCTGCTCCAGTCGGCTGCCGCCGACCGCACCGCTGCCGCCGAAGCCGCTCAGGCCTCCCAGCAGCACCTGGCCCAGAGCGCCGCTCTGGAAACCCAGGGCAACCAGGAAGTGGCTGACGGCGTGGCTCGCCGCAACGCGGGCAAGTCCCAGATGGCCGCCAGCCTGGACAAGATCCGCCTGGGTCTGGATCAGGAAGTGGCCGGCGCTGCCGAGCAGGAAGCCGGACTCGGCACCATCGGTCAGGGTCAGGCTCAGGTGGGCAGCGCCCGCCAGGATCGCCTGGTGGCTCTGCAGCAGCTGAGCGCGGGTATCAACCTGATGGCCCAGGTGCTCGACGTCCAGCAGCAGGGTCTCGACCTGGTGGGCCAGGCCCGTCAGGACCAGGAAGCCTCGCAGGCCGTCCGCACCGCCGCTCTGGACAAGATCGTGGCCGGTCAGGTCGAGGAAGCCGCCGGTCGGGCCGACCAGGCTGGCGGTCTCACCGAGGTCAACGCGGGCGACGCCGCC
>JAANMV010001180.1_pt1 | contig 29678 bp, 30 predicted proteins | sample 7279661 | NCBI WGS metagenome assembly JAANMV01 (sample SAMN14094540, study PRJNA606508) | bioreactor metagenome | isolation source: A lab-scale SPAN reactor treating ammonium-rich wastewater day 121 | place: Ireland: Galway | collected 2017-05-16
ATAGTTATCATAAAATACTTAATTAATACTTTATACACAATTTAAAGTGGGCTTGCATTATTGTTTTTTTTAATATAGTTTTGTTGTAGTAAGAGCTACAACAATATATGGGGAAAGAAACTGACAAACTTGAACGGTTAGGTTTTACTAACTATGAAGCAAAAGTATTTATTGCTTTGTACAAAGGCTCTGTAATGAGCGCTGCTGAAATTGCAAAAGAAGCCCGTATTCCAAGACCATCTGTATATGATATTTTGCGCAGTTTTTCAAAAAAAGGTATCTGCAATGAAATGCAGACACCCGGTAAGCTGCTGTATGAGATAATTAGCACTGATGTGCTTGAAAACAAAATTGAAAATGAGATAAGAAAAAATTTCTCTTTAAAGCTTGCTTTGCTCAAATCTACTTTTAAAGAGTTGAAACCTCTTCACCGTATAAACCAGCCATCTGAATATAAATCTGACGTTGAAATAATTAAAGGCTTTAACAGGAACAGGGAAGTTAAATTTCTGGATCTGATCAGGATTTCTAAGAATGCAATTTTGTATATGAACAGGCTGGAAGGAAATATTTCTGATAAACTGGATTCTGAAACCCGGAATTTCTTTAAAAGAGGCGGAGAGCTAAGATCAATTTATGAAACAAAAGGCAATTTCAGGATTAAGATCAAAGATTCATGGAAGGTGGTTTCTAAGGAACAATTAATAGGATTATGCAGAAATTTTGAAAAACAGGGAGAAAAAATTAAACTTACAGAAAATGTTCCGCAGGTTATTGCAGTTTTTGATAACAGAACTGTATTTATAAATCTGTATGATGAAAAAACAACCAGAAAAGAAAGCACAGATATTATAATTCACAACAAGCGGTTTGCAGCTTTTGTAAAAGAAATGTTCGAACTTTACTGGGATAAATCCGAAAGTATAGAATCGTTTGCAAGAACTTTACTGAAGTCTCAAAAAAATAAAAATTAAGATCAACAAATCATTAAATAAAAAAAATCATTTAAAAAACATTTATCTATTAGGGGGATAAAATCATGAAATCAGCATTAAAACTTTTTATCGTTGTATTTTTTATTTTAGCTGCAGTCAGGGTAGTTAAAGCCCAGGAATATATTACACTTTCCGGTACCGTCAGATTTGCCGATAATAATGAGCTTGTTACAAACGGTATGGTAAAAATCTTTGATCCACAGGGTAATCTTTTAACAACATGTCCTATTGGAAGCCAGGGAGACTGGATTGGCGCAGTTGTAAGATATTATGCTAATCACGGTGATATAATCGGTATTCCTGATCATGAATGGGAAGAAGACTATGTTCCGACAGGTTATCCTAATAAGATAGATCCTGCACAGTTTACACATGTTAGCCTTGATTACAGCCAGTCTGATATTAACATTTATGTTCAAAGAACAACAGGCGGTTTAAGACCCGGAAAATTAACATCGATAAGCGGAACAGTATTGAATAATAACGTACCCGTTAAAGATGCAATTGTTTATGCAAAACAGGGTGAACAATACTATGGCTTTGGTATTTCTGATGCTAACGGTAATTACACAATTAAAAATCTGCCTGAAGGCGACTACATTCTTGTAGCTCATAAAATTGCAAGCCAGTCAGAAACAAGGGTTATAACTGCCAACGAAAACTCTTCAAGGAACATAAATTTTTCGCTTAAATCAAATACTGACGGGAATATAAATAATAATCCTTATGAATTTGCATTATCGCAGAATTACCCAAATCCGTTCAATCCATCGACAGTTATTAGCTACTCAATAGCTAACGAAGGAAATGTAACATTAAAGATATTTAATGCTGCCGGACAGCTTGTAAAAGAGCTGGTAAATTCATATCATACAGCCGGTATTTATAATGCTGAATTCAGCGCTGCATCGCTTTCAAGCGGAGTATATTTCTACAGGCTTGAAGCTAATGGTTTTACTGCTGTTAACAAAATGGTACTTGTAAAATAATTTTTTTAAGTCTTATTGGGGGAACCTGCATAATATTATGCATGTTAATTTAGAGTCCCTGTTTAATAAAAAACAGGGACTCTGATAAATTTAAAGATGGAAAATAACAGGATAAAATATGAATTGCCGGAAGCAGGCGATGTAACAATTAAAGTTGTTGATATTATAGGCAACCCTGTAAGATTTATATTAAATAATAACGCTGAAGCCGGTTCGTACGAATTTTGCCTGCAGGATGAAAAATTTTCACCCGGCAAGTATTATTACAAGATAGTATATACCAGGCTGAACGGTTATGACAGCGAAGAAAGAAAAAAAGAGCATACTATTACTGCAGGGCAGTTTAAAATTGAAAATTGAAATTATTGTTGTAAAAATGCTGGAAGTAAGTGACTGATACTGCTGTTTTAAGACCAACATCAAACTTTACTTCCCCCCCCCGTTGTTGGTGTTATCACCAACAACTTCATCTAATCTTCTAAACTTGCTTCGTTCAGGTGTGTAACAAAATCCCAAACATTTTCATTTTTATAATACATTGCTGCTGTAGAATATTTATAATCTGTAATTTCCGTGCATAAATTCCACTTTCCTCTTATCGGGTTTTGATGAATGTAGTTTAATTTCTGCATAATTTACTCCATACTTGGTAATCTGGATGTTAGCGGATTTCTTTCCCAAAACTGATATTTCCTGTCTTTTGCCCCAACATAGAATAATTTTAATCTATCAGGGTCTTCTTTTGTCAGCTTAAACTTCATTTGCTGGGCAGTATATTTCAGGAAATCTCTTTGCAGGTCAACGTTGTTAATATCTTTAGCAATTTTCCAGATTATGTGAATATGATTAGGCATTATTACGAATGAATAAATTTTCAGCCTGTTATCAAATACAAGAAATCGCATGCTGGATATTATGATATCTTTATAAGAATTATCTTTTAGTAAGTGTTTCCATTCAAGAATTGTTGCTGTGAAAAAGCTAATGTATTTCATTTGAGTTATTTAAAAATTAGTTGTTGGTCATAAGACCAACAACTGGGGTTTCAGGTTTTATATGACTGGAGTTTCTGGTTTTAAATGTATGCTGTTGGTCAAAAGACCAACAGTTGGGGTTTTCCCCGTTATTGGTGTTGCTTGTCCCTTCGGAATCACCAACTACAAACTTTACTTACGGATTCGTCATATCTTTCCACGACCTTATCTTCCATTTATCTGCTGTTGAGTTCCGCGCAAGAACCATATCTACAAAGCCGTAAAAATTTATTACATCATTTGGATTGAACGTAATGGTTAAATTAAAGCTGCGCTTAATATCAACCTCAAGGCTGTCGCCTTCTTCATAAACTATGTTGTTCCAAATCAGCCTCAGGTCCTGTGTATTGCTGAACAAACCGTCTGTTGTGCGCATATCAGTAGCCCTGTCCCATGAAACATCTACCCCCAGGTCATAATCAAAGTATGAAAAAACAAAATCCGGCGCAAGAGTGCCGCCGTAAATTGCTGTATCTCGGAATGTATATGCATATTTAAAATTCTGGAATACGCCTTCGGTTGTAAGCTGGTCTGATATGATATTTTCGTTTGATAGGGTATTATCTATACCGGGTGAAAAAGGGTTAAAGCAGCTGCTTATCATTGCTGATGTTACAGCAATAACTGCTAATGCAATTGGTCTGTATAATTTTGCTGTTTTCAATAGCTGAAGTTTGCTTTGAATTCGCTCCATGTAAAATCAGTATCATTCATCCTGAAATCTTCCCATTTCCTTATATAAAAAAAAGCATTTTCATCTGAAGCAATAATCATATTCAGCCTGCCCTTTGAAGATTTGGGAATATTTATCCTGTTATGCTGAAACACAAAAATATAATCAGCCTGGTACCGGGCGGAATCAGTTGAAAGCTGTGTAAGCCTTTCATTATCAAGGAAAAGCACGGAAGATGAATTCCCGCCTTCCTGCTGGTTTATCAAGTTATCCAGATATTGTTTTTCTGAAGTTATATTCCACCCGCTGAATATCTGTTCATACTGCTGCTGTGATCTTGAATCAGGTACATAGCTGTAATTTGTAACTGAAAAGCACTTATTGTAATTTTCGGAATTTTTTTCCAGTATAGCGTAGCCAAGGTTATCGATAACAATATCAGCAGAAACAGGGGGGAAATAAGTTGAGCGGATAGTAACCGGTTCTTCCGGGTCGCGTGTATCAAATATCCCGCATCCCTGGTAAAATAAAACCAGTAAGATAAAATAAAGCAGGTATTTAAATTTAAGCTTCATTAAACAGGCATTCTCAATTATTAAAATTCTGAAAAATTAAGTTAAGATTTTTAAAGATTCCTGCTTTCGCAGGAATGACAAAGAATTTAGTAACAACTTAATTCAAGCGCTCTTTTGGGTTAAAATAATCAATCTTTCTGATTTATTAACTTCAAATTTCCTGCCGCTGTAGTCACCGAATATTCTTATTACCTTCAGCCCGTTTTTGGCAAATACTTTTTTAAAATCAGAAAGAGTGTACAATTTTACCATTTCAGTATAGCTTTTTACAGCCAGAGTTCTTCCTTTCGGGTTATTTTTTACAATGTAAATTGATTTATAAACTGAATTGTTCTTAATTTCTCTAACCTGCAAAATAACATTATGGTTTCTTGCTGAAATATCAGAAGTAACCAGGTTTTTCCGTATGAATTCTGCATTTAGGAAATCCAGGAAAAAATAACCTTCCGGTTTAAGGCTGCCTGATATACTTTTTATTACTTTAAAATTTTCTGAATCTTTTTCAAAATACCCGAAGCTGCTGAAAAGGTTAACTACCAGGTCAAATTCATTGCGGTGTAAAATATTCCGCATGTCCTTAATTTCAAATTTCAGCCTGTCTTTATACCGGCTGTATTCACCTTTAAGCTTTTTTTTTGCCTGAGATATAAGATATTCAGAAAGATCAAGCCCCAGAACATTGTAGCCTTTTGCAGCAAAATATATGCTGTGCCTGCCGTTTCCGCAGGCAAGATCAAGTACCCGGGAACCTATGGGAAGCTTAAGCTCACGGGTTATTAATCCCGCGATTTTTGCTGCATCTTTGGTATTCCGGTGTTCATAAATCTCAAGATATTCCTTGGTCCCGAACCATTTTTTAAACCAGGTTTTATCCATTTAAATTTAAAGTATTATTCTTCCTTCAAGGGCTTTTGCAAGCGTAATTTCATCGGCATATTCCAGGTCAGTGCCAACGGGTATGCCCCGCGCTATGCGCGATATTTTAATGTTCAGCGGCTTGATCAGCTTGCTGAGATATGTAATTGTATATTCGCCTTCAACACTTGGATTAAGCGCTAATATTACTTCTTCAATATCGCCGCCAAGCCGCATCAGAAGCTCTTTCACTTTAATATCCTCAGGTCCAATGCCGTCCAGCGGTGAAATTATGCCGTGAAGTACATGGTATTTGCCGCGGAACTCATTGGTTTTTTCGATAGCAAAAACATCCCCTGGTTCTTCCACTATGCAAATGGTTGATTCACTTCTTTTGGGCGAGCCGCAGATAGAGCAGGGGTCTTCTTCGGTGATATTGCAGCATACGCTGCATAGCTTGATTTTTTCCTTCAGCTGAAGCAGTGCATCTGAAAGATTCTGAACTTCCTCGGCGGGTGCTTTGGCTAAATACATAGCAATCCTGACGGCTGTTTTTCTGCCGATGCTCGGCAGCTTAGAAAGCTCTTCAGCTACTTTTTCAAGTGTTTCGGATGTTTGCATTTTTTACAGCCCCGGGAGGTTTAAGCCGGGAATATTTGGCAGCATTCCTGATGTTGCTTTCTGCATTTCTTCCTGCGCCATTTTCTGCGCGGAATCAACCGCCTTGTTAACTGCCGCAACTATCAGGTCTTCAAGCATATCGGGGTCATCGGGAGTTATAACTTCTTTCTCAATTTCAATTTTTGTTATCTGAAGCTTGCCGTTTGCGGTAACTTTCACCATACCGCCGCCTGATTCTTCGGTTACAAACTTGTTTTCAAGCTCATACTGCACTTCCTGCATTTTTTCCTGCATTTTCTGGACCTGCTCCAGCATGCCCTTCATCGGGTTCAGTTTCATGTATTATTGCTCCTGGTATCTGTGATTAAATTATGGCAAATATACTTATTCGAAGTATAAGTTTAAATGTAGGCAAAAATGTTACCGGCTGAAAGGAATTATAAAGGTACTTTCAGGATCCTGTCTGTAATATCGCGGTTTATGGAAAGAATTACTTTCCGGCCGTTATAATCGAATACCGAGGCATTTATTTCCATCAGCATTTCCGTCATATCTTTTTTATACTGCACGCTCTGGAAATTATGGTAATATCCTTTTTCCAGTGTATACTTAAGGTTTTCTTCGCCCTGCTGCGGATTTTTTGACAATGTTTTAAGATGAAGTCCTTTAAATTCTTCATTGGTAAAGCCATACAGGTCACATGCCCTGCGGTTTACATCAATAACACTTTCATCCTCGGGTGAAAAAATAATTATTGCATCATGAGCCTGTTCAAACAGCCTGCGGTAAAGGTCAACAGAGCTTTTCAGGTTTATTTCAAGCTTTTCAAGCTCATTAACTTTCGAATACAGCTTCTGGTTTATCTGTGAAATTTCCGCAGTACGTTCTTTCACTATCTGTTCAAGCTCTTCCCGTGAGATTTCCTGGTTTTCCAGCGCAAAGGTCTGTGATGCCTTTTTCATAAGAGATGCAAAAACTACTATAAACAGAATTAAGCTTACAGCAACACCCGCCAGAAATGTAAAATACGTGAACTGCATACTGCCTTCAGCTTTGTCTTTATTCCTCTCAAGGTTTTTCAGTTCTTCTTTTTTCATCCTGTTCAGCAGGCTGCGGATATCCATCGAAACTATTTTGCCCTTATCAAAAATATTTTTATGATATTTCTGGTTTGTGCCTTTTGAATCTTGGATACTGATACCATCTTTAAATAAGGCAAATTTTTCATTTATCAGCGGCTTCAATGCTTCTGCATTGGCAAGCTGGTTAGGGTTATCAAGTGAATTTGCACGAAGCTGTTTATATAATGAATCAATTATCTCCTTGTTGGAATTTATCTCATTTATGAACTGCCTGTCCTCGGAAAGAAAATAACCTCTCCTTGCGGTTTCCGATTCATTTATCAGTGAGTAAATATTATCCATAAGGTCAGTTCTCTGGTATGTTAATGATATAAAATCATGGTCGCTTACCTGGTCGTTCAGGTTCATAAAATTTAAAAGTGAAACGGAAATTAGAACTATTATCCCTATTACAAATATGAATGTTATGGATTGTTTATTTAAAATTGATTTGCTCATCCTATATGCTGAATAATGTTTCCGGATTTATTTTTATTTTTTCTTCTGCAAAATATGCTTCACCGTATTCCGCGCCTATCATAAAACCGTAGAACTTTGCCCGTGCTTCGATAAATTCAAAGAATTTTTTTGAACTAATGAATGTCTCTTTACCCTTAATATTTTTATTTCCTGAATAGAACTGGGAAGAATAACATTTTACAGCTTCAATTTTTTTCTTAAATGTATCTGAAATATCGAATATAATGTTCGGCTCAAAAGAATAGCTTTGCATGTAATAAATATTCCTTTTAGCCCTGTATGCTTTTAAACCGGGGGTCTTTATCTTTTCCAGTCCGGAATAAAATGCAGCATCTTTAACCAGGTAATGTGTATTAAAATGGTCAGGATGCCTGTCGTAATAATGCGGTAAAAATATTATTTCAGGCTGATATTTACGGATGGTTTTAATTATCTTCAGCCTGTTTGCGGGTGTATTTTCTATATTCCCGTCTTTTAGCCCAAGGTTTTCCCTGCAGTGTATTCCAAGTACACGGGAAGCTGAATCCGATTCCTTTTTCCTTAAATTCACCGAGCCGCGCGTGCCAAGCTCGCCTTTTGTAAGATCAATTATGCCTGTTTTTTTGCCGGAATTAACCAGCGAAGCAATTGTTCCGCCGCAGCATAGTTCTGCATCATCAGGATGAGCTGCAAAAAACAGCGCATCCAAACGGATATTTTTATTCAATAATTAAACCCCCTGACCCAAATTTAACAATTATATTTTATTACTAAAAGGTTATAATATTATGAAATTAGTGTATTTTTATGAAACGTTAATCTAATTAAATCTGTTAATTTGTAGTAAAATAGGTAAATTGTTTTTGTTTAAAAGTAATATTAAATTACAAAAATAATCTAAATAAGCAAAAAAAATGAAAAAGTTATTTATAGCTTTAATCTTATTTCCTGCAATTATATTTGCCCAAAACGGTCCGAAAATTGAAATTACCGGGGGCGAATCGATTAATACCGGCAGCCACAGAAGGGGACAGGAAGTTAAAGTTGATATTACTTTTAAAAATACCGGAGACCAGGACCTGCTTATTACATCAGTATCTACTTCTTGCGGCTGCTCCAGCGCTTTAACAAGCAATGAACCGGTTAAGCCGGGTGAAACCGGTTCCATAAAATTCACTTTCAACGGGCAGGGAATGGGCAGCGTTACAAAAGTTGTTATGATCACCACAAATGAGCCCGGAAATCCGACTCATAACGTTCAGATGACAATGAATATGGCTGACCCTGTAACTTTGAACCCCGGTTCAATTATAACCGAAGGCAAAGTTGGGGACGAGTTAAAACAGACTGCAACTGTATTAAACTCACTGGATAAAGAAATTGATATTACCGAAATAACATCTAACACACCGGTAATTAAAATTACATCTGATAAAATGGTACTGAAATCCGGTGAAGCGGCTGCTCTGGATATATCGATCAAGATATACGAAGAATCAGCAATTAATGCAGCGATAATTATAAAAACTACTGAAGGCGAATTCCAGATACCTGTACTGGTTGATGTAAAATCAAATTAGAATGAATAAAGCTTGAATAAAAAAGCCTTAATACATATAGTATATATTTTACTGATCACACTGCTTGCAGGGATTTTTTTTAATATTTCAAATCCCAACAGGATTCAGTTTGTGGCAAATGAAAAAAGGGTTGATTTTTCTGCCAGCGATAGCCTGCTGAATGCGCTGAGAATACAGGATTCACTTCAAAAAGCTGCAGATTCACTCCTTAAGCTTTCCGGAAGCAGGGAAGACTCCCTCAGGCTTGCGCTTGAAAAACATAAACAGGATTCCATACTTGCAGCAAATAAAACCGATTCACTGAAACGTATACAGGATTCAGTTAAAGCTGCAAACCAGAAAAAAGAAGATTCAATTAAAAATGCGCAGAACCAGGTTACAGAAATTGTAAAGCCGGTTGATATTAAAATTGATTTTGCAAAAGCGCTGTTCGATAAAAAATACAGGTTCCTTGATGCGCGCGATGCTGCGGATTTTAATGCTGGGCATATTCAGGGCGCTATGAATATCCCATTCCACGAGATTGAAAAATATAAAGACAGGCTTAATGACCTGCCTAAAGACCAGGTTTATGTGACTTACTGCAGCGCTGCTTGTGATGTATCGATAGATATGGCGTATTATATGGCTAAAATGGGATTCAAAAAAGTTTATATATTCCACGGGGGATGGGATGAATGGAAAGCAGCCGGCTATCCTGCTAATTAAATTTTTTAATGAAAAAATTATTTGAAAATAAGTATATAACAATTGCTGCAAGAATTATTCTTGGAGCAGTATTCATGTATGCCAGCTTTGATAAAATGGCTCACCCCGAAGCTTTTGCAAATATAATTGATAATTATCATTTGCTGCCTTACCAGCTTGTTAACGGGCTTGCTATATTCCTTCCGTGGCTGGAGCTTATCACAGGCCTGCTTCTGATAACAGGAACATGGGTAAGGGCATCACTTATGATTTATACAGCATTGCTTGTAGTTTTTATTATAGCCCTGTCACAGGCTTTGCTGCGCGGACTGGATATATCATGCGGCTGTTTCAGTGTTAACCCTTCTTCAACATCTGAAGTATGGCTGAGAATAATCGAAGATATTATTCTGCTTGCTGTCAGCATTTTAATGCTTAAATATTCACCTATTGATAAGAAAAATTTAACAGAAAATAATAATTTAATAAATCAAACAAATTAATTATGAACACAGGCAAAACAGGCAAGATCCTTTTTTTACTTTTCGGGCTTATACTGGTCGGAGCGTTTTCAGCATTTTTGGTAAATAAAAATATGCAGGACCCCAAAACTCATCCTCCTGTAATGACCTTTAAGGAAGAAAAAGTTAACCTGGGCGATGTTCCGCAGGGTCCTGTGGTTAACGGCGAGTTTGAATTCACAAATACAGGCCAATCTGTGCTGATAATCAAGAAAATATCGGCAGCATGCGGCTGCACAGGTTTGGTTGCTGATGAAAAGAAAGAATATCAGCCCGGTGAATCAGGTAAGCTGAAATTTACTTTTAATACCGAAGGCAGAAGCGGGGTAAATGAAAAATCAATTTCTATTGAAACAAACCATCCGACCCAGCCCAATAAAATGGTTACATTTACTGCCAATATTATAGTTCCTCAGCCGAACAAATAAAATGTTCACAGGTTATCTTCAGTTTAAACCAAAGCTTTTTGATGCTGAATATAATATTAATGCAGTAAACAGTTTAATCGGAAATAACCATCAAAAGTGTGATCTTCTGGTAATGCCCGAGCTTGCAAACTCGGGCTATTTATTTTCCGGCGCCCAGGAAGCATTCGATGCATCTGAAAAAATCCCTGATGGAAAATTCTGTACAAACTTATTTAACTTAGCAGAAAAATATAATACAAATATTGTATCGGGTATAAACGAAAGGGCAGGGGATAAGCTGTATAACTCTGCAGTTCTGGTAACTCCGGCAGGTGATTGTTTTGTTTACCGGAAAACCCACCTTTTCCTTGAGGAAAAATTATGGTTTACTCCCGGTGATACCGGGCTTAATGTGTTTGAAATTAACGGTGATTTTGGAAAAGTTAAGACAGGTATAATGATCTGTTTTGACTGGATTTTCCCCGAAGCTGCCAGAACACTTGCATTAAAAGGCGCCCAGGTTATAACACATCCGTCAAATCTTGTATTGCAGTACTGCCAGAAAGCTATGTTTGCCCGCGCTGTTGAAAACAGGGTATATACAATAACGGCAAACCGTACAGGAAGGGAAACTAACAGCGGCAAAGAATTATTTTTTACAGGAAGCAGCGTTATAGTTGACCCTAAAGGTAATTATTTAAGCTCAGCAGGTGAAAGTGATGAATTGATCTCCGTGGTGGAAATTGACCCCAGCCTTGCGCTGGATAAAAATGTTACAACAATGAACGATATCATTAAGGACAGAAGAACAGATCTGTACAATTTATAATATCAGTTCCTGCGCCAGTCTATATAACTGCCTTCTTTTATCCCGAACTTATCCGAAAACCCTGCGTTAACTTCAACAACATAAACTGCCGGATTGAATGATGGCAGGCTTTTTTCTGAATACGGCGTTGTGTTCTTATGTATCTTTACTATCTGCTTTTTGGAATTTACGAACATTATATCAAGAGGCATTATAGTATTTTTCATGTAAAAGCTCTGGTATTCTTCAACGGGGAAAATGAAAAGCATTCCCTGGTCTTCCTGCATATTTTCCCTGTACATAAGACCAAGATGCCTAGTCTCATCAGTTTCAGCAATTTCAACATCTATCTTTTTAATAAGCTTTTTTGCCGAATCCTGGAAGTAAACTTCCCCCTGTTTTTTGAACTGTATCTTTGATGATTCTTTATTGTTCCCCGTATCAATTTTTATTTCATCCGGGTTTTTCTGGCAGCTGCCTGAAAATATTCCCAGTATAAAAAACGGGATTAATATAAGCTTTATTTTATTGGTTCTCATTTCTTTCAGATTTCAAGCCTGTTAATTTCATCTCTAAGTTCTGCCGCTCTTTCAAATTCAAGGTCCTTGGCGGCTTCAACCATCTGCTTGCGCAGCTGGTTTATAAGGTCACGGCGCTCTTCGGGATTGTTCCTTTCAAGTGCTGGGTCAGTTAATATCGAAATACTTGTTTTGTGCTGGTCTTTTTTCTTCCTTCCGCGCCTTGCATCCTGTTTTGCCTTGCTGTCTGCAATTACTGTCGAGCTCATTATCTCTTCAAGGGTTTTAAGCACGGTTTTTGGATTAATATTATGCTTCTTATTGTACTCTTCCTGTATCTTTCGCCTTCTTGCCGTTTCCTTAATGACTTTATCCATTGAATGAGTGATCTTATCAGCATACAGTATCACAAGGCCGTTTACGTTCCTTGCCGTTCTGCCGGCTGTCTGCATCAGTGATTTTTCACTCCTCAAAAATCCTTCTTTATCCGCATCAATTATTGCAACCAGCGAAACTTCCGGAAGGTCCAGCCCCTCCCTGAGCAGGTTAACACCAACCAGTACATCAAAATTCCCGAGCCTCAGGTCACGCAGAATATCAACTCTGTCCAGTGCATCAATTTCTGAATGCATATACCTTACTTTAACGCCTATTCCAAGCAGGTAATCAGTCAGGTCTTCGCTCATTCTTTTGGTCAGAGTGGTAACCAGCACTCTTTCGTTTTTCTTAGCCCGTTCGCGTATCTCATGAATAAGGTCGTCTATCTGTGTTTTTGTGGGGCGCACCTCAATTGCAGGATCAAGCAGCCCTGTTGGGCGGATAACCTGCTCAACATAAACGCCGCCTGATTTTTCCAGCTCATAATCTCCTGGTGTTGCGCTTACATATATAACCTGTTTCTGCATTTGTTCCCATTCGGCAAACTTCATCGGCCTGTTATCAAGGGCAGATGGCAGCCTGAAACCGTAATCTATCAGCGTCTGCTTTCTCATCCTGTCGCCGTTATACATACCGTTTACTTGCGGTACCGATGTATGCGATTCATCGACAATCAAAAGATAATCTTCAGGAAAGTAATCAAACAGGCAGGAAGGCCTTGAACCGGGTTCACGCTGATCCATATACCTTGAATAATTTTCAATTCCTGCGCAGTAACCAACTTCCTGGATCATCTCCAGGTCAAAGTTAGTCCTCTGTTCCAGCCTCTGTGCTTCAATAAGCTTGCCTTCATTCTGAAGCTCTATTACTCTTTCATTCAGTTCCTTACGGATATCCAGAATTGCTTTTTCCTGCCTTTCAGGCGATGTTACAAAGTATTTTGCAGGATATATCGCTACTTTTTCATCCAGACCAATTATCTCGCCTGATTTCCTGTCAAAATACATTAAACCTTCAATTTCATCATCAAAAAGCTCAACACGAATTGCAGTATCATCTTCGTATGCGGGAATAATATCAATTACATCGCCTCTCACGCGGAAAACCCCGCGTTTGAACTCAAAATCATTGCGCACATAATGAATATTTATAAGCCTGTTCAGAAGCTCTTTTCTGCCGATCTTTTCTCCCCGGGTTAATACTACAACCTGGTCTGCATATTCCTGCGGCGCGCCGATTCCATATATGCATGATACAGATGCAATAATTATCACATCATTCCTGCCTTCAAGCAGGGCAGTGGTTGCGCGCAGGCGAAGCCTGTCAATTTCTTCGTTTATGGCAAGATCTTTCGCAATGTATGTATCCGTTGTTGGTATATATGATTCCGGCTGGTAATAATCATAATAACTGATGAAGAATTCAACCTTGTTTTTCGGGAAGAATTTTTTGAATTCACCGTAAAGCTGCGCTGCAAGGGTTTTATTATGGCTCATAATTAAAGTCGGCTTGCCAATGTTCTGAATTACATGGGATATGGTATATGTTTTCCCCGAACCCGTAACACCAAGCAGTGTCTGGTATTTATCACCCCGCTTAATGCCTTCAGTAAGCTCTTTAATGGCTTTTGGCTGGTCGCCTGAAGGCTTATAATCCGATACTAATTCAAATTTTGCCAATTGAAAAATGTTTAATTGTAAAAGTATTTATTTCCGGCTGAACCCGGCAAGTGTTATGCAAACATCATCCTGCGCAGCGCGCATATCAAGCGCATTGCCGCCAAAGCCGTTCATCACACAGTAAAAGATTAATATTTCGCTGTCCTTATTGATTACATAACCGCTTAACGCGCTTACGCTGTTAAGAGTTCCTGTTTTGGCGTAAACATTGCCTTCTGCTTCTGTTCCAATCATCCTTTTCCTTAATGTTCCGTCCTTGCCTGCAATTGTTAATGCATTCATAAAATAATCAAAAAGGAACCTGTCATCATACATATATTTAAGCAGCTTCATATAAAGCTCTGCATTTACCTTGTTATACCGTGTTAACCCTGAGCCTTCAAGAATTTCATATGAATACCTGTCAACTCCAATTTCGTTCAGGAATGAAATTATCACATCCTGTCCGTCTTCAAGCGAAGCAGGCGTGTTTTTATATTTTGCGCCTAATAGCTTAAATATTGTTATTGCTGAATGGTTATCGCTTTCCTTAAGCATATAAGCCAGTACATCATATATACTGTGGCTTATCTGCGCTACTTCTTTAACACCAGAAGGTGTTGAACCTGCAATGACTGCTCCATCTACAGTAACACCTGCATAAGTGAGATTTGATGACAGCAGATTTCCCACGCTCATTGCGCCGTATGTTTTATCAAGGCACAGAGCAGTTACATACGGCCAGTATGAAGGTCCGGTATCGCTGTTATATACCCCTGAAAGTGTTTTGTAAACATTGTCAAAATACGATTCATCGGCAACGATATTGCCAGTTATCTGCTTTATCCCTTTTTTGGTGATCTCATCTGCCAGAGTCTGTATATCCCCGGAATTCAGATCAGGGTCACCGTAGCCTTTTATGTAAAGATTTCCGTTTATTATCCCGTCCTTAATATCATTATCATCAGTGTAAACTTTTGTCGGGATGGTGTAGTTTGCCCCAAGCTTTGAAAAAGCGGCTGCGCCGGTGATAAGCTTGGTGATTGATGCAGGTATCATCGGTATTTCAGGGTCAAGCTCATAAAGCACCTTGCTGAAATCAGCATGCATAACTTTGCAGGAAACTTTTATTCCCGCGCTCTTAAGCGGCAGGCAAATGGAATCCAGCTTCGCTGAAAGCTCGTCAATATTTGCCTGCGGTATCTTCTGGGCAAATGTATACTGGTAAATAAAAAGTACAGCAAAAATTAAAGCTGCTTTTAAAATTGATGTATTTTTATTCCTCATTTTTATATTTTCGGGGTATAAATTATTTTATGTGTTTTTTTGATTCATTCCATATCGCATCCATTTCGGCAAGGTCGCTTTCGGTAACTTTTTTGCCTCGTGTTTCAAGCTCTTCTTCTATATACTTAAAGCGTTTTATGAACTTTTCTATCGTAAGCCTCAGCGCATTTTCAGGATTTATCTCGAAGAACCTTGCATAATTCACTATCGCAAAAAGTATATCGCCAAGCTCTTTTTCAAGCTTTACTCTTTCTTCATCGCTTAGCCTGCCTTCGGCATTTTTTTTGGACTCAGCTTCATGTTTGAATTCCTGCAGCTCCTCATCAATTTTTTTGAATGCATCTTCGCTGGTATCCCAGTCAAATCCAACCTTGGCTGATTTTTCCTGTATCCTGTAAGCGCGTGTAAGAGAGGGCAGGTTTTTGGGCACTCCTTCCAGCACTGATTTCCTTCCGCTTTCGCCAAGCTTAATATGCTCCCAGTTCTTTAATACTTCCTTTGTTCCGCTAACTTCGGTATCGCCAAATACATGCGGGTGGCGGGTAACCATTTTATGGTTAATTGCATTTATAACATCCTTAAGGTCAAAATGACCGTCGCCTTCGGCTATAATTGCATTAAAAGCAACATGCAGAAGCAGGTCGCCAAGCTCCTTTTTAAGCTCGTCATAGTTCTTTTCGTCAATGGCTTCAAGGGTCTCGTAGGTTTCCTCCAGCAAAAGGTGGCGGATTGAGTCATGTGTCTGCTCACGGTCCCAGGGACACTCATTGCGCAGCCTTTTCATTATTGTTACAAACTCATCAAATTCCTTTACGGGATTTTCCGGCTTTAATTTATGCAATTTTTCCATTCAAAAAAGTTATAAATGCAAAAATAACCATTTATGTCAGTTAATAAAAGTCAGTATTTATGTGATTTTCAGTAAACCAATAAACATCCCTGTAGAGACGATCCGCTAGCCTATCCGTTTCAAAATCTTTGTTGTCGATAATAATTGTGTTGCCACGACCTTTAGGTCGTGGATACAAATGCAATGATAATAGGGGCTTTCTCCGAAGGAGTGCCTTCGGCAAGCCCTGATTGATTTTTTTATGCCGCTCCTATGGAGCTCTGATTTTGTCGGAAATTCCCTGTTACAAATATATCGCTCCTGCGGAGCTCTGATTTCTGTTCACTTTATATTGCGCCCTTTCAGGGCTAATTATCTACTGTGTAAATATACGATGGGCTTTGCCCATCGCTGAGATATTTCGCCCCTTCGGGGCTTAGTCAAGGTTGCATTAAGAGACGGCCCGGCGGGTCGTCTCCCTTTGCGGGAATTTTACTCATAACTAAAATTCAGGGATAATTGAAAACAAACCCCCGACTTTAAAACACGGGTATTATTACTTTAGGATAAATTGTAATTATACATATTTCAGGATAACATTCCCCCCTTCAGCTGAAGGGGGGACAATTACTTTGTTATACTAAACAATCTACAATTATTCGTTAATCGTAACTAAATGATAATCTCAGATGGGGGTTTGTTTTACTCCGGATTGTGGCGCCGGGTCGTCTCTACAAACTCTATTTATGAAAGGTAGAGAGAGGGGTGAAGTATAAAAAAAGCCCGGCGTTTGCCGGGCTTGGAAAAAATAATAATATGAGTTTATGGTATATTAAATGTGGCAGTTTTCTTGTCAACTCCAAAATTTGAAAAAACTACTGGGGGAAATCCAATATTTACAGGATTTAACCTTAGTCTAACTAAACCTGAAGTATTCGATGAACCATTATTGTAACCAACAAAATAATCAAAAAATATTGAACCTATTGGTAAACCAGAAGTTGTTAGATCTGCTTTGAATTCAATTTGATAACAATGAACATCTCTAGTAGGACTGCCAGTTGTTTGAAAAGTTGTAGCACCTACAACTTTAGCTGATAAAACAATTTTCACAATTAATCCATTAATTACAATAGAGTCGGGATTTAAAGGCACATTCCAAGAAGTACCTTGTGAAATAGAAAAATCACCAACTAGATCCCAATTTGGATTGGCGGTTGGACTAATTATTCTTGATAAACCATATTGGTAAAGTTTGCCTACGCTTGCTTCATAATAGACAAGGGCAGTATCGTAAGATATTATGCCAGCACTATCTGTTCTACTTACAATTCTGTAAGCAGTATTTGAACCAACAGGAAATGAAGTTTCAATAGAATCTCTTGAAGTCATGTTTGTTAATCTAACAGAAGTTCCATTAACTCTACTTAATGTGTCAAATGTAAAAGTAAAACCTGATCCAGTTTTAAAATCGATATTTGGCACACTTCCGGTTCCTCCTGTATTGTTGTTAACTGCATCATCGCCGCAGCCGTATACATATATCATAGCTGCAGCAAGAATTAAAAATGAAAAGAATTTGATTTTTTTCATAATATTTATTGGTTAGTTTGTATTCCTGAATTTTTAAAACTTTAAAAAATTACTCTTGTTGAAACAGATACAGAAAACCGCTTATCTTCAATCAGCTGGTTCAGTCCGTATGTGCCAATATCGAATGTAAAATTTTTATGCTTATAACCTGCTCCAAGCGAAATATAATAAGCCCCGGGACCCCCGTGCGAAAATCCTGTCCTCACCGGCAGGAAGGGCAGGGGAAAGTACTCCACCCCAAAGCAGTAAATTACATCGCTTGTGTTTCCAGGCAGGTCGTTAATACCCTTAACCCAGTTGAACTCTATCATAAACCTGTTATTTGGCTTAAACATTATACCTGCCCTGTATTTTGTGGGCATATCTGTTGTGAATGCAGTGCCTGTATCCTGTGTATGATAGCCGCCAAGGTCATCAACCATCTGGTTATATGTGGGGTCAGTGCCTGTTACATTAAAATCATAGTATGCAAATGAATTGGTATCGTTATTTATGATGGTATTATAATTCCATTCAATTTTGCCCAGGTCAGTTACGCTTGCGGCAATTTTCCAGTCTTCGGCAAACTGTAATGCAAATCCAATATCAACGGAATAACCAACACCTGCAGGTTTAGGGAACAGGTTAAAATGCGTTTCAGCGCCGTCCTGGTAATCCCTGAAATAATCCGTTAAAGCTGATTGTGTATGGAAATCCTGTTTGCCAACAATGCTGTCAACATGGTTTGTTCCGTTCACGCTTTGAATGCCGTACGTGCTTATATCAAGCTTTGAATCGAATGTAGTTACATTACCGAACCCGTGAACCAGACCGCCTGAAATTCCAACTGAAAAACTGTTAATACTGCCTTTTTTAAATATCCACTGTTTGGCATAGCCGATATTATATTTCCGTATCCACCATGCAATGGCTTCGCTTTGCGCCATTTTAACATCGGTCAGGTTATAGCTTCCGTTCTGGTTAAAGTTGAACCCGAAAGTAAGCGGCAGGTATTCATCCCTGCTGTTAACTTCTGTATTAAGCCCGACCCTGTCACTGATTGTAAAGTTCACAGCGCCGAACTTGTTTTTGTAATTCACCGAAAGCCAGTTAAGCTCGAAATCATAGTTCACATCGGTTTTATCAGCAGGCAGAATAGTGTTCCTGAATGTGAACACTTCGTTGATATTTGTGAACAGGTTTGCAAACCTGTTCCTGTCAATCGAAAGATATCTTAAGTAGTTATTGTAAAACTCTATTGATGAATCACTTCCGTAACCGCCCCCGGCGGAAAAAAGCGAAATTTCCCAGTGCGGATCAAATATTTTTCTTTTTTTCTTCAGCACTCCCTTGGTTTTAGAAAGCGGCAGAGTGTAATCAAAATTTGCGGGATTTATACCGAATGCATCGTTGCCAACAGATGATACAAGTGTTGAAAAACCCATACTTGTTGAACGCGCATTCGACCTATCGCCGGAATAAATACAGCTAATGGCTGTAATTAGCATTAATATGATAAAGAAGGACTTTAAGTTCAATTAGTATTTTTTTGATTTTTCAATCTCTTAACATAATGAAATAAGTAAAAATAATCAATTTTCTAAATAGCCTATTCAGGTGACATTTAAAATCTCAAAAAACAGCAAAAAAATAGGGATAATAACTGAATATTCTAATTTTTATATTTGCAGATTATTTATTTAAAGTATATAATTTGCAGGAATTTAATCCGGAAGAACAAAACAGGCCAGAACCGCCTTCAAGCTTTTTAAAGGGGCTGAATCCGTTTGCCTATGTTATAGTAGTTTTGGCAGTAATATTTTTTCTATACCAGTTCATTGGCGGCGCGCTTGCGCTTGCTGCCGGCGATATTTCAATGGATAACCCTGATGTTAAAACTACCAGGCTTATACTTGCATTCGGTCAGTTTATGTTCATACTTGCGCCGGCAATATTTTTTGCAAGGTTCCAGACCCATGACCTTAAAAATATATTCAGGCTTAACAGCCCGAAACCTGTACTTCTTCTTCTTGCAGTATTGGGTATAGTAACTATTCAGCCGTTCCTGCAGGGTTATATGTATTTCCAGGAAAGCCTGCTGAATTCGATTCCCTATGTAAACGATGCATTAAAGCCTTTAAAGGAAATTTTCGAAACTTTCGAAAAAAGTACTATGAAGATAGTTAAAGCGCATAACTGGTTTGAATTTTCTGTTGTGGTATTTGTAATATGCATAACACCCGCAATTTGCGAAGAAGCGCTTTTCCGCGGTTTTGCGCTTTCAAATATTTCAAAGGTAGCTAAACCGCTAAAAGCAATTTTAATTACCGGGTTTTTATTTGCAATGTATCACTTCCAGCCGTTCAATTTTATACCGCTGCTTATCCTGGGCGCATATTTGGGATTTATTGTTTATTATTCAAATTCAATTTATACGGGAATTATTGCCCACTTTCTGAATAACTTTTTCGCATCATATTATATGTTTGTTTACGGCAAAACGGATTTTGAAACCCCTAAGCTTACAGGTGACGAAATCACCAATACAATTGCTGCCGTTGTTTTATCGGTGGTTCTGTTTTCAAGCATAATTTTACTTTATTACAGGCTGAGGGTTAAACCTGCAGAAGTCCCGGCATCAAACGAAAGCAGGGAAGATGAGTAACACTGCTGTCAGGGTCATAGTGGGAATTATAGGCATTCCGCTGATAATATTTTCAGCCGTCACAGGAAATGAAGTGTTCCTTGTATTCTGTACGGTGCTTGCATTTTTCTGTATGAATGAATTCTACAACCTGTTCGAGCCATCTGAAAGCCTAAGCGGTTTTACCCGCTGGCTTGGGGGATTTTCATTCCATAAAGCAGTTTTCCTTGCGATAAGTATACTTATCGTTTTGTGTTTTTATTTTGAAAAGTTCAGCTATGTTCTGATATTATACTTTATAATGTTCATCTTCCTTATTTTAGTTGAAGTATTCAAGGAAGTAAAACATTTTGAAGCAGTGGGTACCTGGCTGCTTTCTGTTGTATATATCTCTACGCCTTTCGGTCTGCTGAGCTTAATGAACACTACCCGTATGCTTCAGACTTTTGAAGCCAACTATGCAATAGTTGTAATGGTAATGGTGTGGGTTAGCGATACATTTGCATTCTTTGGCGGCAAATTGTTTGGCAAACATAAGCTGGCTGAACGTATCAGCCCCAAAAAAACATGGGAAGGCTCTATTACTGGTTTTATTTTTACTATTATTTGCGGGATAGTTTTTTCGTATTTTTATACGGCTCATTCAGTTTATCACTGGGTATCTGTTGCAGTTGTTGTTGGACTTTTTGCGCAGATAGGCGATCTGTTTGAATCAAGCTTAAAACGCAGCGTTAAGGTAAAGGATTCATCCAACCTGATTCCCGGTCATGGAGGAGTGCTTGACAGGTTCGATAGCATATTGTTTGCTGTTCCCGCCTTATACATTTTACTTTTTCTGAAGAGTACTTTGTAGCATAACGGCGAAGGGTATGCACCCGGCGAGTGTCAGGTAAAAAAAGTTTTGTCATTCCATGTCTACTCCTATGGGGCACAAGCGGGAATCCAGCCGAGGAACCTGATTCGCAAACACCAGTTTGGGAATCTTGAGAAGTTATTATAGAAATTCGTGAATAAGATTTTCCCTTTTTTAAGTACATTTCAAAAATCCTTAAAAATCACTAAATTTGTAAAATAATCTAAAAAAATTGCATTTATTACTCAGAAATTGCCAGGTTATATCACCTGCTGAAAATATTAACGGCAGGTTTGATATTCTGATCGTAAACGGTGTAATCAACCGTATGGGAGTTATATGGCAGCATGTAAGGGAAGTTATACAGTATGACCTTGCCGGAAAAATTGTTGTTCCCGGATTTTTTGATATGCACGTTCATTTCCGTGAACCGGGGCAGGAATACAAGGAAGATATCAGCACCGGAATGCTTGCAGCATCTTATGGGGGATTTACAGGGGTTATGACCATGCCTAATACCAATCCGCCGGTCGATAATCCGGATATTCTAAAATCCAATGCGCAAAAAGCTGCGGGAAACATTGTTAATATGTACCAGTCAGCCTGCGCAAGTGTTGGCAGAAAAGGTAAGCAGATAAGTGATATCACCTCACTTGTTGCTGCCGGGGCACTTGCAATTACTGATGACGGAAGTCCAATAGCTGATGATGATTTAATGCGCAGGGTGCTTGCTGAAGCAGCAAAAACAGGCACGCCTGTTGTTCAGCACTGTGAAGTTATGAGCATAACTGATGGCGGAATTATGAACGAAGGGGAAGTTTCAAAACAGCTAGCAGTTAAGGGGATTAAAAATTCATCTGAGTATGAAATAATTTCAAGGGATATTGAGCTGACAAAAAATGTAAAAGGCTCGCGCTACCACATACAGCATATAAGCACAAAAGAAGCAGTTGAAATGGTTCGAAAAACCAAAGCGGATAAATTAAATGTAACCGCAGAAGCCTGTCCGCACCATTTTATTTTGAATGATGAAGCAGTTTTGAAATACGGCACCAATGCAAAGATGAATCCTCCTTTAAGAACTAAGGCAGATGTTGAAGCAGTAATCGAAGGCCTTAGAGACGGCTCTATCGAAGTTATCTGCACAGACCATGCGCCGCACTCAGCAGAAGAAAAATCACAGCCGCTTGATAAAGCGCCGTTTGGTATTGTTGGGCTGGAAACTGCAATAGGCTTAACTTACACACATCTTGTTGATAAAGGAGTTATCACACTTGAGGAAATGATAAATAAAATGTCAGTTAATCCGCGAAGGCTGCTTGGTTTAAAGGATATCAGTATCAGCGAAGGCTCACCTGCAAATCTTACAATACTCGATACGAATGCAGTGTGGAAGGTTGATGTTTCAAAGATGCATTCAAAGAGCAAAAATACTCCATTTGATGGCCAGGAGCTTAAATGCAAACCGGTTGGAATAGTAAATAATCTGCAGCATCTTATAAATATTTAAATTTAAGTTCATTGACAGTTCTGAAAATTAAAAATTCCGCTGAATCTGTTGAAGTAAACACCGTTTACTGCATCGGTAAAAACTATGCTGACCATGTTAAGGAAATGCATATCGAAGGGCTTGATAACTCAATTCCCGAAACCCCTGTAATTTTTCTGAAACCTTCAAATGCAGTAAATGTACCGGGCAACAGAATAACTATTCCGGAATACAGCGGTAAACCGATATCAAATGATCTGCAGAATGAAGCAGAGCTGGTTATAGTTATCGGGAAAGACGGTGAAAATATCCCAGAAGAAGATGCATTTGAGTATATCAAAGGGTTTGCAGTTGGAATTGATTTCACACTTCGTGATATACAAACCCTGATGAAAAAACAGGGCAAGCCCTGGGCTGTTGCCAAAGGATTTAAAACCTCGTCTCCTGTTTCTGAAATCACACTGAAAGAAGACCTGCCGAATGTAAATGATCTTGCAATAAAGCTTGCCGTAAACGGTGAATTAAAACAGAACGGAAGAACATCGCAGATGATTTTCAGCATAAAGTATATTGTATCATATTTATCACATATTTTCGGTCTTAAAGAGGGTGATTTGATCTTTACAGGCACACCTGCCGGTGTATCCACCCTTAAAAAGGGTGATAAAGTGACAGCTGAAATTGAAGGAATCGGCAGCCTAAATGTTACAATCGGATAGTTGAATAAATATACTAAACATATTTTTGCAGCAGCTGCGGGGATAATTGCTTTGATATTATATATCATAACGCTGTATCCCGATGTTGGTTTTATGGATACAGGAGAGCTTGCTGCTGCCTGTTATTCATTCGGCGTGCCGCATCCAACGGGTTACCCGTTATTCCTGCTCATCGGATATATTGTGTCACATCTCCCATTGGGCGGCTCAGTAATTTATAAATTAAATATGCTAAGCGCAGTTGAAACAGCGCTTGCAGGGGTTGTTTTGTTTTATACATCTTTTAACCTTGTTAATTATTTGCTGCAGCAGGTATTAAGCTCAGCTACAAAAAAAACTGCCTCAAAACAAAACAAACCCGCTGAAAAAAAAGATAAAAAAGCTTCTGAACCAGAAAGCTTAAATAAATCCAAAAATAAAATCAGTGATTTTGAGCTTACGGCATATTTCCTTTCCTTTGCAGGGGCTATGAGCTTTGCGTTTATCAATACTGTATGGGCATCGGCTGTCCAGGTTGAAGTGTATGCGCTTCATTCCCTTTTCTTAAGCCTGCTGATGCTGTATATCATTAAGCTTCTTATTAATATAAAAACACCGGTAAAAAAAGACTGGGCAGTTACTTTCCTGCTGCTTGGCTTAAGCTTTTCAAATCATTTAACCACAATGTTTATACTGCCTGGTATATTATATCTGCTGTACCTGCAGTATAACGGTAATAAAGAGTTTTTCAGGTCAATGCTGCCTTTGGTTTTGCTTGTTGTTCCGGGTTTGCTTTTTTATGCTTTATTGGTAATTGCATCATCGTACAAGCCGTATCTTAACTGGTCTGATGTAAGTAATATCTCAAACCTGTTTGATCACCTGAGGGGAGCAGATTACAGCCAGCTGATGTTTTCTTCAACATCAAAGTTCGGTGTAAATGCTGCGGAATTTTTCAAAAATCTGCCGGCTGAATTTGCATATCTTCCGCTGATATTTGTGCTAACCGGATTTATATTCTTATGGAAAGTTTTCCGTGACTTTGTGGTTTTATCAATATTTATTATCCTCTTTAACCTGGTTTATGCATTTAACTATAACATTGTAGATATAAATACATATTATCTGCTTGTTTTTATTCTTTTTGTGTTAACTGTTCCTGCAGGTATTATATACCTGCTCTCAGCGGGAAAATATTCCGACCTGATAAAAACCGGTAATATAAATTCATTCACCAAAAAAGCAGCAGCGGCTGCAGTTATATTAACTGTTCTTTCTGCCGGGATGAATTTTAAATCCAACAACAACAGCAGTAATTATGCTAATGTGGATTTTACTTTGAATGCAATTAACTCAGTTAAACATGATGCAATTATTGTTGCTTATGATTGGGCTTATCTGTATTCAGCTTCACTTTATTATAAACAGGTTGAAAATATAAGGCCTGATGTAAAAATTTTTAATATCAAGTTCCTTGCAGTTGACTGGTATTTAAGAATGATTGAAAAATTCTATCCTGATATTTATTCAACAATTAAGCCTGAAGCTGATGAGTATTTAAAGGTCTATAACCAGTCTGAAAAAATTAAATCTCCCAAGTTAACTGCGCTGGTATCAGCATTTCTTGATAAAAATTATTTAAGATATCCTGTTTATATTACTATAGATCTGCTTCTGGGCAGGGAAACAAAGATGTTCCTCGATAATTATTTTGTTAAACAGGACGGGCTGCTTTTCAGGCTGGAGCCTAAAAACACTGTTTATGACCCGTCAGCAGGGGTGAATACACTTAATTATACTTTCAGGAAATTTGAGCCTGATACCAAACAAAAAGCAAATATGTTCAAAGTTATTCCCGGAATGTATTTTGAAACTGCTTATTATCATTATAATAATAGGAATTTTGAATTATCTTTGAAGTTCATAAATAAAGCATTGGAATATGACCCTACTTTCAGGGATGCATTGAACCTGAGAAGCAGAATATCTCAGCAGGTAAAATAATAAATAAAGTTTATTGAGCGCTAAAATCATATCAATTTGCCTCCCCAAAGGGGGAGTGGGTAAAACCACAACAGCTGTGAACCTGGCTGCATCGCTTGCTGTGGCTGAAAAAAAGACCCTGCTTGTAGACGGCGACCCGTTCGGGGCATCGGCTATGTCGCTTGGTTTTACCCCGGAAAAGATAAAAGCCGGAATGGCTGAGGTTTTCAGCTTTACTCATTCGGTTGACCATGCAATTCATAAAACAGAGCTGGAATATCTTGATTTTGTTCCATCGAATGTAAATACTATTCAGCGTGATGAACGCTTTAATAAAATTGCAGAAAACCGTGTAGTGCTAAAGAATGCTATTAAAGGCGCAGCAGAGCATTATGAATATATTATAATTGACTGTCCACCGACAATGAGGGGAATAGTAGCCAATGCTTTAACTGCATCTACATCAGTATTAATGCCTGTAAGGAGCGGTCATTTTTCGCTAGAAGCTATTTCCAAGCTTTTTAAGTATGTTGAGTACATAAAGGAAATTGCAAACCCGGCACTGTATATCGAAGGAATTGTAATGACCATGTATGAATCAAATACAAAGGTAACTGAAATATCAGAACGCGAGCTGAAGCTGCGGTATAATAAATACCTTTTTAAAACACACATACCGCGAAACCATATGATAACCGAATCAACATTTTACGGCAAGCCGGCTATTCTGTACAACTGCAATGCAAATGTATCGATAGCTTACCTGGAGCTTGCCTATGAGCTGATAAATAAATATTCACCTGAAAATAAAACTGAACAAACCGTGAAAGGATGATTATAAATTTTTGAGCGAGCTTTCCAAAACATACGAACCCGGCGAAATTGAGCTTCGCCTGATTGATTACTGGAATAAGTATAAATTTTATGCACCCTCTGCAGATGCAGATAAGCCAAAGTATTCAATAGTTATACCCCCGCCTAATGTTACGGGGAATTTAACTATCGGGCACATGCTTAATAACACCATTCAGGATATTTATGCCCGCTGGAAAAGAATGTCCGGTTATAATACCCTTTGGCTTCCCGGGGCTGACCATGCCGGTATTTCAACCCAAACAAGGGTTGAAGGCAAGCTGCGTGAGCAGGGAGTTTCAAGGCATGACCTTGGAAGGGAAAAATTCCTGGAAAAAGTATGGGAATGGAAAGAAATTTACCACGAAAATATCATCACACAGCTTACCCGGATGGGGGCCTCTGTTGACTGGAGCCGTGAACGATTTACAATGGATGAAGGTCTTTCAAAAGCTGTCCGCAAAGTATTTGTTGACCTGTATAAAAAAGGTTTGATCTATAAAGGTAAACGGATAATCAACTGGGACCCCGAACAGCAGACAGCTTTAAGTGATGAAGAAGTTATTTACAGGGAAAAGCCCGATAAGCTGTATTACGTAAAATATCCGCTGGTTGAAAATAATTCAAAGTATGTAATAGTTGCAACAACCCGCCCTGAAACAATGTTAGGCGATACAGCAGTTGCGGTGAATCCCAATGACGAAAGATATACAGATATTGCCGGCAAAAAAGTATTGCTGCCTATAGTTGAAAAGGCTATTCCCGTTATTGCAGATGAATATGTTGATATGGAGTTCGGTACAGGCGCTCTTAAAATTACTCCCGCGCATGACCCCAACGATTTCGAAATAGGCAATAAGTATAACCTTGAAAAAGTACAGGTTATCGATCATTCAGGAAAAATGAATGAACATGCCGGAAGATATTCAGGTCTGGACAGGTTTGAAGCGCGAAAAGCAATTGTTGACAGGCTGAATGAGCTTGGTTTAATAGAAAAGATTGAAGATTATACCCATAATGTTGGTTTCAGCGAGCGCGGCGGAGCGCAGGTTGAGCCTTATTTAAGCGATCAGTGGTTCGTAAAAATGAAACCGCTGGCTGAACCGGCATTGAATGCCGTAAGGTCAGGTGAAATAAAATTCCATCCTGAGCGATGGGTTAAAACATATGAGAACTGGATGACCAATATCCGTGATTGGTGTATTTCACGCCAGCTTTGGTGGGGCCACCAGATTCCGGTTTGGTATAATAAAAATAACGGTGATATTTACTGCGAAATTGAGCCGCCAAAGGATATTGAGAACTGGGAACAGGACCCCGATGTGCTTGATACTTGGTTTTCAAGCTGGCTGTGGCCGTTTTCAACAATGGGATGGCCTGATGATACTGAGGACCTGAAGAAATATTTTCCTACTGATTTTCTTTCAACGGCTGCGGATATTATTTTCTTCTGGGTAGCCAGAATGATAATGGCTTCCCTTGAATTCACCGGTAAAATACCGTTCAAAGATGTTTATTATCATAACATAGTGCGCGATAATATCGGCAGGAAAATGAGCAAATCGCTTGGCAATTCACCCGATGTTATTGCTGTAATGGATGAATACGGCACAGATGCGCTGCGTTTTACTCTTGTGTACCTTGCGCCGCAGGGAACTGATATCCATTTTGCAAAAGAAAAATGCGAGATAGGCAGAAACTTTGCAAATAAAATATGGAATGCAGCACGTTTCCTGCTGATGAAGAAAGAACAGTCACAGGGAAACAATAAACCTTATGAAAAGGATATTTTTGATATATGGATAAACAGCAGGCTACAAACTGCAGTTAAGGATTATCTTGCTGCGCTGAATGAATATAAGATCAACGAAGCATCCAAAGCGCTGTATGATTTTATCTGGGGCGATTTCTGCGACTGGTATATTGAAATACTGAAAATTAAAGCTAATAATAACCCTGATTCTGCACAGATAATATTTGAACATGCAATTGATATTTTTGAAGATGCAATTAAGCTTCTTCATCCTGTTATGCCGTTTATTACTGAGGAACTTTGGCAGGGGATTAAATCCAGAAAAGAAGGTGAAAGCATCACTGTTTCTGATATGCCAAAGCTGAATGAAACTGAAATAAACAGGGATGCTGAAGATGGTGTTACAGCAATTCAGCAGCTTATAGCTGCTGCGCGCAACCTGCGCGCGGAAATGGGACTTTCACCAAGCGTAAAATGTGATATAACTGTGAACTGTTCAGGTTCTGATGATGAAAAATTCATAGCAGATGTAAAAGAATATATCCGCATACTTGCAAAAATAAATGAGCTTGACATTGCAGTAAGCAGTGAAGCACCGGTTTATAAATCAGTTACAGCAGTGGTTGGCAAATACCAGGTTTACCTTAAAATTGAGGGTTTAATTGATGTAGATGCTGAAAAAGCCAAGCTTTCCAGGGAAATTGAACGGACTGAAGGATTTATTTTATCGGTAGATAAAAAATTAAGCAATGAAAAATTCGTTTCCAAAGCTTCACAGGAAGTTGTTGAAAATGAACGTAAAAAGCTTGAGGATAACAAACAAAAGCTTGAAAAGCTGAAAGAACATTTAAAAATACTTGAAGGATAATTTTTTAAAGGATAATTTATTAAAATGAAAACATTAATTTTATCGCTGTTATTATTTACATCAACAATACTGTCACAAAGCTTAATTCTGGATATATCATATTATTGGGCAGAAAATGATCTTAACAGAACAACACGAGCAGAAAAGTTCAGCTTAAGCGGGAACTCATCTGCATACAGCATTAAATATGAAGGTAAAGCTATGCCAAATGAATCCGATGAGGAAAAATCATGCGAGCTTTCTTCCGGTGCGCTGAATGAAATTATTAATTCAGTTAAAGATAATAAGGTTCTTGAAAACGAAGTGTATTATGCAAAGGAAAAAACCAACGGCGCAGAAACATTTTATATTGTTCTGAAAGCTAATATTACATATGACGGGACGCCGTATGAAATTATTCTGGACGGCGAAGCTAACCTGGTAAAGGGAAATAAAATGTATTTGCGGTTAATTGAGCTTGTAAAAGACCTGAGAAGAGTTATCAAAAACTGTTAATTTATTTAAATATGAAAAAATTACTGTTTTTAATATTTATTACCTTAATATTTTGTTCAGTTTCACAAAGCCAGGAGCTTAACCTTGCTGTTTCATATCTTTCAGGTGAAAAGAGCAAAGACAGCCATTCTAAGGAAGAAAATTTTGCTGTCAGCAATTCAGCAGTGGCTTATTCTGTAAAGTATAAAGGACGTAAAAGCGATAAACAGGAAGATAAAGGCAAGGTCTGTACTTTTACCGAACAGGACCTGAAGAATATCCGGCAGACAATTGAAACCAAAGGGCTGAATGTAACTGATTCGCTTTTCCAGGAAAGCTCCAAAACAAAAAGCTTCGAGCAATACTGCAATATCGTTATTGATATGGATATAGACGGCCATAAATATAAAATCAGAATAAACGGAGATATTAAGGAGCTTGAAGATAAAGACCTTTACAAAAATACTGTATTTTTCATCACCATGCTGCGGAAGATG
>JAANMV010001187.1_pt1 | contig 29605 bp, 21 predicted proteins | sample 7279661 | NCBI WGS metagenome assembly JAANMV01 (sample SAMN14094540, study PRJNA606508) | bioreactor metagenome | isolation source: A lab-scale SPAN reactor treating ammonium-rich wastewater day 121 | place: Ireland: Galway | collected 2017-05-16
GGTCCAGCGGCACCTGCACCACGCCCACGGTGATGTCGGCACCCTTCTCGACATGGAAGGCGATCATCGGGCCGTAGTCCATCTTGTAGACGTGGTCGCCGGCCAGCACCAGCACCTGGTCGGGGTGATAGGCCTCGATGATGTCGAGGTTCTGGTAGAGCGAATCCGCGGTGCCGCGGTACCAGCTCTCGCCGATCTGCTGCTGGGCCGGCACCAGCTGCACGAACTCGCCGAGCTCGCCGCGCAGGTAGCCCCAGCCGCGCTGGATGTGCTGGATCAGCGCGTGGGCCTTGTATTGCGTCAGCACCAGGATCTGCCGGATGCCGGAGTTCACGCAATTCGACAGGGTGAAATCGATGATCCGGTACTTGCCCGCGAACGGCAGTGCCGGCTTGGCGCGGTTGCGGGTCAGGTGGCGCAGGCGCTCGCCGCGGCCACCGGCCATGACGATCGCCATGGTGCTCTTGGTCAGCTGGCTGACGAAGCGTCCGGACTTCCTGGGCTTCAAGCGCTGGCCTCCGGGCTTCTTCGTACCCAGCCGTGCTGCTGGCAGTATACCGCGTCACCTGTGGCCGGCCACCTCGACTGAAATATGTCAGGCACCTTTTCCGGCAAATGGGGCACCATGGGCGCGTGGCGGAGGCATCACGAGGGGAGGATGCGGTGACGGGGCATGGCATTGCCGGAGAGCATGAGCTCGGCCGCCTGGTTGCTGCGCGCCATCATGACCCGTTTGCCATGCTGGGGCGCCACCCGCTGGCGGACGGGCGGATCGTGGTGCGCGTGCTGTCCCCGGCGACGGTCGAGGTCAGCCTGCCGGAGACCGGCGTGGTCCTGGAGCGCGTGGGCGACAGCGACCTGTTCGAGTTCCGCGGCCCCGCGGGGGCGCTGCCGCAGCGCTACCGGGTACGGCGCCGCAACGCGCAGGGGCAGGTGCTCGAGGCCGTGGACCCCTACTGCTTCCCGCCGCTGCTGGCGGAGGCCGATATCGCCGCCTTCGGCGACGGCAGCCACTGGCACGCCTGGTGGCTGCTCGGCGCCCACCTGGTCGTCGCCGACGGCATCGACGGCGTGCGCTTTGCTGTCTGGGCGCCCGATGCGGAGCGGGTCAGCGTGGTCGGCGACTTCAACGGCTGGGACGGCCGCTGTCACCCGATGCGCTGCCGCGGCAGTTCGGGCGTCTGGGAACTGTTCATCCCCGGGCTGGGCGCCGGCGCCAACTACAAGTTCGAGTTGCGCAACCGCTGGAGCGGGGAGCTGCTGCTGAAGGGCGATCCCTACGCGAGGCTGACCGAGCTGCGGCCGGCGACCGCCTCGGTGACCGCCGCGGCCTCGGGCTACCAGTGGGGCGATGCCGCGTGGATCGCCGGTCGCGAGGCCGGCGACTGGCTGCACGCGCCGCTGTCGGTGTACGAGGTGCATCTCGGCTCCTGGCGCCGGCGCGCGGATGGCGGCTTCCTCAACTATCGGGACATCGCCGCGCAGCTGGTGCCGCAGGTGGTGGAGCTGGGCTTCACCCATGTGGAGTTCCTGCCGGTCACCGAGCACCCGCTGGATGATTCCTGGGGCTACCAGCCCTCCGGCTACTTCGCGCCCACCCGGCGTTTCGGCGATCCGGATGACTTCCGCTATCTGGTGGACCAGCTGCACCAGGCCGGCATCGGCGTGATCCTCGACTGGGTGCCGGGGCATTTCCCCAGGGATGCCCACGGCCTGGCCCGCTTCGACGGCAGCGCGCTCTACGAGTACCCGGACCCGCGCAAGGGCGAGCACGCGGAGTGGGGCACGCTGGTGTTCAACTACGACCGCAACGAGGTGCGCAGTTTCCTGCTGTCGAGCGCCATCTACTGGCTGAAGGAATTCCACTGCGACGGCCTGCGCGTGGACGCCGTGGCCTCGATGCTCTACCTGGATTACTCGCGCGGCCCCGGCGAGTGGGTGCCCAACGCGGCGGGAGGCAACGGCAACCTGGAGGCGGCGGCCTTCATCCGGCGCCTGAACCAGCTGACCCATGCCGAGGTGCCCGGCAGCATCGTCATCGCCGAGGAGTCCACGGCCTGGCCCGGGGTCTCGCGCCCCACCGACCACGGTGGCCTCGGCTTCTCGATGAAGTGGAACATGGGCTGGATGCACGACACGCTCGAGTACCTGGCCCACGATCCGGTGCACCGGCGCTTCCACCATGACCTGCTGAGCTTCGGACCGATCTACGCCTTCACCGAGAACTTCGTGCTGCCCCTCTCGCATGACGAGGTCGTGCACGGCAAGCGCTCGCTGCTCGGGCGCATGCCGGGTGATGACTGGCAGCGCTTCGCCAACCTGCGCCTGCTGTACACGTTCCAGTGGACCTATCCGGGGAAGAAGCTGCTGTTCATGGGTGGCGAGCTGGCCCAGCCCGGGGAATGGGACCATCGCGGCGAACTGCCCTGGCATCTGCTGCAGGAACCGGCCCATGGTGGCGTGCGCCGCCTGGTCGCCGATCTCAACCGGCTCTACCGCGGTCAGCGTCCGCTGCACCGCTTCGATTTCGAGGGGCGTGGCTTCCAGTGGCTGCGCTGGGACGATGCCGACAACTCGGTGCTGGCCTTCATGCGGCGCGATGAGTCCGGCGAGGCCATCGTGCTGCTGAACTTCACCCCGGTGCCGCGCCCTGGTTACCGCATCGGCGTGCCCCGGCCCGGCGAGTATCGCGAGGTGTTCAATTCGGATTCCCGCTTCTACGGCGGCAGCGACCTCGGCAACCCCGGACCGCTGCACACCGAGCCGGTGCCCTGGATGGACCAGTTCCAGTCGCTGCGGGTGACGCTGCCCCCGCTGGCAGGAATCATCCTGCTGCATGGGCCGGGCTGATCAGTCCGGCCAGGCCTCCAGCACCACCACCGTACGAGCCGGTACCGTGTAGCCTGGCCCCGCCAGCGGTTGCTGCTGCTCGGGCGGGGCGATGTCACGGGGTGGCGGCAGCGAGGTATCCAGCGCCAGGCGCCAGCCACGGCCGGCAATGACCGGCAGCAGCGCCGAGCGCGGCTCGGGTCCCATGTTGAGGAGCGCGTGCAGCACGGGTTCGCCTGCTTCCTGGCCGGAGAGCGTGAAGGACAGCCGGCGGGCCTGCGGGTCCGACCAGTCGGCTGGCCCCCCGGAAAAATCCTGCCAGCGTATATCGGGCAGGCCGTCACGCCCGCTGCCGGGCTGTCCGGTCAGGAACCGGGGCCGGCGCAGCGAGCGGTGGCGGCGGCGCAGGCGGATGAGCTCGCGCGCGAAGCGCAGGAAGCCGGCGTTGCGCTCCACCAGCGACCAGTCGAGCCAGGAAATGTCGTTGTCCTGGCAGTAGGCATTGTTGTTGCCACGCTGCGTGCGCAGCACCTCGTCGCCGGCCAGCAGCATCGGCGGACCCTGCGAGAGCATGAGGATCGCCAGGTGGTTGCGCGCCAGGCGCTGGCGCAGCTCGAGCACGACCGGGTCGTCGGTCGGACCTTCCACGCCGCAGTTCCAGCTGGCGTTCTCCGCCATGCCGTCGCGGTTGTCCTCGCCATTTGCCTGGTTGTGGCGCTGCCCGTAGCTCACCAGGTCGTTGAGGGTGAAGCCGTCGTGGCAGGTGATGAAATTGATGCTGTTGATGGGCAGCCGGCCGCTGGGCGCGTAGAGGTCGCTGCTGCCGGCGATGCGCGAGGCGACCTCGCCGACCAGGCCGGGGTCGCCGCGCACGAAGCGGCGCACCGAGTCGCGGTAGCGGCCATTCCATTCCGCCCAGCGATAGCCGGGGAAGGCGCCCACCTGGTAGAGGCCGGCGGCGTCCCAGGCCTCGGCGATCAGCCGGGTGTGGACCAGGGCCTCGGAGAACTCGATGTTCCAGAGCACGGGCGCGTGGTACATCGGCTTGCCGTCCTCGCCGCGGGCCATGACGCTCGCAAGGTCGAAGCGGAAGCCATCCACGTGCATCTCCCGCACCCAGTATTCCAGGCACTGCACGATGTAGTTGGCCACCAGCGGATGGTTGCAGTTGAGGGTGTTGCCGGTGCCGGTGTAGTCCAGGTAGCGCCGCCGGTCGGCCGGGTCGAGGTGGTAGAAGCTCTCGTTGGCGATGCCCTTGAAGCTGATCACCGGTCCGTCGGCGCCGCCTTCGGCGGTGTGGTTGAAAACCACGTCGAGGATCACGCCGATGCCGGCGCGATGCAGCGCCTTGACCATGTCGCGGAATTCGCGCCTGCCGTCCGGTCCGGCGCAATAGGGCGGGTGGGGCGCGAAGTAGCCGTAGGGGCTGTATCCCCAGTAGTTGCCGAGTCCCAGTGCCGCGGTTCGCTCCGGCACGTCCTGGACGTCGAAGGCCATGACCGGCATGAGCTCCACGTCGGTGATGCCGAGGCTCTGCAGGTAGGGGATCTTCTCGATGAGGCCCGCGAAGCTGCCCGGCGCCGCCACGCGCGAGGAGCCATGGCGCGTGAAGCCGCCGACGTGCAGCTCGTAGATGATGCTGTCCTCGGGCCGGTGGTTCAGCGGCTGGTCGCCCTCCCAGTCGTAGGCCTCGTCGTCGACCACGCAGGCGCGCAGCCCGGTGCCGGGCTCGGGCAGCGTCGCCGCCAGCTCGCGGTTCCAGAGCCCGGTGCCGACGGCGCGCGCCCAGGGATCGAGCAGGTCGCGGCGCGGGTCGAAGCGCAGGCCGGTGCGCGCGGTGTCGCCCGGGCCATCCGCGCGCCAGCTGTACCAGAGCCCCTCGCGGGCGCCTTCCACCAGCACGTGCCAGAAGAAGAAGGTGCGGTTGTTGACGGGGTCGAGGTCGATGACCTGCAGCGGGTTGCGATCCGCGGCGCCCTCGTAGAGCACCAGCGTCACGGCAGTGGCATGGCGGCTGAAGATGGCAAAGTTGACGCCAGCAGGTACGACCCTGGCGCCGGAGGGGAAGGGTTCTCCCTGCAACAGCCGGTAGGGTCCCGCCGACATGTCAGCTGGCCCGGCTCACAGCCAGCGCATCAGGCCGGTTTCGCAGGGGTTCAGCAGGCTGTCGTGACGTGGCATGGCGCGGATCTCCAGGCGCTGGGCGCCACACCAGGGCGGCTTCAGTTCCAGCCGGTAGACGACCTCGCCGTTGCCTTCCGCGGTGGCGGTGAAGGGCGCGACGAACACCGTCTCCTCGCCGATGTGGCGTACGCCGTCGGTGGCGCGCCCGTGGGCCGAATAGCGCTTCTCCGGCACCGTCAGGTCCGAGCACAGCTCGCGGTGCAGGACGCACTCCACGCGCACGTCGCCGGGTGACAGGCCGTTGAGATGCACGGCGACCTCCAGCATCGTGCTGTCCTCGAAGGAGACGCGCTCGGGCAGGGGTCTGGCGAGCCGCAGGGATACGCCATTCCAGGCGGCGGCCACGCGCGTCTTCCATTGCGCCAGCTCGCGCGCCGCAGCCGAGTCGTTGGCGGCGATGGCGCGGCCATGTGCGGCAGCCGGGGCATAGAAAGTGCAGGCGTAGTCGTGGAGCAGCCTGCTGCTGTTGAAGCGCGGCAGGATCGAGGCCATGGAGCGCTTGCAGACCTGCACCCATCCCGGCGCGTAGCCGAGGCGTTCGTCACGCTGGTAGTACAGCGGTATGACATCGTCCTGCAGGATCTCGTAGAGCGTGCGCGCATCCTGCCGGTCGCGCTCGCCATCGTTGCCGCTGTTGTGCGCCGGCGGGATGGCCCAGCCGTTCCTGCCGTCGTAGCCCTCGGCCCACCAGCCGTCGAGCACGCTCAGGTTGACGGTGCCGTTGATGGCGGCCTTCATGCCGGAAGTACCGCTCGCCTCCATCGGGTAGATGGGATTGTTGAGCCAGATGTCCACGCCCGCGGTCAGCACGCCCGCGAGGTCGATGTCGTAACCCTCCACCAGCAGTACCTTGCCGAAGAACTCCGGCATGTTGGCCACGCGATGCACTTCCTGCATCAGGTGCTGGCCCGGTTCGTCGGCCGGGTGCGCCTTGCCGGCGAAGATGAACACCACCGGGCGCACGTCGTTGTCGACGATCTGCCGCAGCCAGCCGAGGTCGTTGAACAGCAGGGTGGCGCGCTTGTAGGTGGCGAAGCGGCGGCCGAAGCCGATGGTCAGCACGTTGGCGTCATCGGGATCGATGTACTTCATCAGCCGGTGGATATGCGCGCTGCTGCAGTGGTTGCGGGCATGCTGGCGTTCGATGCGCCGGCGCAGCGCATTGAGCATTTCGCTCTTCACCTGCTGCTTGACGTACCAGAAGCGTCCGTCCGGTATCTCCAGGATGCGCTCCATGAGCCGGTTGTCCATCAGCTCGAAGCGCCAGGAGGCGCCCACATGCTGGTCGAGGAGCTCGGCCCATTCCTCGCGCATGAAGGTGGAGACGTGCACGCCATTGGTGACGTAGCCCACCGGATTCTCGCGTGGCGGGATGTCGGGCCAGGCACTGGCGAGGATCTCCGATGACACACCGCCGTGGATCTTGCTGACGCCATTGATCGAGCGGGCGCCGTTGACCGCGAGCCGCGTCATGTTGAACAGCGGCTGCTCGCCGTTGCCGTGCCGGCCGAGGCGCAGGAAATCCTCGTCGCCGATGCCGAGCTCGCGGATGTGATCGCGGAAATGCGCCAGCACCATGTCCTGCGGGAAGACGTCGTGGCCGGCGGCCACGGGCGTATGGGTGGTGAACACGGTACAGGCAGCCACCGTCTCCATGGCGGCGGCGAAGGGCAGCCCGCGCCGGGTCAGCTCGCAGGCGCGCTCCACCACCAGGAATGCCGGGTGGCCCTCGTTGAGGTGCCAGACCGTGGGGGCGAGGCCGGCCGCGCGCAGCGCACGCACCCCGCCCACGCCCAGCACCAGTTCCTGCTGGATGCGCATGGCCTGGCCGCCACCGTAGAGCACCTGGGTGATCCGCTGGTCCTCGGCCGAGTTGCCGGGGACGTCGGTGTCGAGCAGCAGCACCGGCACGCGTCCGACCTCCGCACGCCATACCTTGATGGCAACCATGCGGCCGGGGAACTGCACCTGGACGACGATCTCCTGGCCATCGGCGCCGCGCGCCGGCACCACCGGCATGTCCTCGGCCGGCGTGTGGCGGTACTCGGCCAGCTGGCGGCCGGACTCGTCGATGCGCTGGGTGAAGTAGCCCTGGCGGTAGAGCAGGCCGACGGCGACGAAGTGCAGGCGCATGTCGCTTGCCGTCTTGCAGTAGTCGCCGGCGAGGATGCCGAGGCCGCCGGAGTACAGCGGCACGCTGTCGTGGAAGCCGAACTCCGCGCAGAAGTAGGCGACGAGGTCATCCTCGCGCAGTCCTGCCGGCGTGTAGCTGGCCAGGCCCTGCTCACGGTAGGCGTCGAACTCGGCCAGCACGCGCCGGTAGGAAGCGAGGAAGGTCTCGTTGTCGGCGGCCATGGCCAGCACGGCATGGTCGACGCAGCGCAGGAATACCTTGGGATTGCGGCCGACGAGCCACCACAGGTCGCGGTCCAGCATCGAGAACAGCTGGCGGGTCGGGCGATGCCAGCTGAACCAGAAGTTGGCTGCAAGGTCGGTGAGGCGCCCGAGCTTTGCGGGCAGCCGTGCGCTGACCTGCAGGGGGAAATTTGTTGCGGTCATGATGCTCTGGAGGATCAGGCGTGAGGGTTGGCGACAACGCGGGACAGGGCGAATTGTCTTACGGATCGCCCGTCGCCGGCAATGCGCGCCGGCGGCCGCCGCCGGGGCATCGTTTATACTCGCGGTTCGCAACCCACTGAAAGCAGGCGAGCGGAGGCACGCATGGTCACCTACATCGTCACGGTCTGGGCCAAGCCCGGGCATGAGCAGGAAGTCACCCGCTTCTACCAGGAGCTCGAGCCGTCGATGCGCGCCGCCGCCGGCTATCACGGCCGCCAGATCCTGCGGGCACGCACCGGCACCATGGCCGCTGCTGTGCGCAAGCGGATCACGCCCGAGGAGGCCGCGCGCATGCCGGAGCGTCCGCCGCCGGGCACGCAGTTCATCCTCATCGAGAAGTGGGACAGCGTCGACGCCCGCATGGATTTCTCGCGTGGCGTGGCCGCGAGCCGCAGCAAGGAACTCTTCCCGCACATCCTTCCCGAGCACAGCCACGAGTTCTACGAAGACGTCACGCCGGCCTGAGCGGCATCCATGCTGCGAGGCCTACTGCGACGCTACCGCTGGCCGCTGGCCGCGGCCGTGGTGCTGGCGCTCTACGCGCTGGCGGGCTTCTTCCTGGCGCCCTGGCTGCTCGGCCGGCAGGTCGTCGAGCAGGCCCGCGTGCAGCTCGGGCGTGAGGCGCAGGTCGGCGAGATCCGCGTCAATCCGTTCGCGCTGTCGCTGCAGGTGCGGGACTTCCGCCTCGAGGACCGTGACGGCAGCCTGCTTGCCAGCCTCGGCGAGCTGCGCCTGAATCTCGAGGCGGAGAGCCTGTTCCGGCGCGCCTGGACATTCAGCGAGTTTTCCCTGGTGGCGCCGTACCTGAACCTGGTACGCGACCGTGCGGGCGGGCTGAACCTGCAGCGGCTGCTGCCGCCGGCATCGCCAGCGGCGCCTGCCACCGAGCCAGCCGGGCTGCCGCGGCTCATTGTGCGCCAGCTGCGCGTGGCCGATGGTGTCATCGATGTCACCGACCAGGTGCCGACCACCGCATTCCACACCCGCGTCGGGCCTTTCAGCGTGGCGATCGAGGCGCTGAGCACGCTGCCCGAGGCGAGCGGCCGCGAAGACATCGAGGTGCTGCTGGAGTCCGGCACCCGCCTGGGGCTGGCCGGTGACTTCAGCGTCAATCCGCTGCGTGCCGCCGGGCGCCTCACCCTGCATGGGCCGATGCTGGGATCGGCATCGCGCTATCTCAGGGACCGGCTGCATTTCTCCGTGGTTGCCGGCGTCACCGACTTGTCCTCCCGCTTCCTGCTCACGGCCCGGCCGCAGGGCGGGATCGAGGCGGCGCTCGACGAGCTGGCGCTGTCGGTCAGCGGCGTGCGGCTGACGGCGCCCGGCGCGCCCGACTTCCTCGGCTGGTCGCGCCTGCAGGTGACCGGCGGCAGCCTGCGCTGGCCCGCCAACGAGGCCAGTGCGCAATCGGTGGCTGTCGAGGGCCTGCGTTTGCGGGTACGCCGGGACAAGAGCGGTGACCTCGACCTGCTGCAGTTGCTGGCGCCGCGCGCTGACAGCGGTGCGGCAGAGATGGAGCCCGATACGGCGCCGGCATCAGCGCCGGCCACGCCAGCGCCGAAGCTGCAGGTTGGCGAACTGGCCATCCACGACCTGACGCTGGACCTGGTCGATGCCATGCCATCCACGCCCGCCGCCCTGTCGGTGACGGACCTGGACCTGACCCTGCGCGATGTCAGCAATGCGGCGGGTGCGCGTTTTCCGCTGGAGGCCTCGCTGGTGCTCGGTGGCGGCGGCAGTCTGGGCCTGAAGGGCAGCGTGGGCCTGCTGCCCTCGCTGATCCTCGACGCCGACCTGAAGGCCGATGGCATCCGGCTCGCGCAGGCACAGCCCTACCTGTCGGACATTGCCCACGTGCAGGTACGGGGCGGTGCGCTCGCCATCGACGGCCACATTGCCTCGGGCACGGAGGAGGTACTGGCGTTCGACGGCGACCTGCGCATCTCGGATCTCGACACCCGCGACACGCTGGAGAACCAGCGGCTGCTGGCCTGGCAGGACCTGCGTCTCGACGACCTCGAGTGGCGCCTCGGCGGCAACAGCGCGCGCATCGCACGCGTGCGCCTGCTGCGACCCTTCGCGCGCGTCTTCATCAACCGGGACCAGACCACCAACATCGGTGACCTGCCGGTCACGGCGCCCGCGGCCGTTTCCCCAGGTGCATCAGCGCCGGCTGCAGCAGGGACGAAGCCGCGGCCTTTCCGTGCGCACGTTGGACGGATCACCATCGACAGGGGCGAGGTGGATTTCACCGACCTCAGCCTGCCGCTGCCATTCGCGGCGCGGGTGCAGGACCTGCAGGGCGAGTTCACCACCATCGACACGGTGAGCAGCGCGCCATCTAGGATCGCGCTGGAGGGCCGGGTGGATCCCTACGGGCTGGCCCGGGTCAACGGCCAGCTGCGGGTGAGCGCGCCGACGGAAATGGCGGATGTCGGCGTGCTCTTCCGCAACATCGAGATGGCACCGCTGTCGCCGTACACGGTGAAGTTCGCCGGCCGCAAGATCGCCGGCGGCAAGATCGACCTCGACCTGCGCTACCGGCTCGACCAGCGGCGCATGGTCGGCAGCAACCGCATCGTCATCGACGAACTGGAACTGGGCGAAAAGGTGCCCAACCCCGATGCGATGGACCTGCCGCTCGGCCTGGCGGTGGCGCTGCTCAAGGATGCCAACGGCCGCATCGACCTCGACATGCCGGTGGAGGGCAGCCTCGACGACCCGCAATTCCGCATCGGCGGCGTGCTGTGGAAGGCCTTCGTCAACCTGGTTACCCGGGTGGTCAGTGCACCCTTCCGCCTGCTCGGCAACCTGCTGGGCATCGACTCCGAAGACCTCGGCCGCATCGATTTCACGCCGGGACGCGCCGATCTCCTGCCACCGGAGAAGGAGAAGCTGGCGCATATCGCCGAGGCGCTGGCGAAGCGCCCGCAACTGGAAGTGGAGGTGCCCGCCGTGGTGGCCACCGATGCCGACAGCACGGCACTGCGTACGGCGCTGCTCGACCAGCGGATCGCGCAGGCGCTGGCGGAGGCCGGTGCGCCGGCCTCCGGGCGCAAGCTCGAACAGCGCAGGCGGCAGGTGGTGGAGGCGCTCTACACCGGGCGCTTTCCCGACCGGCGACTGGCCGACGAGCAGGCCCGGTACACGGCACCGCCGCCGGGTGATCCACAGGGCAGACCGCGCCTGGACGAACTCGCCTACGTCGACGCGCTGCGCGCGGAGCTGGCCGCGGTGGAAAGTGTCGCTGACGCGGACCTGGCGGCGCTCGGTGATGCTCGGGCAGCCGCGGTCAGCACCGAGCTGACCGCTGTGCTGCAGGTCCCCGCGGCGCGCGTGCGGCTGTCGGGGCGCAAGGACGTGGCGCTGCGGGATGGCCAGTGGGTACCGGCCGAGATGGCGGTCTCCGGGGCTGGCAACTGATGCCGGGGCAGCCCGGCGGACGGGAATGAAAAATCGGCCAGGCAGCCCGCGATCACGGGCTGCCTGGCCGATGGCTGTCCGGCCGTTCCCGGCTGTGCCGGGAACCTGAACTTACCAGGAGCGTCCGCGGCCGCCGCGGTCACCACCGCCGCCGCCACGCGGGCCGCCGAAGCCGCCGCCACCGCCGCCGCGCGGTCCGCCGAAGCCGCCGCCACCACCGCCACGGGGACGGTCCTCACGCGGGCGGGCGACATTCACCTTCAGCGAACGGTCCTGGAAGGACTGGCCGTTGAACTGGCTGATGGCCTTCTGCGCATCGTCATCGCTGGCCATCTCGACAAAGGCAAAGCCCTTGGAGCGGCCCGTGTCGCGGTCCTTGATGACCGACACCGACTTCACGTTGCCAGCCTGCGAAAACAGCTGGCGCAGGTCGTCCTCCGTCGTCGAATACGACAGATTCCCAACATACAACTTGGATTCCATCTCTGCTCCTGGTCACTCAGATCTAACAAATGGCTCGTATACGACGGAGTTGCCGCAGGCTTCGATCAGTTCTGTTAGGAGCCGATTGGCGCTGTGTCGCTCTGTCTATTGGCCGGTCTGTCAGGGATGCCGTACCCGTGCCCTGATGTTCTCTGGCCTCGTTGGCGGCTGGCCTTTGCATTGCGCGGTCCGTATCCCCACAGGCGGATTTACATCCCCCCATGAGGCAGTCTACATGCGGCCGGGTCAATGCACCATCCCTCGGACAGGGGCGCCGGGCCGGGGCAGGAATGCCGCCCCGGCCGCAGCAGGCCGGGGGTGCCGGGGGTGGCGCCTAGTACATGACCACCGGCGGTGCGTTCGCTGCCGACCAGGCCTCGTAGGGGACGAACTTCCGGGACAGAAGATCCCAGAACAGCTGGTCCTCGAGCCAGCGCCGGCGCATGTGGGCCTGGGCCTGCAGCTCGGCCGGTCCCCAGGGCTCCAGGCGGCGCTTGCGGACCAGGTCGAAGTACCGTTCCATGCCGGTCCGGAATACATCGGCGACAAAGTCGAAGTTCTTCTCGTCGACCTCGACATTGGTGCCGAAGATGCTGGCCCCGGTACAGGTCGAGGGACGGTGCCACTTCCAGGCACCCTCGTTCGGCTTGCCGCAGCCGCCCACGACGTACTTTGCGGGGTCGATGCCGTGGCGCCGGAACACGGCGTCGCGCTCGCCCCGGAACCAGGCGAGGTCGGCCGGGTCCTGGGCTGCCTGCATCATGTCCAGGGTGCCGCCGAGGGTGCCGGTGCCGTCCTCGGCCACCTGCACCACGAAGGTGGCATGCAGCATGCCGGCCCTGGGTGTCTTCGGGTGCAGCGCGATCTCGAAGAAGCGGTTCCAGCGCAGGCCCCTGACGAAGGGTGGCTCCTCCACCCGGGTGATGGCGGTCATCACCGCGGCCTTTTCCAGCACCGGCCCGCGTGCCACCCGGATCTCGTAGCGCGCGTTGCCGGGGTCGACCACCGTCTCCACGAGAGTGGCGCTGCCGTTGAGCGCCGCGACTTCCCCGAAGAACTCCTTCTCGACGTCGATCATGAACTGCTGCATCTTCCGCGCCGCGACCTGTTGCGCGGCGGTGAGCCGCTCGAGGTCGTCGCCGGGTGTTGCGGCCTGCGATGTGCAGGCAAGCAAGATGCCGGCGAGCAGAGTGACAGCACGCAGATATCGGACAGGTTCAGCAGGCAGTGACCGATTTGCGGAGAAAATTTTCATTCGGCAGGCCTTTATGTAAAGGATGTCTTGCTGGTGCGCGACAGTCATGGTACCTGTCCAGCTGTACGCGTGCGCATCACACGCAGCATCAGGGCCAACATTGGTGGCTGCAGGCGGACGCGTAGAAGCCAAAGACTCGCAAATCAACAACACTCAATCCGAGGGGGACAACGATGTCGTTCAAATCCGCACGCCGGCACCTGTTTGCCGTGGCTGCTCTCGCATTGCTTGGCGGTACGGCCCAGGCCGCCACCACCTACCAGCTGACGTCCATGACCTTCAAGACTTCGAGCGCACCGGGCACCTATACCTTCGGCAGTGGCCCGCTCGCCGCATCGGCCTGCCTCACCTGCGGAAGCTCTACCGCGATCGATGACGGCATGGGCAACCTGACGGTGAATACGGTCTCCTACAAGCTCGCGAACTTCGGTGCGGACATCATCCACACCTTCTCCGGCACGACGACCCTGGGCGCCTCGACGACGCTGATCAAGAACGCGGGTGAAACCTGCGTGGAAGGCACCGCCGGCCCGCCGAGCTCGCCGCACCTGTGCACCTCGACCGACATTCGCGCCTGGACGGGTGACTGGTACAACGGCTTCATGGCGGACGGTGTCACCCCGTCGGCAACGGCCCAGTTCTCGGCCGTCGTCACCGGTTCCAACCTGGCCCTGAGGGTCCGCAAGTCGCGCGACAACCCGGAAAGCCTGGCCTGGCTGGAGATCACCTACAACTACCAGGCGGTGCCGGTTCCGGCCGCGGTGTGGCTGATGGGCGGCGCACTCGGCGCGCTCGGTGTCGCACGCCGTCGCCAGCGCAACAGCTGATACCGGCGGTGGGTGCCCCGGCTTCCGCAAGCGGATAGCCGGCAGCGACCGACCACGAAAAGGCCCTGCCCCGCAGGGCCTTTTCCTTTTCCGGGCCATGCAATACTGCAGCGGTGAGCGTGCCGTCGTCCCCTGGTGAATTCCGTCGCGGCTGGCCCGTGCTGCTGGCCTCGCTGCTCGGCATCGCCTGCGGGGCCTCGCCGCTGCCCTTCAACACGCTCGGCTTCTTCATCGGCCCGCTGCAGCAGGAATTCGGCTGGTCGCTGCGCGACATCAGCCTGGGGCTCACCATCTATGGCGTGCTCGGGGCGCTGCTCGCGCCGCTGTTCGGCAGCCTCGCGGACCGCCATGGCGTGCGACCGGTGGCGCTGGGTTCTCTCGCGGCCTTCGGCCTGGTGTTCGCCGGCTTCGCGCTGGTGCCCCCCTCGCTGGCGGCGTTCTACGGCCTGTGGGTGCTGGTGGGGCTGGTGGGCATCGGTTCGACGCCGGTGACCTGGTCGCGTGCGGTGAACCTCTGGTTCTTCCGACGCCGCGGGCTGGCGCTCGGCAGCACCCTGGTCGGCACCAGCATCGCGGCGATGCTGCTGCCGCCGCTGACCGTCTGGCTCATCGGGCGCTTCGGCTGGCGCCCCGCCTTTCCACTGCTGGCCCTGTTGCCCTTGGGCCTGGCCCTGCCGGTAGGCTTTGCGCTGTTCCGCGAGCCGCGGCCGGACGAGCGTCCGCAGGAACTCTCGGCGGTCGCCCGCGAAGGCAGTCCGCTGCTCGCCGGCCTGACGCTGGCCGAGGCGAGGGCGGGGCGACAGCTGTGGATCCTGCTCGCATCCATCCTGATGATCGCCTTCGCCTACGGTGGCGCCGTGATCCACCTGCCGCGGATGCTCGAGGCGGGCGGCTACACGCCGGCGCGGGCGGCGCCGCTCATGAGCCTGCTCGGCCTCTCGGTGCTGCTGGGGCGCATCGGCAGCGGGCTGCTGCTCGATCGCTTCTGGGCGCCGCTGGTCATGCTGCCGCTGCTGGCGCTGCCGGCGGTGGCCTGTGTCCTGCTGATGGGACAGCCACCCGCCCCCGCCACGGCCGCGCTGGCCGTGGTGCTGCTCGGCCTGTCCTCCGGTGCCGAGACCGACCTCATCGCCTATCTTGCCGGCCGCTACTTCGGCATGGCCCACTACGGGAAGATCTACGGCTTCCTGTACATGGGCTTCGCCCTGGCCACGGCGGCATCGCCCGCTGCCTACGGCTGGGTGCGCGATGCCACCGGCAGCTACGACAGGATGCTGGCCACCGCGGCGGTGCTGTTCGTCGGCGGGGCGCTGCTGTTGCTGGGGCTGGGGCGGTATCCGCCGCATCGAATACCAGCCAGCTGATCACGAAGTTTCCGACATTAAGTTCACTCGAGCGGGCTGAGGCAGGTACTTTCGAGAAATTCAGCCTTTCGGTTGACGACGGGCACCGTCAGGCGTTGCTACAAGATCCCCCAAGACAAACGAATCGAGGGCGGGTTACGCCGGCACCTCGTGCACGAAATTCCAGAGGGGGAAACCAGATGAAGAGCGAAATCGGGCCTCAGGTCACGCTGGCAAGCAACTGGATCAGGAGATGGGGTCTCGCACGGTTGCTGCTGCCCGCAGCACTGGCGAGCCTGCTGTCTTCCCCGGCCGTCGCCATGACAGTCATCTATGCCTGGACACCTGATACCGGGCAGGGCGGCACGGGCACGCTGACCCTCAGCAGCCCGGGTATTTCTGACCCGGCGAATTTTTCTGCCATCGCGGCAAGTTCACTGACTGGAATGACCTACCAGTGGAACAACGGTGCGCTCATCAACCTCGGTTCCATCTTGACGAACAACGCACCGAGCTGGACGGCGTGCAACGGCTACCTGATCACCGGTTTCCAGATCACGGCCAAATCCGTGCCGCCGACCAGTGGCACCTTCAGCCTGATGAACTCGGCCGGTAGTTGCCTTGCCGGGCCTGTCGCTTTGCCGGGCCCCGGCTACAACGCCACGAATTCAGTCATGTATGGCCCTGAAGGCAATTCTGGCCATTGGACCTTCCAGAGCACGGTTGTGCCGGTTCCGGCTGCAGGATGGCTGCTGGCCTCGGCCTGCGCTGCCCTGGCCGGCGCACGACGTCGTCTGAAGTCCTGAACCTGCCCACGGGCCAGGAAGGAGAAAGCCACGCTTGCGTGGCTTTCTTTTTTTGGGGGATTCACCCAATTGGGGGATGCGCATGATGCGTGCCCGGCGCAAAGCTGCATCACCACGCAATGACTTCTTCCGAAGCCGGGAGGCAGGTCTTGCAGGAATGTGACGATACTGGCCGGAGCCGGACCGCATCGGCCGGGGGGGTGGGCCCTGGCGGGCAGCCTGATGCAGGCCTGGCACCGCACTTTTCCGAGCTGCTCCTGTGGCTGTACGGGTTCGCTACCGGGGAAGGGGATCTCCGCGAACTCTGCGTCCGGCTGGCGGTGGCACTCGAGTGCGGCTGGGTTGGGCTGGTGCGGATTTCCGCCGATATCGACGGTGTCAGTGAGATCCTGGGCCTGGGTGCGACGCAGGCCACCGAGTTGCCTGATGCGAGTGGCATCGTCACTGCCTTGCGGTCCAGTTCGGTGGTCGATGGCTTCTTGCAGGGATCACCTGATTGCGTGTCGATTGTGCTCCCGGTGGATGTCACCACGGGCAACCGCCATGACGATTGCCTGCGAGCGGTGGTGGCGCTCCATCGCAAGGTGGATTGCCAGTACATGCTGTGCCTCGGTGGCAGCATGGATACCACCAGCTGGACACAACTCGAGCAGGATATCGTCCGGTTGCTGCCGTACCTGCGCCAGGCTGCTGCCCTCCGCGAAGTCGCGGAGCAGTATCGGATCATGGCGCGGGCGGATGCCGCGATTTTCAACCGGGCGCCCAATGCGCTCATGATGCTGATGCCGGACGGCACTGTCGCCTATCTCAACGATGCCGCCCGCCGGCTCCTGGCCGCTGCGGATGGCATGAGGCTGGCCGGGTCCCGGGTCGTGGTTCACGATGTCATGGTCGATGAAGCCATCCAGGACGTGCTTGAAGGCCTGCGGCATGGGAAGGAGGGCCGGTTACCCGTGGGCCACGACCTGCTGGCAACCCGGCCCTCGGGCGCGCGACCCTATGTGGTCAGCCTGTTGCCCGTCATCGTCACGGGCGGTGAAGCCTTGCTGCTTCCGCGCCGGTGGTTGCTGGCGATCGTGACCGACCTGAGTACCCGGCGAATCCCGGGCGGGGCTTATCTGCAGCAGGTCTACGGCCTCAGCCAGGCGGAGGCGCGCGTCTGCCTGAAAGTGGGGGACGGTGACAGCTTGGAGGACATGGCGGCCGAGCTCAATGTCTCGGTGGCGACCGTGAAATCCCACCTCCTGCGCATCTATCGGAAGCTCGATGTCGACTCACGGGTCCAGCTGGCACAGGTCCTGCAGGGCCACGTCTGGACCTCCAAGCCGATCATCGTGGACCTGGGAGCCAAGGCCAGCAGGTCACAGGGCCTCGTGCGCGGCTGAGGATCGCGTTGCCGGCGACCGATCAGGACTCCGGGTTACGCTCCGTCCGCGGCTTCACCTCGATCCCCGCGGCGCGTGCCAGCTCGCGGTGGATGCGCCCGACGCGCTCGATCTGCCCCTTGGCGGGGAAGCGTTCGTAGAAACCCTCGCTGCGGAACTCGCGCAGCTTGCCGGCCCACGGAGCCAGGCGCCGCTGCCAGCGTTGCTGGCGGCCTTCGACAGGCTCGGCATCCTCGCGGCAGAGGTCGAAGCACACGCGCAGCATGGCCTTGATGGTGACCGGTCGCGTCACCATGTAGCCGGCGTGCCCCCAGGCTTCGCCCCAGACCTTCTCGGCGGCCTTGAGGAAGTCACGCACGCGCTCGTAGTAGCGCTCGGCGTCGCGGGCCAGGTTGCCGCGGCGGGAGAGGCTGCGCCAGTCGGCAAGCGCCCATTTGTGCAGTTCGCTGAAGAGCTCCGCCTGCAGGATCCACTTCTCCTGCCGGCTGCGGTTGCCGAGGCGGTTGATCTTGTAGCGCAACGGGCTGTCGCCGCCGTTGTAGAGACGCTCGACGATCCGCGCGGCAAACTTCTTGTCGGCAGCCGCCCAGGAGACGCGCTCGTAGAGATCGACGAGGTGGCTCTTGTTGATGCGTGTCGGCGTGGAATTGATGATGACGAACATCTCGGTGGCGAAGTCCTCGCTCTTGCCATCGAAGATGACGCAGGGCACGTGCATGGTCTTCGCGTCCTGCGGGTGCTGCTTCGCGTAGAAGTGCAGGGCCGCGAGCCGGTGCTGCCCGTCGATGATCAGGTAGCGGCCGCGCGGCTCCTCGAGGTTGCCGACGCTCTCGTAGCGGTCGAGCGGATCGAAGCGCAGGGTCTCGCCGGTGAACAGCAGCACGGTGCCCGGGATGGGCGGCTGGCTCACCGCGGTGTCGTAGAAATTGCGGATCGCCGCGACCTTGCTCCTGGAGAGCTGGCGCTGGAATGCCTTGTCGGTGGACTCGACGCGGGCGATGAACTGGCCGACCTCGTCGCCGGCGGCGACTTCCTCGGCGGCGATGCGGTCCCCCTCCGCGTAGAAGCGGCTGATGAAACGTACCTTCGCCAGCAGGTCCTCGGCCGGGTAGGCCACGAAGTAGAAGACGCTGTCTTTTTGCCTGACGCGGGTGGCCAGCATGGGCGGATCATAGCGCAGTTTGCCGGGACTGGCCGCCCGGGGCGCGCTACGATGCAGGTCATCCCTGCCCGAGGAGGCCTGTCATGCGCCTGACCCGGTACGCCGTCGGATCGCTGGTGGTGCTGTGCACGCTGGCCGCCTGTGCCACGGGCTCATCGCCGCGGCACGAGTCGCAGAGGGATGCAGGGACCGACTTCGCTGCCTACCGCAGCTTCGCCTGGCAGCCGTCGCTCGGCGAGGGCGCGGGGGACCAGCCCACGCGCCTGCTCGACGCCAGGATCCGCGATGCCGTCCGCGCCGAACTCGTCGCGCGCGGCTATGTCGAGGACGAGGCCAGCCCGGGGTTCCGGGTGACCTACGAGACGACGCTGAAGGACAAGGTGAAATCCAGCCCGTTTCGCATCGGCATCGGCATGGGCGGTTTCAGCGGCAATGTCGGCGGCTCGGTCAACGTCGGCACCCCGAGCGTGAAGAACTACCAGGAGGGCACGCTGGTGATCCACGTCATCGATGCGGCGAGCCGCCGGGAGGTCTGGTACGGCACGGTTTCCGGCGAGGTGGACCGCAGCTCGCTGGATGCGGCGGCCGTGGCACGTGCCGTGGGCATTGCCATGGAGGGCTTCCCGAAGCGGGCGCCGTGAGCGCTTCGGGTCAGCGGCGCGGCGCCCGCAGCAGCCACAGGAAGGGCAGCATCGCCGCGGCCACCAGCGCCAGCAGATAGAAGGCATTGTCGTAGGCAATGGCACCCGCCTGCCGGGTGATCTCCGCGACAAAAGCCGCGGTACCCGCATCCGCGCCCGGATGACGGCCGAGCAGCTGCCAGCGATCATGCGAGTAGGCGGTGAAATGCTCGACCAGCTGGCTCTGGTTGGCGCGGGTGGAATGCGCCAGCAGCGCCACGCTCAGCGATATGCCCATCGACGAGCCGATGTTCCTCGCCAGCGTCAGCAGGGCACCCGCCTCGGCGCGCTGCGCATCCGGCAGGGTGGCGAAGGCGGCGACCGTCAGCGGCACGAACGCCAGCGGCACGCCGAAGCCCAGCACCATGTTGGCGCCGACCACGCGCTGCCAGGGTGTGTCGAGGCTGAAGTGCGCCATCAGCCACAGCGCGGTGGCCGTCAGCAGGATGCCGGTGGTCATCAGCCCGCGCGCGGGAATCCGGCCGGTCAGCCGCCCGGCGGCCAGCATGCCGCCGATCGCCGCCAGCCCGCGCGCGGCCATCAGCCCGCCGGCCTGCGTCGGCGAATAGCCCTGCAGCGTCTGCAGGAAGGTCGGCAGCAGCACCGCGGGGCTGATGACCGCCACGCCCACGGCGAACATGATCACCACGGAAGCGCTGAAGTTGCGGTCGAGGAACAGCGCCGGGTCGACGAAGCCATGGTCCCGCGTCAGGCTGTGGACGATGAACATGTAGAGCGCCGTCGCCGCGAGCAGCGCCTCGGCCATGATTTCCGGGGATTCGAACCAGTCGAGCGTTTCGCCGCGGTCCAGCCCGAGCTGGAACAGGCCGATGGCCAGCGACAGCAGCACGAAGCCCTGCAGGTCGAACGGCCGCGGCCGCGCCGCCGGCCGCTCCTCCATGGCCGCGAGGATGCCGAGGTAGGCGAGGATGCCGACCGGGAGGTTGACGTAGAAGGCCCAGCGCCAGCCGAGGTTGTCGGTGAGCCAGCCGCCCAGCGTCGGACCGATGATCGGTCCCACCATCACGCCCATGCCCCAGATCGCCGTGGCCCTGCCGTGGGCTTCGCGGGGGAAGGCCTCGAGCAGCGCCACCTGCGACAGCGGCACCAGCGCCGCGCCGAATGCGCCCTGCAGGCCGCGGAAGACGACGATCTGCCCCAGGCTGCCCGCCAGCCCGCAGAGCATGGAGGCGCCGGTGAAGCCGGCGACGCTGGTCGCCAGCACCCGGCGCAGGCCGAGTCGCATGCCGAGCCAGCCGGCCAGCGGCGTGGCGACGGCGCTCACCACGATGTAGGAAGTCAGCACCCAGGCGATCTGGTCCTGGGTCGCCTGCAGGCTGCCCTGCATGTGGGGCAGGGCGACATTGGCGATGGTGGAATCGATCGTGTAGAGGAGCGTGGCCAGCACGGCCGCCGCGCTGAGGACGATGCGCCCGCTTCCCGTGGCTGCCGCGGCGGCGGGTGGCATCGGTCCGCTCAGCCGCTGCGGCCCAGCCAGGCGGCGAGCCGGGTGTGCGCCCCGGTATCGATCTCGACGTCGGCGCTCATGCCGGCACGCAGCGGCGGATCGCCCGGGTGGGTGTCGAGCAGGATGCGCACCGGGATGCGCTGCACCACCTTGACCCAGTTGCCCGAGGCGTTCTGTGGCGGCAGCAGGGCGAACTCCGCCCCGGTGGCCTGCGCGATGCTCTCGACCCGGCCCTGCCAGCGGCGGCCGCCATAGGTGTCGATCCGCACGCTGACGCTCTGGCCTGCCCGCACGTGCGCGAGGTCGGTTTCCTTGAAGTTCGCCTCGACCCAGGGTTGCTGGTCGACGACGATGGCGAAGCAGGCCTCGCCGGCGATGAGGCGGTCGCCGACCTTGGGCAGGTGGCTGATCACGCCGGCCTGCGGCGCCACGATGACCGTATGGGCGAGGTCCAGCCGGGCGCGCTCGACCACGGCGGCCGCCGCGAGCACGGCGGGGTGCTGGTCGGCGGGCATGTCGGGATCGCCCGCCAGCCTGGCGCGTGCCTCGGCCAGCTGGAGTTCCAGCACCTCGGCGTTGCCCCGGGCGCTGTCGGCATCGCGATGGGCATTGTCCACGGTGATCTCGGCCACCAGATGACGGCCCGCCAGTTCCTGCTGGCGCCGGTAATCGCGCACCAGGTAGGCCGCGGTGCGCCGGGCAACCTGCAGCTCGGCGAGTTTCTCGCGCCAGGACGCCCTGAGGCCCTCGACCTCGGCATGCGCGCTGGCGAGTGCCGCCTGCGCATGGCGCAGGGCGACGCGCTGCTCGGCGTCGTCGAGCACCAGGATGCGCATCCCGGCGGTGACCGGCTGGTTCTCGCCCGCCAGCACGGCGCGCACGTTGGCCGTCAGCTGGGGCGCGACGTCGACCCGATCCTGCTGCACATAGGCGTTGTCGGTGGAGACGTAGCGGCCGCCGCTGGCGAACCAGGCGAACGCCAGCGCCAGGACCAGCGCCGGCACGACCCAGAGCAGCAGGGTTCGCAGCCATGGCCTGCGCCGCAGGGCCGGCGGCGCCCCGGCGTCCTCGTCCAGCGGCAAGGGCAATTCATCGACCATGGGAACGCTTCCCGGGTGCGGTGGCCTTGCCGGAGCTGAGGTTGTCGCGCACCCGGCCCAGCAGTCGCCAGAACGTCTCCTGCTCGGCTCGGCTCAACCCGCTCATGGCGCGGCGCCGGCTGGCATCCACCAGGGCGTGCATGCGGGCGATGGGCGCGCTGGCGGCGGGCGTGAGGAACAGGCGCATGGCACGCCGGTCGGCGGGATCCGGGGCGCGGCGTACCAGGCCCCGCTGCTCCAGCCGGTCGATCATCCGTCCGAGGGTCACTGGCGTGACGTCGAGCATGCTGGCCAGCTGGCGCTGGCTGCAGCCCTGGTCGCGGTCGAGGCAATAGAGCAGGCGCCAGAGCTCCGGCGTCAGCCGGTGCGCCTGCGCACCGCGCAGGAAATCGCGACGGATGAGGCGCAGCAGGTCGCTCAGCGCGAAGCCGAGGGAGCGCTCGCGGGCGCCGTCGAATGCCATCCGGTTGGCCATAAGCCATGGCAATAATAAGCAAGGCTAACTAATTGCACAATGCCGGCTGCAGGTGGTGGCATCACCTGGTCGGCGATGCGTGGGGCGTATCCGCGGTGGTGTGGCTAGCGCGCAGCGACCTGGTAGCGCCGCAGGCCGACGAAGGGCAGCGCCGTCACGCCGATGCACACCAGCAGCAGGCCGGCCAGCGAGCTCGACAGCCGGCCGAGCACCACGCTCAGCGGCTCCGGCACGTAGCTGAAGGCGGGGAACTGGTCGTAGTCGGCCGGCCGCAGCGGCTCGCGCCTGAGGAAGCGGCTGGCGAAGAAGTCGTTCCACTGGCCGCGGAAGCGGAAGGCCTGGTCGAGGAAGTCCTGGTAGCGGGCGGTGCTGGTGCCGGAGATCTCGTTCAGCGCCAGCTGCATCATGATCGCCGGGGACAGGTACTGGAAGCGCTGCACCAGGCCTTCCTGGTGCAGGGACTGCTCGCGGAACTGCTGGTAGAGGGGCAGCAGCGCCTGCTCGATGTTCGCGGCATTGGCCTGGGCGAGCGTCAGGAAGTCCATCGCCCGCTGGTCACCGGTGGGCACCTGGTCCATGTGCTCGGAATAGAAGCGGTCGAGCGCGCTGCCCATGTTCTTCTCGCCCGCGGTCTGCGCCTCGCGCGCGGCGACGATCAGGTCCATGCGCGACGGTGCCGGGTACAGCGTGGTCGCCAGCAGGCTGACCAGCGTCGGCACCACCACCACGAGGATCAGCCAGATGCCGGCGAGGATCGTGCCGTTGGTGGCCGAGCTGCGGCCGTAGACGTTGACCAGCACCGCCAGCGAAAACCAGAACAGGCTGTAGAGCAGGGTGGCGAGGATCCACAGCGCGAAGCGCAGCCAGGTCTCCGCCTGGTCGAGCTGCGTGCCCACGCCGAGCAGCGCCAGGAGGCCGAAGCCCACCACCACCGCGAGGATCACCGCGGCCCGGGCGACGATCTTCGAGGCCATCAGTTCGCGCAGCGATACCGGGTGGGCGAGGATCATCGCCAGCGTGCCGCGTTCCTTCTCGCTGGACAGCAGGTCGTAGGTCATGGCGAGGATGAAGATCGGCAGCAGGAAGATGACCACGAAGGCGATGTCGAACGGCCCGGTCTGCAGGTTCACCGGGTTCTCGGTCTCCAGGTTCTTGATCATGTCGAGCGTGGTGCCCATGGAGGCCGGCAGGTAGTTCAGCTGCACGTCGCTCTGGCCGATGGACAGGGCGGCGAGTCCCGTGGGCGGCAGTGCCACGTAGGCCGCGGTCTCGGCGCCAACGACCCCGGCGTTGGTGCCCTGCGGCGGTCCGCGGCCGGGGACGTGGTTGACGGTGGCGAACTCGTAGGCACCGCCGCTGGCGGCGACCTCGGCGGCGTAGGCCTCGGTGTCCTGGCGCATCTTCGCGCGCTCGCCGTTCTCGTAGGCGGCGGCATCGGCAGCGCCCTTGGCCTGGCGCGCGATGGTGCGGCTGCCGGCGAAGGCGGCGAAGCCGATGGCGAAGACCAGCAGCGCTAGGATCGCCCACAGCGCGCCGGTGCGGGCGAGCGAGCGGGTTTCGTGGGAGATGATGAGGCGGTACATCAGTTTTTCTCCAGGCTCATGTGCCTGACCGCGACCAGGGCCAGCACGACGGCGGCCAGCAGCCAGCCGGCCAGCAGGGTGAAGTTGCCGGCCTGCGAGGCGACGATGTCGCGCAGCGCCGGAGGCTCGTAGCGGAACGGCGGCACGATGGCGAAGACATCCTCGTTGGCGACCATGTAGTTGGTGGCGCTGTTGACGCCATTGAGGTTCGCCGCGGCCTGCGACAGGTAGGAGTTCATCTTCTGCACCATGTTGCGGCGGAACACCTCGGTTTCCGCCATGAACTTGTTGTGCTGGATCAGGTCGGTGCCGGCCATCGTCATGGAAATCGAACGCAGCGGCAGCAGCGGCGCCAGCACGCCCAGGCGGTCCTGCAGCCGCAGCTGCCGCGCGTACTCGTCGCGCACCGCGTTGTAGTGCTGCTCGAACACCGGGTGGTCGAGCTCCTCCAGCTTCTGCATGCTGAGCGCCGTCCAGTACAGCGGCAGGTCCTGGACGCGGGAGACGCCGTACTTCTGGAACAGTTCGCCCCGGTACTGGGCGAGCTTGATGCGTGGCGACACGCCGTCTATGCCGCGCTTCTGGTGCTCCTTCATCTCGGCCATGAAGGTGCCGAAGGCCGGGGAGGGCGTGGCGAGCCTGGATATCTCCGCCGCAGTCTTCGGCATGATGAAGGCGGTGAAGGCCCAGAAGCCGACCAGCACCATCAGTGCCGCGCGCGCCGTCTTCGCCCAGGCGGAGACGGCCAGGGTGAGGAACAGGAACACGGCGGCATAGCCGAGGTACGCACCGCCGATCAGCGCCACGCGCGTCCAGATGCCGCCACCCGCGGTCTCCAGGCCGGTGGCTGCCAGCGCCAGCGTGCCCACTGCCAGGCAGGGCAGCACCACCAGCAGCACGGCGGCGGCGATGCCGGCGGCCTTGCCCCAGAGCAGGTTGCCGCGGCTGACGCCCATGCTCATGAGCTGGCGCAGGGTGCCGGTCTCGCGCTCCCCGGAGAAGGCCGTGAAACCCAGGAAGATGATCAGCAGCGGCAGCAGCACCTGCAGGATCATCGCACCGTTGAGTTCACCGAAGCGCGCCACCGCGCTGGTGTCCGTGGCCGGGCGTGCGATGGCGAAATTCTGCTTGTGGGCCTCCATGAAGACGGCCGTGCCCGCGTAGTTGACGATGCCGCCGTCGAAGAACGCCAGCGGCCCCAGCGGCTTGAACGCGTAGTTGCCGTAGTGGGCGGCGGTGTGGGGATTCTTGTCGCCCTGCTTCAGCCATTGGTTGTTGGTGGATCCCTGGGCGGCGGCCTGGATGCGCGAATAGGTTTCGAAGCGCTGCCAGCCGGCCAGCATCGAGGTGACCAGCAGCAGGACCATCAGCGCGGCGGTCCACTTGAAGCGGCCGTCGCGGACGATCTCGAGGAATTCCTTGCGGGCGATGGTGGCGATCATGGCGTTGGCTCCCCCTGTGCCGCTGTCCGGCTCAGTGCATGTGCTCGAGGTAGATGCGCTCGAGGTCGGCGTGGGAGACCTCGTCGGTGGACAGCTCCTGCACCAGCTGGCCGCCGCGCATGATGCCGATGCGGGTGCCGGTCTCCTTGGCGCGGAACAGGTCATGGGTCGCCATGAGGATGGCGGCGCCCTCGGACTTCAGCTGCACCAGCAGTTCGGAGAACTCGTTGCTGGCCTTGGGGTCGAGCCCGGAGGTGGGCTCGTCGAGCAGCAGCGCGCGCGCCTGCTTGGCGAGCGCGATGGCGACGCCGACCTTCTGGCGCATGCCCTTGGAGTAGGTCTTCACGCGCCGGCCGGCGGCGTCCTCCTGCAGGCCCACGCGGCGGAGGAAGCCGCGGTAGTCGTCGGCCGAGTACTCGTCGTGGCCGCCGAGCCGCGCGAAATACTCCAGGTTCTCCATGCCCGTCAGGTTGCCGTACAGCATCACCTGCTCGGGGATGTAGGCGAGGTAGCGCTTGGTCTGCAGCGGGTCGGCATTGACGTCGATGCCGTTCACCCGGGCCACGCCGGAGGTCGGGGTGACGAAATTGAGGAACAGGTTGATGGTGGTGGTCTTGCCGGCGCCGTTGGCGCCGAGCAGGCAATAGATGTCGCCGCCGTTGACGCGCAGGTTCAACCCCTTGAGGGCCTGATAATCGCCGTAGGTTTTCTTCAGGTCGATGGCTTCCAGCACGATGATGCCGCTCCCTCAATGGCTGAACAGAAGACGCAGCATGCCCCCGCGGCAGCCGCTGTCGGACCATCCCGGTCAGGAAAATTGACCAGTCGGTCACAAATTCTTAGTCTTCGGCTCGGGCCATGTCAACCACGAAGCGGAAACCGGCGCGAAGCAGCACGGCAAGGGCCGGCCCGGCGGCCCGTGGCCGGGGCGAGGGCAAGGAAAAGGAAAAGGGCAAGGGCCAGCTCAAGCGCGAGGCGACCGAGAGCCTGCTGGTGGAGGCCTTCGGCCGCATCGTCGAGCGCCACGGCCTGCGCAATGTCGGTGTCAACGAGGTGGTGAAGGAGGCCGGCGTCGGCAAGGCCCTGCTGTACCGCTATTTCGGCGGACTGCCCGGCCTGGTCGAGGCCTGGGGCCGGCAGAACCGCGTCTGGCCCAGGCTCGTCGACATGGTGCCGCTGTCGGCCGCACCGGACGCCACCGCGGCCGAGGTGCTGAAGAAGATCGTGGTGCGCAATGCCCAGGTGCATCGCGACGATCCGGTGCGCGTGGAAATGCTCGCCGACGAGCTCATGACCCCCACCGCCATATCCGGTGCCCTGGGCGAGATCCGCAAGCAGGTGGGTCGCGACCACGCGGCGCTGTTCGCGCGCAACCGCGATTTCCGCAACCATCACCTGTTCATGGTGGTGATGATGGCCGCGGCGAGCTACCTGGCCATGCGCGCCGTGAAGTCCCCGCGGTTCATGGGCGAGGACCTGGCCGACGAGGCCACCTGGGCCCGGCTGATGGCGGAGATCGAGGCGGTCATCGAGCGGGTGGCGGGCTGAGGCGCTTTCCGGCATACAATCGGCCCTGGACAACGGGAGGAGCTCGCGATGAAACTGCTGATCCGCTTCGTCATCTGTTCCATCGTCATGGCCGGCGCGGCCCTGGCGGCGGATTCCACGGTCATCAGCCCGGCGGGCCGCAAGGCCATGGCGCCGGAGATCGCCATCGGCAGCGATGGCAGCCTCAACGTCATCTGGATGGAGCGCACGCCGGAAGGCGAGAAGATCGCCGCTGCCGGCGCCGCCAGCCAGGAAGGCCACACCCATCTCGCCGAGACCGACCTCTGGTTCGTGCGCTCGACCGACGGTGGCAAGAGCTTCGGCGCTCCGGTGCGCGTCAACGGCACGCCCGGCGCCGTCTGGGGATTCCCGGTGAGCAAGCCGCGGCTGAATGCCACCCCGGGTGGCACGCTGCACGTGTTCTTCCCGGGCAACAGCATCGACAAGAAAAATGGCAAGCCCATCGTGCTGCCGATGTACACGCGCTCCACCGACGGCGGCCGCAGCTTCTCCGCGCCGGTGGTGCTGGGTGCGGTGGCCGCATCCGACAACAGCGACATCGTCCATGGCGGGCTGGCGAATGCCGAGTGCTTCGGCACCATGACCACCGACGGCCAGGGCGGCGTGTACACCTACTGGGTCGACACCCGCGACATGGGCAAGGACAGCCCCAACGGCAAGATCTTCTCGGCGGTGTCCTACGACAACGGCAAGAGCTTCGGCGGCGACTTCGAGGTGTTCCCGGCCGATGTCTGCCCCTGTTGCCAGGCCACGGCGGCCGTGTACGACGGCCGCATCTACCTCGGTTCCCGCCAGGTGAGCGCGGAGGGCAACCGCGACAGCACCGTGGCCATCTCCACCGACCGTGGCAAGTCCTTCCAGCCGCGTGCGCGCTGGGGCGGCGCCCACTGGAAGATTGAAGCCTGCCCGCTCAAGCCCACCGCCATCGTCGTGGACGGCAACTACGTCTATGCGGCCGCCTACGATGGCGGCGCCAACCCGCAGGGCGCCGCGCTGTCGCGCTCGGTGGACGGCGGCAAGACCTTCGAGGCGGCCGTGCCGCTGCAGCCAGGCCCCGCGGTCTCGGATGCGCCGGTCCTCGCCCTGCAGGAGGGCAGGCTGGTGGCGGTATGGCACACCAAGCTCGCCGGTGAGCGGCGCGTGTTCCTCGGGGTGTCGCGCGACCACGGCAAGAGCTTCACCGCGCCCGTCGAGCTCGGCGCCGGCATGTACCCGGTGGTTGCCAACCGCGCCGGCGGCCTGCAGCTCGCCTGGCAGCAGGGCGACAGCATCGTCACCCGCTTCATCGCCGGCAGCGATCCGCTGCTGCGCTGAGGGCCGGTCAGCCGGTGACCGGCAGGTAGAGCGCGAACAGCCAGCCGGTCACCAGCGCATCGAGGAGGGCCGCGACCGGCAGGTTGCGCGAGCGCAGGTAGAAGCCGGCGAGCACCGCGGCCCTGCGCCGGCACCTGGCCGGCCAGGCCGGTGGCGAGCCGGTGCTACCCTTCCTGCGGCTGCTGCCACAGCGATCCGGCGATGGGCCAGGCCAGGCCCAGCACCGAGGCGAAAGCGATGGCGCGTGACGCCGTCACCCGCGGCCTAGCGGCGCTGTCCCGTGCCGGAGGCGGCCGCCAGCAGGGCGTCGGGGCCTTCGCTCCAGGCCAGACGGTGGCGGTAGGTGAGCGAGCGCCAGATCCATTCGCAGGGACCGATGCGGAACCGCGCCAGCCACCAGCAGCTCCAGGCGATCTCCAGCGCCCAGATCGGCACGACCACCCCGTAGAGCTGCAGGCCGGTGAGCTTGCCGTACAGGCCGAGGCCGAAGCCGTAGAACACCAGCGCGCAGAGGATCGACTGCGCGAGGTAGTTGGTCAGCGCCATCCGCCCCGTGGCCGCCAGCCCCCGCTTGATCGCCTGGCCGCCGGCCATGCTGCAGAAGGTGAAGACCAGGCCGAGCCAGCCGATCGCCATGGCGAAGCGGCGCAGGTCGTAGCTCACCTTGGCGATCTCGGCCTGCACCGGGTGGAAGTCGCTGGCGAGCAGGACCTGGGTTTGCCAGAGCGCCAGCGGCAGGCCGATGGCGAAGCCGCCGGCGGCCATCCAGGCATGCCGCGCAGCCTTGCCCGGGCGGGTGAACAGGCCTTCGCGGCACAGCGCCATGCCGACGATCATCATCGCCAGCGCGTCGAGGAACCACCAGTTGGTGGTGACGAAGGCCTGGAGCACGAAGCTCACCCGCGCCTGGCGGACCGCCACCTGCGCCAGGCTGCCCGACTGCATGTCGTGGATTTCGCCGGCGAGGCGTGGGTTGCCGGCATCCGGGCGGGCCTTGGCGAGCTTCTTTTCCCAGCTGGACAGATCGCGCTGCGCGGCCTCGTCCAGCACCTCGCCGCGGTCGCGCGCGGCCACCGCCGCCACCGAGGCCGCCTCCAGCCGCCGCAGCTCGCCTGCCTCGGCCAGGTGCCTGCCCGCCGGGATCGCCAGCGCCAGCAGCGCCACCGCCGCCAGCCAGCGCGTCGGCAGGCGGCGCAGCGGATACAGGCAGAGGCTGGCCAGGCCGTAGGCGAACAGGATGTCGGCTGGCCAGAGCAGCACGTAGGCGTTGACCAGGCCGAAGGCGATGAGCAGGAAGCTGCGCCGGTAGTAGGTGCGCCGCGCCACGGCCGGCGGCGCGTTGCGCTCGAAGCGCTGCAGGGCCAGCAGGGCGCCGGCGCCGAACAGCAGCGACAGCAGGGTGCGCTGGCTGCCCTCGAACAGCGTGTGGACCACGGCCCAGGTCTGCACCGGCGCGCCGGCACGATCGGCAATGGCCAGCGGGTAGTCGAAGAAGGCCTGTGGCCCGGCGAAGGCCCAGATGTTCAGGATCAGGATGCCGAGCACGGCAACGCCGCGCGCCACGTCCAGTGCCTGGATGCGTTCGCTGCCGCCGATCGGTCCCAGCGCGGTAATGGGTTCAGCCATGCGGGGATGATAGCAGCGGGCGCCGCTCACTC
>JAANMV010001201.1_pt1 | contig 29424 bp, 31 predicted proteins | sample 7279661 | NCBI WGS metagenome assembly JAANMV01 (sample SAMN14094540, study PRJNA606508) | bioreactor metagenome | isolation source: A lab-scale SPAN reactor treating ammonium-rich wastewater day 121 | place: Ireland: Galway | collected 2017-05-16
TGGTAGTGGGCGATGGTTTGCAGCTCCTGGATGTTGAGCTGTGCGCTGCCGTCGCCGGCCAGGCAGATCACGCGCTGCCCCGGGCTTGCGAAGGCGGCACCGATGGCGGCCGGGATGTCGTAGCCCATGGAGGCCGAGCCCGAATTGGAGAACAGGCGCATGCCACGGCGGATGGGGCCCACCTGAAAAGGAAGGATGCAGGCGCTGGCGTTGCCGGTGACAAAAATGTCGTTGTCCTGTGCGTGGGCAAACAGGGTTTCGATGAACCAGTAGGGGTTGATGCGCTGGTCGCGCAGGCTGTGCAGGTGCGGGGCCACCAGGGGGTAGCGCTGGCGCCGCTCGGTGATCCACTGCAGCCAGCCTGCACGGTGTTGCGGTAGGGGCAGGCGGCGCGCTTGCGCGCGTGCCAGCAGCACGGGGGCGATGTCGCGCAGGTCAGCCACAAGGGCCTGATGGGGGCGCACCGTGGGCTTGCGCATTTCTGCGGGGTCAATGTCAATCTGAACGATGCTGGCACTGCGCGCAAAGCTATCAAAATTGTAGCTTGTCTGGCGGATGTTGAGCCGGCTGCCCAGTACCACCAGCAGGTCGGCGTTTTGCAATACGAAGTTGCCTGCGCGGGTGCCTATGGTGCCGGGGCGGCCGGCAAAGAGGGGGTGGGTGCTTTCAATAGTGTCATGCGTCCAGCCGGTGGCCACAGGCACTTGCAGGAGTTCTGCAAGGGCCAGCAAGGTTTGCTGTTGGTCTGCGAGGCGCACGCCCGTACCCCAGAAAAAGAGCGGGCGCTGCGCGGCCTGGATCTGGTCGAGAAGTTCGTCGGCGGTGGCTTGCAGCTCTTGCGTGGTGACAAGGCGGCCCTCGATAGCGGGTAAGCTGCCATCCCACGGGGGGCATTGGTCGGGGTGGATGTCTGCTGACTGTACGTCGATGGGCACGTCGATCCAGACCGGACCGGGTCGGCCATGCTGGCTCAGCGCCCAGGCGCGCTCGATGGTAGCTGGGGCGTCTTGCGGGTCGAGCAGACTGATGACTTCTTTGCAGACCGGGCGGGCCATGGCGGCGATGTCCACCTCTTGGTCACCCAGCTGGCGCAGGCCGGGCACAGGGGTGGCGACGAGGTGGGTGGCGCGCTTGACCTGGCCTGAAATGACCAGCATGGGCATGGAGTCGGTGTAGGCACCATAGACGCCATTGAGTGCGTTGATGCCGCCAGGCCCGGTGGTGACGTTGACGATGCCAGGACGGTTGTGCATGCGTGCGTAGCCTTCGGCTGCCATGGCACAGGCTTGCTCGTGGTGGCAATAGACAGGCATCAGGCGCCCTTCGTGGGCGAAGGCGTCGTTGAGAAACATGGCCCCGCCGCCGGTCAGAGTGAAAACATGGCGGGCCCCCAGGTCAGCCAGACGGCGGGCGATGAACTCGGCAACTCTCATGGTGCGGTGAGGAGGGATGAAGGGTGGTTGGTGGGGGCTGCGTTGCGTGCCCATTGCAGCATATCGGCAATCGCGCTGTGCCGGTCAATGGCAAGAGACAGGCCGTGGGATTGGGCCAGGGTGGTGTCGGGCCAATAGGCGGATGGGTCGGCCCCGTCGGCTGGGCTGCCCATGATCCGGGGGACCGGGCCGCCAGCCTGGGCAGCAATTTCTGCGGCCAATGCGGCAATGCTGACGGGTTGCGAGGATCCGATGTTGATGGCCTGACCCCGCAGTGGGCTGGCGAGCAAGGCCAGCAGCCAGGCGGCCAGATCGGCGGGGTGCATATAAGAGCGGACGGGCGTGCCATCGCCCTGCACGATGATGCTTTGACCAGTGGCAGCATCCCGTACGAAGTTGCCTGCGGCAAAGTGCTGATCGAGCGGCAGCCCCGGCCCAAGGAAGGCAAAGGGCCGAGAAATGCAATAGTCTGCGCTGGCGCAGGCCACCAGGGCTTCGGCCATGCGCTTGGCGTTGCCGTAGGCGGACATGCGTTCCAGCGGGTGCGGGGCGCCGGTGGTGATGTGCGCCTCGTGGGTCGGGCCCATGGAAAGCCGCCGCGCCCCATACACCGCACCACTGCTGACGAGGTGCAGGTGCGCGCCACTGCGCTGGGCCAGGGCGAGCGCGCCAACGGTGCCGTCCAGAATGACCTGCGCGCCCTTCAGTGGGTTTTGGGCATAGTCGCGGCTGTCGGAGCTTGCGGCCATGTGCAGCACATGGGTGGTGCCCGGATGGATCGGCAAGTGGGCAAAGTCTTCCACGCCGCCGCGCAGCCAGGTCAGCCCTGGAGCGTTGGTGGATTGGCGCTGGCGACTGACGCATTGCGCGGTGAGGTCGATGCCACGCTGGCGCAGGCGGTGCAGCGCCTGTTGAAGCCATTGGCCAAAAAAACCGGTTGCCCCCGTGATGAGCAGGTGCGCGCCCTGCAGCCCGGCCCAGCGCGCGGCAGGGGCGGCGTCCAGAGCGCGGTCCAGCAGATCGCCAGTAGCCATCAGTCGTTCCAGGCCGTGCCCAGATAGGCGGCGATGGTGCGGGCCATGTAGTCGATCTGCGCGCTCTCGATACCGGGCCAGATGCCGATCCAGAACGCCTGCTCCATGAGGGTGTCCGCCTGCGTCAAGGGGCTGGCCACGCCGTGGGGTTGCGTCGCAAAGTACGGCTGGCGGGTCAGGTTGCCCGCAAACAGCAGACGGGTGCCTATGCCTTGTTGTTCCAGATAGGCGGTCAGGGCGTTGCGGGTGCAGGGGGCGTCGGGCTTGAGCACCATCAGAAAGCCGAACCAGGATGGGTCAGCACCGGGCAGCACTTCGGGCAGCAGCAGGTGCTGGTCTGCACCGTGTGCCCGGAGCGCCAGTGCCAGCGCGGCATGGTTGGCGCGGCGGCGGGCAATGAAGCCATCAAGCCGCTGGAGCTGGGCCAGGCCCACAGCAGCCTGCATGTCCGTGATCTTGAGGTTGTAGCCGGCGTGGCTGTAGGTGTATTTGTGGTCGTAGCCTTCGGGCAGTTGGCCCAGCTTCCAGCAAAAGCGTTTGCCGCAGGTATTGTCTTTGCCGGGCGGGCAATAGCAGTCGCGGCCCCAGTCGCGGAATGACTCGGCGATTTTCATGAGCAGCGGGTCGCGGCTGAAGACGGCGCCGCCTTCGCCCATGGTGATGTGGTGCGCGGGGTAGAACGACAGTGTGCCGATGTCGCCGAAAGTGCCGCACAGTTGCCCGTCCAGCGTGGAGCCGAAGGCGTCGCAGCAGTCCTCGACCACCCACAAGCCATGCTTGCGCGCGATGCGCATGATTTCGCGCATGTCCATGGGATTGCCCAGCGTGTGGGCCGCCATGATGGCCTTCGTGCGTGGCGAAATGGCCACCTCGATCAGCGCCGGGTCGATGTTCCCGGTGGCGAGGTCCGAGTCCACGAACACGGGCACCAGCCCGTTCTGCAAAATGGGATTGACCGTGGTCGGGAAACCGGCGGCCGCCGTGATCACTTCGTCGCCCGGCTGCAGCGCGCGCGTGCCGAGTTGCGGCGAGGTCAGCGTGGACAGCGCGACGAGGTTGGCCGATGAGCCTGAGTTGACAGCGATGGCGCGTGTGGCGCCAAAGGTGCGGGCGATGGCAGCCTCAAACTGGTCAGAAAATCGGCCAGCAGTCAGCCAAAGGTCGAGACTGGCTTCGATGAGGTTTTCCACCTCGGGCTCTCCGACCACTTTGCCTGAGGGCGGTATCTTGCTTTGGCCCGGCACAAAAGGAGCACGGGCCTGCGAGGCCAGCGCGGCATGCTCGCGCGCGCGCTGGCGGGTGAGTGCGCGTAAAAGGGGGTCCGACTCCGGCCAGGACAGGGGGGCGCCGAGGGTTAGCGCGCAGGACGGTGCGGCTTCCATGCGCGCGATGCCTTGTTCGGCGTCGTTGCTGCCCAAGGGCTGCGTGGCCGGAAAGGCAAATCCAAGGACGTGCTCGCCCACTTGTTGGCACACCACCCACTCGCGCCCATCCTGGTGCGTAGCGCGGCAAGGGGTGGAGGGGCGGAGTTGGTGGGTTTCGGGGAGTCCGCTTGCGAGTGACATTTTGGGTGTGTTTGGGTGCTGTCAGGGTCTGGGGGTGTACCGGCCTGCAGATACATGGTTGTCAATCTGCCGGAACGTTTCGGCGATAGCGTGCTGTGGACTCTGCAGCCAGGCGCGGTGCCAGTCGACGCTGGCATGGATGGCTTCGTGCGCGCTCCAGCAGGGCAGCCAGCCCAGCTCCTGGCGTGCCTTGGCGCTGTCAAGCATCAGGAGGCCGGCTTCGTGCGGTTGTGACGTGCTTGCATACTGCAACCGGGCGTCTGGTCCCCAGCAGGCAGCGGCGGTTTGGGCTAACCATCGGGTGGATCGCTCATCGCCCGCGGCAGGGCCAAAGTTGTACGCTTGCTCAAACCGGTGGCCATGCTCGTGCACGCATTGCGCCAGGCGCAAATACCCCGCCAGGGGTTCAAGCACATGCTGATAGGGGCGTACGGAATGGGGCCTGCGCACGATGGCCGGTGATCGTTGGGTGAAGGCGTGCAGCAGGTCGGGCACGATGCGGTTGGCCGCGCCATCGCCACCGCCAATGACGTTGCCCGCACGGGCGCTCGCCACGCGAATGTTGGCGGCTGCGCCAAAGGAGCGTCGCCAACTCGCCAGCAATATTTCCATGGCCGCCTTGCTGGACGAATAGGGGTCATGGCCTCCCAGAGCGTCCGTTTCGCGGTAGCCCCACACCCACTCTTGGTTCTCGTAGCATTTGTCGCTGGTGATACCGATGAAGGTGGCCGGGCGCTTGTGCCGCGCCAGCGCTTGTAGCAGATGCAGGGAACCCATGACATTGGTGTCCCAGGTGATTTCAGGCGCTGCATACGAATCAAGCACAAGCGCTTGGGCGGCCAGATGCAGAACCACGTCGGCCTGGGCCTGCGCAACGGCCTGGTCCAGCGCCTGCGGATTGCGGATGTCTCCGCGCAAATCCTGCAAGCCTGAAGCGCACAGACTGGGGCCGATGGCTTGCCAGGCCGGCGATTCACGGGCGGGTGCCGGCAGACTGAAGCCTGTGACCTCAGCGCCCAAACGGCACAACCAGCCCGCCAGCCAGGCGCCCTTGAAACCGGTATGCCCTGTCAATAGCACGCGGCGGCCACGCCAGAAATCGGGATTCCATTCCTGTGGGATGCGGAAGGAAGTGCTGGCTTCTGTCATGTTGTAGGCAAATTCCAGATGTTCCAGGGCGCGTTACCACTAGCCCAGAGCTCTTCGAGCCGGTTTTTGTCACGCAAGGTGTCCATGGGCTGCCAGAAACCGGTGTGACGATAGGCGGAGAGCTGGCCATCGCGGGTGAGGGAATCGATCGGCTGCGCCTCCCACATGCAGTCCACGTCCGGGATGCGCCGCAAGGACTTGGGAGAGACAACGAAGAAACCGGCATTGATCCATCCACCATCGCCCACGGGTTTTTCCACAAAGCCGCGCGCGCTGGGACCATCGAGGTCGACCGAGCCAAATCGACCGGGTGGTTGCACCACGGTGACAGTGGCTTCGCGCCCTTGGGCGCGATGAAATGCCACGAGCTCAGTGATGTTGACATCGGAGACGCCGTCGCCATAGGTCAGGCAAAAATCCTGATCGTCAAGGTAAGGGGCAATGCGGCGAATACGCGTCGCTGTGAGGCTGTCCTCGCCGGTCTCGACCAAGGTGACGCGCCAAGGCTCACCCACCTGTCGATGCACTTCGATATCGCCGCTGCGCAGGTCGACCGTGATGTCGGCAAGATGCAGGCGGTGGTTGACGAACCATTCCTTGATCTGGTAACCCTTGTAGCCCAAGCAGACGATGAATTCGTGTACGCCATGGGCCGCGTAGCCTTTCATGATGTGCCAGAGGATGGGCATGCCGCCGATTTCCACCATGGGCTTTGGCTTTGCAGCGGTTTCCTCGGATAACCGAGTGCCCTTGCCTCCGGCGAGAATGACGGCCTTCATGCGTTCCTCTTTTTAAATTGGCGCAGTATAGGTGGGCTGCTATGAATTGTGTGCTCGCTGTGTTTACAGGCTCAGGCGATGAAGTATGAACCTGGGCAGATGGCGCACAACCATCATGATGAGCCACCATTTGCCGGGCGCATAAATCACCGGTTTGGCTTTGGCCGCTCCGTTGACGATGGCCTGGGCAACGTCTTCCACGTGAGCCATGGCTTGCCCCTGCGCGGTCAGATGTGCAGTCATGGGAGTGGCCGTAGGCCCTGGTTTGACCAGAATCACTTTCAAGGCGCTGCCGTTCAGAGCCAGGCGGTGCTGCAGCCCTTGCACGTAGCGCGTGACCAAACCTTTGGCTGCACCGTAGACATAGTTGGATTGTCGGCCTCGGTCACCCGCTACGGAGCCAACGACGACGATGATTCCTCCGGCGGATTGCAGGTGCGTCACGAAGGCCTCGGCAAACAGGACGGGCGACACGCCGTTGATTTCGAGGGCGTCCCGGCAAAAGGTCAAATCGCTTTGGCATTCAGCTTGGTCAGGGAGTGAGCCATGGGCAATCAGAACGAGATCGGGAGCATGGGGTGCACAGGTTGCGGCAACTGTGTCGTAGATGGCTGATTCGTCCAGAAAATTCATGGCGATGCATTCGATGCCTGAAGCTGGCGAGCGCACTGCCAGATCAGCAGCGACGCGGTGCAGCTTGGTTTCGTTGCGCCCTATCAGCACCATATCCGCTGGGCCGGCCTGCAGCCACAGGCGGACGCAGTGTTCGGCGATGGCGGAGGTGGCCCCTATGACGACAATGCGTCGCCTCGGCTGCGGCGCTGGTGCCAGGTAATTCACTTCAACTCAGCTCCCTAGAAGACGGCGTGACATGGATGAACTGACGCCGGGGTCGCGAAAAGGCAGAAATTCGCCAAGACGCGGGTAGCCAGTCTCAAACACGCTGCGAGGCATGCGGGCATCCTTGGCCAAATAGAGTGCTCCGCCAGCCTCTGCCGTAATGGCGTCAAGGCGTTCCAGCAGGCGCAGTGTGCGCTCTTTGCGGTTGGGAAAGTCCAATGCCAAGGTAACCCCCGCCCTGGGAAAGCTGAGCATTCCCGGTCCAGGCCGATCGCCAAATGTCTTGAGCACCGCAAGGAACGACCCTTCCCCGCTGCGGGCAATTTCGCGCAGCATGGCACGGATTGCCTCTGGGCCTGCGTTGTGGGGCACTACGCATTGGTATTGGTAGAACCCTTTGGGGCCATAGATACGGTTCCATTCCAGCAAACGGTCCAATGGGTATAAAAATGGCTCGTAATGTGCCAGTGCGCGGCCCGCTCGCCAGCGGTTGAGTTGATAGTAGGCCGCATTGAATGGTCTGAGGGTCAACGGGTTGATCAGGGATACGGGAGGCGTTACGGGTATGCGTCGGTTGCTGGTTTGGGGTGATGGCCCGCAGGTGGCCGTTGAAGGATTGGCGCGCATGAAGATGCCGCGCGCGGATGCTCCAGCCAGGCAGTTGATCCAGGCTACCGTGTGTTCCCATTCCGCCTCACTGCCATCGGCTAATGCAAAAAAATCGTCCAGCCCACGGAATGGAACGGTTTCGGTGTCCAGCCAGGGGCCGGATAAGCGGCGCAATTGCAGTTCGGCCCGTGCTATCACACCTGTCAGGCCCATCCCTGCGACAGTGGCCGCGAACCAGTCCGGATATTGGTCCGGGCCGCATTCGATGATCTGGCCATCGCTGCGTACAAGCCACAGTCGCCGAACATGGTCGCCAAAGCTGCCCATGGCGTGGTGATTCTTGCCATGCACATCATTGGCGATGGCGCCGCCCACGGTAATGAGCTGGGTGCCGGGCGTCACGGGTAGCATCCACCCTTGAGGCACGAATGTCCGCTGGATGTCTTGCAGCAAGATCCCCGATTCACAGACCAGCGTGCCGGTGTCAGGGTTCCAGCTGACGAAGTGATCCATGCTGATCGTGTGCCAGAGCACCCCGCCGGAATTGAGACAAACGTCCCCATAGCTGCGCCCATTGCCATGGGCAACGCCTGGGGCATGTGTCTGCATGGCCTCGGATATATGAGATGGATCATGCAGCGCAATCAGTTCATGCGGATCGGCGCTCAACCGTCCCCAGGAATGCACGGGCTTCATCGCGCCACCTTGAAGACGTAACGCTTGTCTAGGTGGTATTTGGTTGTGTACCCGATGGCCAAGCCGATGGCGCCGCCCCAGTACCGCATTGCGCGGGAACCATCGAAAAGGGCGTGAAAACCGAATTCAAAGCACCAGAAAATCAGCGTGGTCAGGAGCCCCATCGCTGCATATACAGCAAAGGTTGCTCCGTCATGTGCTGCATCGCGTGCCTGAAAGTGGAATATGTACCGTTTGTCGAGTAAGTACTTGACCACCAGCCCCACGACCGTGCCGCTGATCACGGAGGCCACGACAGAGAGTGGTCCGTCGTATAACCGCAAAAAGACATCTTGCGCACCGATGTTGGCACCCGTGGCTACTGCGGCCAGCAATGCATAGAGCAACATAATTTTCATGGTGCAGAATCGGGGATTTATTGCCTACGCATCAATGGCATGCATGATACCCAGTTACCTCTGAGGCCCATGGACCGCTTACTGGGCCTTTTGAGGCTCATGAGGCCACGGCAATGGGTAAAGAACAGCTTTGTGCTGGCGCCACTGGTGTTTGCCGGGGCGTTCGTTGACAGGTATGCCGTGCAGCAGGCCTTGTTGGCGATGGTGTTGTTCTGTGTGGCGTCGTCCGCGGTCTACATCGTGAATGACATCAAGGACATTGAGCGTGATCGGTGTCATCCGAAGAAATCCAGGGCGCGCCCGCTGGCGGCCGGAGTGGTTTCTATTCCTGCTGCTTTAGGCCTGTTGGCGACGCTGTATTGCCTGCTGATATGGGGGTGGTTTGTTCAACCTGCCGTGGTGTTGGTGATTTCCGGCTATGTCGCTTTGAATCTGGCCTATAGCTTTGTGCTCAAGAACCAGCCTGTGTTGGACATTTTCACCGTTGCTTTCGGATTCGTGCTGCGGGTCTATGCGGGCGCACAGTCGCTGGCTGTACCGGTGTCGTCATGGATGTTCGTGACTACATTGTGTCTGGCCCTGTACCTGGCCGCGATCAAGCGGCGGCAGGAACTGGGCCAGCGTGGCAGCGAGGGTCGCGATGTGCTGGAGCGCTACACCGTGGCGCTGGTGGACCGCTATGCCGAAATGGCCGCCACAGGGGCGTTGGTTTTTTACAGCATGTTTGTTATGTCTGCGCAGCCGGACCTGGTCATCACCGTGCCGGTTGTGCTATTTGGTTTGTTTCGCTATTGGTACGTTGTCGAGAAACTGGAGGGTGGCGAGTCACCAACCGATGCTCTGCTGTCCGACGGACCATTGCTTGCAACGGTTGCAGTATGGGTCGGTGCCTGCATGTGGGTTTTGTGGCCTGCTGCCCGGAGTTGAGAGAGGCCATATGGATCTTCCTTATGTGTTGACACCTTTTTGCGCTTGGCTGGCGGCGGGTGCCCTGAAGTTCATCGTCAACAGCATCAGGGCAAGGCAATGGGCCTTCGGTCTGGTTGGCTACGGCGGTTTGCCTAGCAACCACAGTGCCATCGTCAGCAGCACTGCGGCATTGATTGCACTGCGGGAAGGGGTTGACCACCCGGCTTTTGGCGTGGCGCTCACTCTTGCCTTCGTTGTCATGATGGATGCCAGCAGCCTGCGGAGACAAGTCGGCAAGCAAGCGGAGGCCATCAATCGCTTGGCGGGCCCAAGTGAAGGTCTTGCCCCTTTGCGTGTGCGCATGGGCCACTCCTTCGTGGAAATCGTTGCGGGCATTGCCGTTGGTAGTTCTGTCGCCGTAGTCATGCAGATGGTCATGGGGCGTTGAATCCTTCGTGCGCGTACTCAGTCTTATCTGTCTCACCCCAAGGATTGGCCCATCTTACGCATTTTGCCCATGCTCCACGCTGCTTTCGCCGCCCCGCTGATGGCGCTGGCGGTTGCCTTCCCGTTTCTGTTTTCCTATACCCAGCCGCCCTCTACCAATTTTTGGCCCTTGATGGCTGCCGGGTTGTGCGGTTGGGTGGTGGCGGTGGCGTGGAATGCACGCCGCGTAGACACGGTGCGGGGCGGCTGGATGGATCGCTCCGAAATGACTGCCTGGCTCAGCGCCGGCCTCTTGCTGGCCGCGCTGTTGGCCAGTGCCATCGGTCTGCTGCAATATTTTGGCGCTGCCACCGGTCTCGATCCCTGGGTGCATGCCTCCAAGCCCGGCCAGGCCATGGGCAATTTGCGCCAGCGCAACCAGCAGGCCACCTTGCTCAGCATGGGGCTGTGGGCCTTGCTGTGGGTGGTGGCGCAAACCGAGGCGCATTTGCGTGCGCCATCGGCTGGGGAGGGCTCGGCGCAGTCCGGGGTCGCCTTGCATGGGGGCGGCCGGCCGAGGCCGTTGTGGTGGGTGGGGCTGCTCATGGCCTGGGCCCTGGCCCTGCTGGCGGTGGGCAGTGCGGCCACGGCGTCGCGCACGGGGCTGGCGCAGTGGGTGGTGATCGGGGTGCTCTTGGCGCTGTGGCGCGCTTCGCTGGGGCGCCTGGCGGTGGGGCTGGCGCTGGTGGGGCTGGTCATTTATGGTGTGGCGGCATGGCTGCTGCCCGATCTGCTGCTGCAATGGACAGGCTTTCGGGCCGATGGGCTGATGGCGCGTTTTGGCGATGCGCCGGGCTGCACCAGCCGGCGCGTCCTGTGGTCCAACGTGCTGCACCTGATCGCGCAGAAGCCCTGGCTCGGCTGGGGCTGGGGCGAGCTGGATTACGCCCACTACATCACGCTCTTTCCCGGGGAACGCTTCTGTGTGCTGCTGGACAACGCGCACAACCTGCCCCTGCATCTGGCGGTGGAACTGGGGGTGCCCGTGGCTGCGCTGGCGTGCGTTGCCGTGCTGGCCTGGGTCGGCGCATCGCGCCCCTGGAGCGAGACGGACCCTGCGCGGCAACTGGCCTGGGGGATTCTGGCGCTGGTGGGCTTGCACAGCATGCTGGAGTTTCCGCTGTGGTACGGGCCGTTTCAGCTGGTGACGGTGCTGGCGGTCTTCATTCTCTGGCGCAGGCCGGCGCCCGAGCGTGGCACTCCGCAGGGTGATGTCTCCGTGCAAAAAGCGCCTTTAGGGCAAATATGGAAAGCGCTGATAGCTCTCATTGCCATAGCATTCATGGGCTACGCCAGCTGGGATTACGCGCGGGTGAGCCAGGTGTACAAGCCGGTGCACCTGCGCTCCGAAGCCCTGCGGGAGAACACCCTGACCAAGGTGTCCGGCACCTGGCTGTTTGCCGATGCCGTGGATTTTGCGATCCTGACGACCACGCCCGTCAACCCGGAGACCGCGCAGCGCATGTATGTGCTGGCCACGGCCCTGCTGCACTATTCCCCCGAGCCGCGCGTGATCGAGCCACTGATCGAAAGCGCGGCGCTGTTGGGGCGGGATGATGAGGTGGCCTTCCACATGCGCCGTTACCGGATCGCGTATCCGCAGGATTTCGATCGCTGGTCTCGCGCCAACCGGGCCTTCGCCGCCCCGGTGGACGACTGAACGCTGCGGCGGGCGTCAGGCCGACGGGCTTGGCGCCACGTAACTCCCCGACTTGCCACCGTGCTTTTCCTGCACGCGCACGTCGTGGATCGACATGCCACGGTCCACGGCCTTGCACATGTCGTAGATCGTGAGCAGGGCGATCTGCACGGCGGTCAGGGCCTCCATCTCGACGCCGGTGGGGCCCACGGTTTCGACAGTTGCAGCACAAAATATGCCGATAGCACCCGGTAGGCGTGCGCTGGCAGCTTCAAATTCGATAGCGACCCGGGTCAGCGCCAGGGGGTGGCACAGGGGGATGAGGTCGCTGGTCTTCTTGGCCGCCTGGATGCCGGCGATGCGGGCAATGCCCAGCACGTCGCCCTTTTTGGCGGTGCCGGCCTCGATCAGGGCCAGGGTGGCGGGCAGCATCTCGATGCGGCCGGTGGCCACGGCGATGCGGTGCGTGGCGGCCTTGGCGGCCACGTCCACCATGTGGGCCTGGCCCAGGGCGTCGAAGTGGGTGAGTGCGGACATAGGGTGCGAACCGGGTGAAGGGGGAAACTTTGGCAGAACGGGGCATCATACGGTGATGTGCCATGGCAGACGCTGCCGTCGGCGTTGGCCGGGGCAGGGTGTTTTCTGATGCAAGGTTCAAGCAAAAAATGGCTTCAAGGCTTACTGTGAAAGCGCTGGCAGCTTCACTTTTGATAGCATTTGTGCCGCAGGCCGTGCTGCCGGTGCAAGCCCAGCCCCAGTTGCCCGCCCTGGGCGATGGCGGCGACATGACGGCCAGCGCCGAGCGCCGGTTGGGTGACGGCATCATTCGCCACCTTTACCGCGACCCGGACTATATCGACGACCCGGTGCTGGTCGAGTATGTGCAGACGCTCTGGCAGGCGTTGCTGGCGGCAGCGCGCGAGCGCGGCGAGCTTCCGCCCGAGCTGGACGAGCGCTTTGCCTGGGAGGTGCTGCTCGGGCGCGACCGCACCGTCAACGCCTTTGCGCTGCCCGGCGGTTACCTGGGCGTGCACCTGGGGCTGATAGGCGTGGTGGCCAGCCGGGACGAACTGGCCTCGGTGCTGGCCCACGAGCTGAGCCACGTCACCCAGCGCCATATAGCACGCCTGATCACCCAGCAGAACCGGCAGACGCCGCTGATGATCGGCGCCATGATCCTGGGCGCGCTGGCCGCCAGCAAAAGCCCCCATGCCGCGCAGGCGCTGGCCATGGGTGGGCAGGCCCTGGTGGTGCAGAACCAGCTCAACTTTTCGCGCGACATGGAGCGCGAGGCCGACCGTGTGGGCTACGGGCTGATGGCGCCGGCGGGTTTTGCGCCGCAAGGCTTTACCGCCATGTTTGAAAAGCTCCAGCAGGCCAACCGCATCAACGACAACGGCTCCTGGCCGTACCTGCGCAGCCATCCGCTGACCACCGAGCGCCTGGCCGATGTTCAGGCGCGCCAGCTCCAGGCGATGCCTGCCCCGCCGCCCACCCTGGAACATGCGCTGCTGGCGGCGCGGGCCCGCGTGCTGGCACAGCCGGGCGTCGAGGTCTTGCGCCAATGGATGGCCGAGCCCGAGGGCGGTGGCTTTGCGGCTTTGCCTGCCGCGCGCCGCGCCGCCGCGCTGTATGCCGCCGTGCTGGCGGCCAGCCAGCTGCGCGAGCCAGCCATTGCACGGGCACTGCACCCGCGCCTGCTGCAGGCCGTGCAGGGCGATGCCGCCGCACTGCGCCAGGCCCGCTTGCTGGCCGCCGAGGTGGAACTGGCCGCTGGCGACGCCGCAAGCGCGTGGCGCCTGGTGCCTGCAGGAGAGCAACGGCCCGAGCGGATGCTGCGCGCCCAGGCCGGACTGCGCGCGGGGCAGGTGGGCGATCTGGCCGGGCCACTGCAGACCTGGGTGGCGCTGCACCCGCGCGATGCGGGCATGTGGCAGTTGCTCTCCAGCGTGTGGCAGGCGCAGGGGCAGCCGCTGCGTGCGGTGCGCGCCGAGGCCGAGGCCCATGCGGCGCGCTACGACTATGCGGCGGCGGTGGACCGTTTCAAGGCCGGGCAGGACCTGGCGCGGCAAAGCCGGACGGCCGCCGACCATGTCGAAGCGTCGATCATCGACACCCGCCTGCGCGCGGTGGAATCACTTCTTCGAGAACAGGCCGCCGAGCGCTGATTCGATCAGCAGGCCGAGCACCGAATAGATCAGCGAACCCAGCAGCGCCGCGCCAAAGCCGCTGACATGAAAGCCGCCGAGCACACCGGCGGCGGCCCAGAACATCAGCGCGTTGATGACGAACAGGAACAGCCCCACCGTGACGATGGTGACCGGCAGCGTCAGCACCACCAGGATGGGGCGCAGCACGGCGTTGAACAGGCCGATGACGAGGGCCGCGATCAGTGCCGACGTAAAGCTCTCCACCTGCACGCCGCTGTAAACATAGGCAACGAACAGCAAGGCAGCGGCGCTGAGCAGCCATTTGACAAGGAGTTTCATCGGTCAAAGGATAGCACTGCCCCCGGTGCATTGCAGCGCGCCAGCCCTGGAGCCACCATGAAAGAAGGCCCCGAAGGGCCTTCTTTGGTGGGGTGTGCGCGGAGGCTTCAGGCCTGAGCGGTAACAGTGCGGCGCGCTAGAATGGCCTTACCGGCCGCCAGCACCAGCAGGGCACCTGCAATGTGCGAGGCCCAGTACATCAGGTCCGAGATCACAGCGATGCCCTTCTCGTCCACGCTGCCCCACTTGGGCAGCCATTCGACGATGCTGGGATTGACGAAGGCGGGGTCCGTCACCAGCATGCCGCCGGCAATCCAGCCCAGCAGCATGCCGCCGAAGGTGATGATCATGGGGAAGCGATCCATCAGCTTGATGACCAACTGGCTGCCCCAGACGATGATCGGGATGGAAATCAGGAGGCCCAGAACCACCAGCAGCAGCTGGTGTTCTCCCGCGTTCTGTGCGGCGCCGGCAATGGCGATCACGTTGTCCACGCTCATCACCAGGTCGGCCACGATGATGGTCTTGATGGCGGCCAGCAGCTTGTCGCTGCCCTGCACGTCGCCATGGCCTTCCACGTCGGGAGCCAGCAGTTTCACGCCAATCCACACCAGCAGGACCGCGCCGACAAACTTCAGGAACGGCAGCGACAGCAGCGTCATGGCAAACGCGATCAGGATCACGCGCAGGATGATGGCGCCGGCGGTGCCCCAGATGATGCCCTTCGTGCGCTGGGCAGGCGGCAGCTTGCGGCAGGCCAGGGCAATGACCACCGCGTTGTCGCCACCCAGCAGGATGTCGATGATGATGATCTGGCCGAGCGCAATCCAGAACTCGGGTGAAGACAAAAATTCCATAAATTCCTCGGTATCAATGGGCAAATGAAGAGCCCGGCACCAGAGGCTGGCGCCGGGCCCGTCGAGAGCAGTGGGTCCGGTGGCCGCAAATCAGGGAATCTGGCCACACACACAGGTGTGATGCCGGAGGATAGCCTTGATCAGCCCGCACCGGGCCCATCAAAGGTCTTGCTCGATCCGGTAGTGCGTGAAACCGGACCCGGGCTGCCGGAAGCCTGAGGCTTCGTATTGACGACAGTTCCGATACCCCATTGCTGCAGACCCCGTGGGTTGCGTGGGCAGCATAGGGCGGGAGCTACTCCCCTTTGTCCGTGGATTAGACACCGCCCGCCGGAGCCTGACAACTGTGGGTATTACGCATGAAGCCCGCTCCAGGCGGGCGCCATCGATATCATGGGCATGCCCATGGCCACCCTCCACATCACCGACATCGAAGCCGCCATCAACCACTGGCGCGAACGCGCCCCGCGCCCGGACGATCTGGCACTGGCGCCGCCGCTGCAGGCCCTGGCCGAGGTGTATGCCCTGATGGTGTACCGGCAGCACGATGCGATCGACGATGCCGCCCTGTCGCCCCAGGCCATGGCGGCCTGGCTGGACTGGTACGCCAGCACGCCCGACACTCCCTGCATCGCCATCTGCTCCACCAGCCAGGGCGACGACTGGTGCAAGGGCTGTGGGCGCAGCTTTGACGAAGTGCAGCACTGGCCGGCCTACAGCCCGGCGCAAAAGCGCGCCGTCTGGCGGCGCATCACGCTGCAGGGTACGGCCTGGCGGTTCAACCGCTATGCCGAGCGAGCGCAACAAAATTTAGCCGAAACAGCCTCTGGCGCTTGATGAACGAGCGTTGGCAGCTATCAAACCAAGAGCAACTCATGCGCCGTCTCACCCAGGCACCGAACATGGCCCTGGCCACCCTGTGGGTGGACCTGCTGTGCGAAGACGGCATGCCCGCCACGGTGCAGCGCCAGTACCTGGGCGCCGCTGCCGGGCACCTGCCGCCCGACGAATGCCTGCCCGAAATCTGGCTGCGCCACGACGAGCACCTGGAGCGCGCCAGAACCTTGCTGGATCGCTTGCGCAATCTGCCCCAGCACCGCTGGCAGTGCGTGTGCGGTGAAATCGTCGAAGGTGGCTTTGAGCAGTGCTGGAACTGCGGCACCCTGATGCCGCGCTGACCCGCTTATTCCGTTTCCAAATCATTCGTGTCTAGGCGCGAAGCCGCAGACAGTGCTGTAGCACGGCAAGGCGAAGCAACAACGACACGGGTGATTTTGAAACGGAATTACTTCCAGCGCACCGGCTCCACATGCACGCTGCCCTGCGTGCTGCTCAGCGTGATGGCGCCTTCCTGCACCGTGGCCTGCAGCTGCATGCTGCGCTCGGCTAGCCGGGCCAGCTCCTGCGAGGCTTCGGTGGGAATGCGCCAGACCTGCAGCTTGTCCAGGCGCGAGAGCTTGGTTTCAATGCCCTTCCACCAGATCTCGGACGCGTGGTTGAAGCAATAGACGATGACCGAGTCGGCCTTGCTGCAGGCCTTGGTGAGCGGCTTGTCCTCGGGCTGGCCCACCTCGATCCACACGCGCTTGCGCCCGGTGAAGTCGGTCAGCGAGGCGTCCGGGTCGTCCGGGTCGGACAGGCCCGCGCCAAAAGCCAGTTGGCCATCGCCATTGCACAGGTCATTGAGCTGGTGCGCCTGAATGGCGAGCGCGGCCAGCCGCACCATCATGCGCTCGTCGGTCTCGCTGGGGTGGCGGGCCAGCGTGAGCGCATGGTCGGCGTAGTAGCCGTGGTCGATGTCGGCGATCTGCAGATTCGCCTTGAAGATGGTGGATTTGATGGCCATGGGCTGTCAGTATAAAAATGATAGCTGCCAGCGCTTGTTTGATAAGCGCTGGAGGCCAAAAAGGCTTGAAGAAACGGTCAGACCCGGCGCGCCAGCTCAGCGGCCTTGCCCACGTAGCTGGCGGGCGTCATGGCCAGCAGGCGGGCCTTTTCGGGCTCGGGGATGTCGAGCGAGCGGATCAGGCCGTGCAGCGCCTCGGCAGTCACCGTCTTGCCGCGCGTGACTTCCTTGAGCTTCTCGTAGGCGCCCTGCACGCCGTAGCGGCGCATGACGGTCTGGATGGGCTCGGCCAGCACTTCCCACGAGGCGTCCAGGTCGGCGGCCAGGGCTTCCTCGTTGAGTTCGAGCTTGTTCAGGCCGGTCAGCAGCGAGGTGTAGGCGAGCGTGGCGTAGCCCAGGGCCACGCCGATGTTGCGCAGCACCGTGCTGTCGGTCAGGTCACGCTGCCAGCGGCTCACCGGGAGCTTTTCCGACAGGTGGCGCAAGAGCGCGTTGGCCAGGCCCAGGTTGCCTTCGGCATTCTCGAAGTCGATCGGGTTGACCTTGTGCGGCATGGTGCTCGAACCAATTTCGCCGGCCTTCAGGCGCTGCTTGAAGTAGCCCAGGCTCACATAGCCCCAGATGTCGCGCGAGAGGTCGATGAGGATGGTGTTGGCGCGCGCCACGGCGTCGAACAGCTCGGCCATGTAGTCGTGCGGCTCGATCTGGATGCTATAGGGCTGGAAGGTCAGGCCCAGGCCTTCGGGCTCGTGCGTCTCGATCACGCGGCGCGAGAAGGCCTCCCAGTCGAAGTCGGGCCAGGCCGAGAGGTGGGCGTTGTAGTTGCCCACGGCGCCGTTCATCTTGCCCATGATCTTCACGGCGGCGATGCGCTCGACGGCGCCGTGCAGGCGCACGAGCACGTTGGCCATCTCCTTGCCCACGGTGGTGGGGCTGGCCGTCTGGCCGTGCGTGCGGCTGAGCATGGGCACGTCGGCGTACAGGTGGGCCATTTCGCGCAGCTTGAGCACGATGCGGTCCAGTCCCGGCAGCACTACCTGGTCGCGGCCGGCGCGCAGCTGCAGCGCGTGGCTGGTGTTGTTGATGTCTTCGCTGGTGCAGGCAAAGTGCACGAACTCGGAGGCTTTCTCCAGCTCGGGGCGGGCCTCGAACTTGGCCTTGATCCAGTATTCGACGGCCTTGACGTCGTGGTTGGTGGTTTTCTCGATTTCCTTGATCGCAGCCGAATCGGCTTCCGAGAAGTTCTTCACCAGCCCCAGCAGGTAGGCGCGCGCGCCCACGCTCAGGGGTTTGAATTCAGGAAAGCCCGCATCCGACAGCGCGATGAACCAGGCCACCTCGACCTGCACGCGGCGGTGCATGTAGCCGTGCTCGCTCATGATGGGGCGCAGCGGGGCCAGTTTGGAGGCGTAACGGCCGTCGAGCGGCGAAAGGGCGGTAATGGTAGACAGGCTCATGGCGCAATATTGTAGGTGTCGCGCCCGTCAGGCGGGTGTGGGCGTGGCCCGATAGAATCGGCAGCCCGGAGTCCCCCCGGCGCCCGAGCCACGGAAGCAGAACCATGAAACTGATCGGATCCACCACCAGCCCCTATGTGCGCAAAGTGCGCATCGTGATGGCGGAAAAGAAGCTCGACTACCAGTTCGTGCTGGACAACGTCTGGTCTGCCGACACGAAAATCGCCGCCTCCAATCCGCTGGGCAAGGTGCCCTGCCTGATCATGGAAGGGGCCGAGGCGGTGTTCGACTCGCGCGTGATCGTCGAATACCTCGACACCCTCTCGCCGGTGGGCAAACTCATCCCCTCCACCGGACGCGAGCGCGCCGAGGTCAAGACCTGGGAGGCATTGGCCGACGGCCTGCTCGACGCGGCCATCCTGGTGCGCCTGGAAAACACCTTCGAAGGCCGAACCGAGGGCCAGCGCAGCCAGGCCTGGATCGACCGCCAGATGGGCAAGATCCACGCCAGCCTCAAGGCCATGTCCCAGGGCCTGGGCGACAAGCCCTTCTGCAGCGGCATCCACCTGAGCCTGTCGGACATCGCCGTGGGGTGCGCGCTGGGCTGGCTGGAGTTCCGCTTCCCCGAGATCGGCTGGCGCGCCGACTACCCCAACCTGGCCAAGCTGATGGACAAGCTGGCGCAGCGCCCGAGTTTTTCGGACACCGTGCCCGGCTGAACCCGCCGAATCAACTCCGTGCGCGGCGCTTGAGCCAGCGCATCAGCGTGCCCACGCCGGGCAGCTTTTCATACAGTTCCTCGGCGGCGTCCCAGTAGTCGCGGTGCAGGGTGATGCGGTGGTGTTCGTCCAGCACCAGGTGCGTGGCGCCGCGCACCGTCTGCTCGACGCCCCGGGCATGGCTCGAGAAGGCGAACCGGAATTCCCAGGTCAGAAAGCACTCGCCGCCCTGCTCCACCCGGCCGGTGATGACGAAGCGCGGGTGCTGCAGCGTGGCAAACATGTGCCGGAAGATGTCCCGGATCGCGGCCAGGCCCTGCACTTCGTTGAACGGGTCCTTGAAGCGTGCGTCCGGGGCGTAGTACTGGCCCAGGTCCGCCAGGTCGGCCGGTTGCAACTGCTCGAAGAAGGACACCACGCGGGTGATGGCCTCGTGGGGGCTGGTGGGAGGGGGAAGGTTCATCACAGGCCTGTAAAGCGGCGCACCGCCGCAAAATACCACCGGTAGGGCAGCAGGCGCAGCCCTTTCATCACCACCGTGAAGCGGCGGGGGAAATGGATTTCAAAGGCGCCGCGCTCCCAGCCGCGCAGCATGGCCCGCGCCGCTGCCTCGGGCGACATCAGCGCGGGCATGGGGAAGTCGTTGTGGGCGGTCAGGGGCGTATCGACGAAGCCGGGGTGGACCACGCTCACCCCCAGGCCCAGAGGGCGCAGATCGAGATAGAGCGTTTCGGCCAGATGGGTCAGCGCGGCCTTGGTGGGGCCGTAGGCCAGGCCCTGGGGCAGACCGCCAAAGCCCGCCACGCTGCTGACCAGGCTGATGTGGCCTCCCCCACCGGCCCGCGCGGCATCCTGCAGGGCGGGCAACAGGGCGTCGAGCAGGTGGAGCGCGCCGGTGTAGTTGACCTCCATGTGCTGCAGCATGGTGGCCAGGTCGAATTGGGTGGCGCGCAGCGCGCGGTAGGTGCCGGCGCAGTAGCACACCAGGTCCGGCACTCCGTCCGCCAGCACCTGCGCTGCGGCCGCCCGCACCTGGGCGGGGTCGGTCACGTCGAGCGCCAGGGCGGCGCTGCCCGGATGGTGCGCGACAAAGTCGTCCAGCGCCGCAGCGCTGCGCGCCGACACGGTGACGCGCGCGCCGCGCGCGTGCAGGAGCGAGGCCACCGCCCGGCCCATGCCGCTGGAGGCGCCCACCAGCCAGACGCGGCGGCCCTGCCAGGTGGGGATGCGCGGGTTCAGGCTCACTGGGTAACCTCCGTGCTGCGCACTGCGGTGCGAGCTTGCTTGGGGACGGCCCGGCGCGCGCTCATGCACCGCGCCGCGTGAAGGACAGCGTGATCTCGCCCAGGCGCACGCCGAATTTGGACATGGTGGCGCGGTTGAGCATCACGCGCTCGTCGATGAGGTACATCCAGTCGTCCAGATCGACATGGATCACCCGGCCATCGACCGGCAGGGCCAGCGTGTACTGCCAGCGAAAGGCGTTGCCCGCCACGCGGCCCTCGGCCTGGCCCACCACATCGCCGGCGGTTCCGGTGTAGCGGCCGTCGGCGTGCCGGGTAAGGCGCCAGACGCGGCGCTCGGCGCTGCCGTCGGAATAGGTGAAGGCTTCGTCGAGCACGCCGTTGGCGCCTTCCCATCGGCAGTCCATCACCACGGTGAAGCGCCGGACGATCTGGCCGCTGCGGTCCTGGAAGATGCCGTGGGCGTCCACGGTGCCGTTGAAATACTGCGCCAGGTCGAGCACGGGCTGCTCGCGGGCATAGCCGTCGAGGTTCTGGCTGGCGCAGCCTGAGAGCCAGAGGGGCGAAGTGGCGGCAGCGGCGAGGAGCAGGCGGCGTTGCATCATGTTCTTTCTTGCAGGGTGGGGCGGTGCACCGCCGGAGCGGGCCGCAGGATCAGGGCATACAGGCCGGCGGCAGCCAGCAGCTTGAGCACGCAGGGTAGCAAGGCATAGGCCCAGCCCAGCATGGCCAGCCCTTCGGGGTCGCGCGTGCCGGGGCTGTAGCCCAGCGCGCCCAGCAGCGGCAGGGCCAGCCCCGCCGCCAGAGCCAGGTTGAGCTTGGAGGCAAAGTTCCACCAGCCAAAGTAGGCCCCCTCGTGGCGGCCGCTGTCGCCCTGCTGGGCGATCACGCCCGCCAGCAGCGCGCCGGGCAGGGCCAGGTCGGTGCCCAGCGCCATGCCCGAGAGCGCGCACACGAGCAGAAAGGCCGTGCCGTCGCCCGCGCCCAGCCCGGCTGCCCACAAAAACACCGCCACGGCCAGCAGCATGCCCGCGAGCCAGGTGCGCGCCAGCCCCCAGCGCGCCACGGCGCGCAGCCACAGCGGCATCGACAGGGCCGCGCAGAGAAAGTAGCTGGCCAGGAACAGCGGCACCTGCGCGGGCGGGGCCTGCAGCCGGTCCTGAATGAAAAACAGCACCAGCGTGGCCGGGATGGCGCTGGCAATGCCGCTGAGCATGAACACCGCCAGCAAGCGCCGGAATGCGGCCTGGCGCCACGGGTGCCACAGGCTGGTGGCGGCTGGCGCATGCGCGGGGGCCGTCACCGGGCGCGGTGCGCGCGTCCAGGTCAGCCAGCCCAGCACCAGCAGCGCGGCAAAGGCCGCCAGCATCACCGGAATGCCCAGCAGGCTGGGCAGCAGCGAGGCCAGCACCACGCCCAGCAGCGCCGCGCCTTCGCGCCAGGCGACGATGCGGCCGCGCTGCACTTCACCGCCGCCCAGCCGTGCCCCCCAGGACTGGTGGGCGATGCTGGCCTGGCTGTAGGCGGTGCAGGTGATCAGCAGAAAGCCCAGCGCCCAGGCCGCCAGGGCCTGGGGCGACAGCGCCGGGGCCAGAAACAGCCCGGCCAGTCCGAGCGCCATGACAGCGCAGGACAGCGCCCCCACCGCCAGCACGGCGCGCGTTGAACGGGCAAACAGCCAGTCGCTCAGGCGCCCGAGCAGCGGGTCGGTCAGAGCGTCGAACAGCCGTGCGGCCAGCAGCACCGCGCCCAGCGTGGCCAGCGGCATGCCGTAGGTGCGCGCGTAGTGGTCGGGCAGCAGCACGTACAGCGGCAGCGCCACAAAGGCCAGCGGCAGCCCCAGCAGCCCGTAGCTCAGGCCCTGGCGTGCTGTGAAGGCGCTGCCCTGGTTCATGGTGTGGGCCCGGTGCGCGGGGCCGTCAAGGCCTGGCGCAGCGCGGGCTCCGAGGTGCGGGGCGAGAGCCAGATACCGAAGAACAGGCGCGCAAACTGCGCGTCGGCCACCTCGCCCACCACGCGCCCCTGCATCCAGAACACCACGCCCGCGCCGGGGCGGTACACCCCGGTGAGGCGGTCGCCCTTCTTCACATCCGGCAGGGCCGCCTGCAGCGCCTGCTGCCAGCGCTCGGCCTGCGCGGGCGCAATAGATTCCTGCCGCTGCATCTCCTGCAGCGAGCGCCGGGCGATGGCTTCGGCGCTGAAGTCCCGCAGGTAGGCCAGCTCCAGCGCCAGCGGGTGGGCCGCGTAGTCGTCGGCCTCAAAGCCGGGAGGCACCCACAGCCGCGCGCGGTACACCTCGAAGCCGAAATAGCGCAGCAGGCCCTGGCCCGCCAGCCGGGTGCCGGGCAGCGGAGACTCGGCAGATTCCGGGGTATTGCCGTAGGAATATATGGAAAAAACGGCTGTAGCGCTTGCCAGTAAAGCGCTGAAAGCTATTCTTTTGATAGTCATGGCTTGACCAGCGTGTACTGCACCACGTCGATGTCGCCCATGGTGAATGCCGCCTCGCAGTACGCCAGGTAGAACTCCCAGATGTGCATGAAGCGTTCGTCAAAGCCCTGCTGCAGGATCTGCGCGCGCTCGGCCAGAAAGCGCTCGCGCCAGCGGCGCAGGGTTTCGGCGTAATCCTGGCCAAAGGCAAATTCTTCCTGCACCTGCAGGCCCGCCGCCTCGGCCTCGCGGCGGAATTCGCGCGGGCAGGGCAGACAGCCGCCGGGGAAGATGTATTGCTGGATGAAGTCGGTCGAGCCGATGTAGCGCGCGAACAGCTGGTCGTCGATGACGATGCTCTGGATGCAGGCCCGCCCGCCGGGTTTGAGAAGCCGGTGCACGGCCTTGAAATAGGTGGGCCAGTAGGCCCGGCCCACGGCCTCCACCATCTCGATCGAGCAGATCGCGTCGTAGGGCCCGTCGTTGATGTCGCGGTAGTCCTGCAGGCGCAGGTCGGCCCGGTCGGCCACGCCCAGGCGCTCCATGCGCTGGCGGGCAAAGGCCAGTTGCTCGGTGGAGAGCGTCACGCCCGTCACCGAGGCGCCGAATTCGGTCGCCGCCATCTCGGCCAGCGCGCCCCAGCCGCAGCCGATCTCCAGCACCCGGTCGCCCGCCTGTACCCCGGCCTGTTGCAGCGCGCGGCGCACCTTGGCGTGCTGGGCGCGGCGCAGGTCGCCGGTGGGGTTGCCTTCAAACCAGGCCGACGAGTAGTTCATCGTGTCGTCCAGCCAGCGCTGGTAGAACGCGTTGCCCAGGTCGTAGTGGGCGTGGATGTTCTTCTGGCTGCCCGCGCGGCTGTTGCGGTGCAGCAGGTGGCGCACGCGGTATAGCAGCCGCCCGGCCCAGGTGCCATAGACCATGCTGTCGACCTGGTGGCGGTTGGCGATGAACAGCGTGAGCAGGTCGGTCAGGTGGGGCGTGGTCCAGTCGCCGGCGATGTAGCTCTCGGCAAAGCCGATGTCGCCCGAGCGCAGTGCGGCGCTGCAGACGTTCCAGTTGCGCAGCGTGATGGCCGCTGCCGGGCTGCCGCCGGGGCCGAAGTGGCGCAGCGTGCCGTCGGGCAGCTGCATCGTGAGGCTGCCGTGCTGCAGGCGCTGCAGCAGTTGCAGAACGGTGCGTGCGGCGGCCGGAATGCCGGCGGGCAGGGAGCGGGGGGCGGCGGTGGTGCTGTTCATGGCGGGGCCTTCATGCAGGAGGGGGTCAGCGGAACATGGGGTCAACGGGTGACGGGGTGGGCGGGCGGCGCGGGCTTGCGATGAAACCCCACCCGTTTGAACCACAGCCGCAGCGCGTGCCAGTGGATGCGCGCCACGATGGCCAGCGTCATGGCGGGGTAGGCCCACAGGGCGCGGCGCAGGGCCTGCGCGGTCACGGGTTCGAGGGTGCCGCTCACGCTGGTGCGCAGCAGCGGGCCGTCTTCATCGTCGTGGTCGATGCGCACCATGGTGCGATCGCCGCCCGCGCGCTGCGCACGCACAAAGCGAAAGCGGTAGCCGCCGCGCACCTCGCAAAACGGCGAAACATGGAACACCTTGCGCGCCTGCAGTTCCTGCCCATAGCGGGGCTCGTCGAGCAGGTAACAGTGGCGCTCGCCAAAGGTGTTGTTCACTTCGACCACGATGGCGCGCAGGCTGCCGTCCGGGCGGTGGCAATACCAGAAACTCACCGGCTTGAAGGTGTGGCCCCACATGCGCGGGTAACAGTGCAGCCAGACCTGGCCGGTGGCATCGGCAATGCCCTCGGCCTGCAGCAGCGCATCGAGCCAGGCGAGGGCGCCGCCCTCGGCCGCGCTGCGCCCGTCGCCATGGTCGGTGTCGTGAAAGCTGATGGCGCCGCGCCGGTTGACAGCCAACGGCCCGGCCGTGGCGGCGAGGCCGCGCATGGGCAGCATCAGGAAGCACGTGGGGTAGACAAAGGCATGGCGCCGGGGGCGCAGGCGGGTGTGGCGCACCTCGCCAAAGCCGAGCAGCGGACGCTCCTGGCTCATGCCGCCTCCGCCAGGGGTGCGGGCAGGCTGGCCAGCAGTTCGCGGGCTGCGGTCAGGCCGGATTTCAGACCGTCCTCGTGAAACCCGTAGCCCGTCCACGCGCCGCAGAACCAGGTGCGCTGCTGGCCTTGCAATCGGGCCACCAGGGGCTGCGCGCGGATGGCGGCCAGGTCGAACACCGGGTGGGCATAGTCATAGGCTCCCAGCACCTGCGCCCGGTCGATGCCCTGCACCGGGTTGAGCGACACCAGTACCGGCTGGGAAAAAGGCAGCGGCTGCAGGCGGTTGAGCCAATAGTGCAGGCAGACGCGGGCGGATTCGCGCTCGCTTTGCGGTGCGCGCTCATAGTTCCAGGCGGCCCAGGCGGCGCGGCGTGTGGGCAGCACCGAGGTGTCGGTGTGCAGCACGGCGCGGTTGGCCTGGTAGCGGATGGCGCCCAGCACGGCCTGCTCCTGCGGCGTGGGCGCGGCCAGCAGCGCCAGCGCCTGGTCGGAGTGGGTGGCCAGCACCAGGCGGTCGAAATGTTCGGTGTGGCCGTCGGTCACCACGCGCACGCCTGCGGCATCGCGTTCGATGCGGCGCACGGGGGTGTTCAGGCGCTTGTCGTCCACCCGGGCAACGATCTTGTCCACATAGTGGCGGGCGCCGCCCGTCACCGTCCACCACTGCGGGCGGTTGCTGACCTGCAGCAGGCCGTGGTTGTGGCAAAAGCGCACCATGGTGGCCACCGGGAACTGCAGCATCTGGTCGGTCGGGCAGCTCCAGATGCAGCCCAGCATGGGCAGCAGGTACCAGTCGCGGAAGGCCTCGCCAAAGCGGTGCTGGCGCAGGAAGTCGCCCAGGGGTTGCATCAGCGCAGCATCCTGCGGGCCATGGGCCAGGCGGGTGGCCAGGGCGTTGAAGCGCAGCAGGTCGGCCAGCATGCCCAGAAAGCGCGGGCTGGCCAGGTTGCCCGGCTGGGCGAACACCGTGGCCAGACTGGTGCCACTCCATTCGATTGCTCCGCCGCGCCGTGCGCCCGGCACCTGCACCGAGAACGACATGTCGGATTTCGAGGTCTCCACACCCAGTTCGGCCAGCAGGCGGATGAGCTGCGGATAGGTGCGCTCGTTGAAGACGAGGAAGCCCGTATCCACACCATGGGTCACCGGGCCCTGCGGCGTGGGCAGGGTGACGTCCACGGTGTGCGTGTGGCCGCCAAAATAGGGGCCCGCTTCGTACAGGGTGATGTGGGCGTGACCGCGCAGCGCGTGCGCGGCCGCCAGGCCGGAGATGCCCGAGCCGACGATGGCGACCTTCATGGGCGCCCCCCGTCGGCCGGGGCCGGGAAGAAAATGGTTGCGAAGCGTCCCGAAACGAAGAAGAGAGGGAGGGAGGAGAAGCGCTTCAGGGTGACAATCGGCCCCCTGAGGACCGAAAGGCTTCGCAACACGAAAACGGGAGGGTGCTTCCTGCACCCCTGTGCTTCATAGAGTGGGGTGCAAAACAGAAAGTTCCAGCCCCCGGTTTGCAAAATTTTGTGAGGACGGCGTGCTTTCATGGGCGGCCTCCGGGTGCAGGCAGGGCGAGCTGCTGTTCAATGGCGCGCACCAGGGCCCGGCTGTCGGGAGACGTCAGGCTGGAATACTGGTCCACCACCGTGCCGTCACGCGCCAGCAGGTATTTGTGGAAGTTCCAGCGCGGAGCCTGGCCTGTCTGCTGGGCCAGCTGCTGGAAGAACGCATTGGCCTGCGGCCCCTTCACGCTGCTCTTGGCGAACATGGGAAAGCGCACGCCGAAGGTGCTCTCGCAGAACTCGGCGATTTCCTTGTTGCTGCCGGTTTCCTGCGAGAAATCGTTGGACGGAAAACCGAGCACTACCAGGCCCTTGCCCTGGTACTTGGCGTGCAGGGCCTCCAGCTCCTTGTACTGCCCGGTGAAGCCGCAAAAGCTCGCCGTGTTGACCACCAGCAGCACCTTGCCGCTGTACTGGCACAGCGACTGGGGTTTTTCATCCTGCAGCCGCAGGAAGGTGTGTTGCAGCGTGGCGGGGCAGGCCCCGGCGCTGGTCGCTGGCTGCGCAAGGGCAGGAGCCGTGGGGAGCAGCAGGGCGCAGGCGAGGCTGGCAAGCAGGCGGCGGGCGGGATTTTTCATTAGACAACTCCATATTTGTCTAGGACAAGATAGAATTTAAGCACAATTTGTCCATGTGTGCTGAGCGCTCCCACCCGTTGCCCATGCAGGTCTGCGGTGATTGGCCGGGGGCCGGGTTAGCAGTAATCTGACGTTTTCTATGAATGACCGTTCCGGCGCCCCGGCGCCCAGCTACAGCATTGCCGCCGTGGAGCGCGACACCGGCCTGTCCAAGGACACGTTGCGGGTGTGGGAGCGCCGCTACGGATTCCCGCAACCCGGGCGTGATGGCGCGGGCGACCGGGTGTACCCGGCGGAGCAGGTCGAGCGTCTGCGCACCATCCGGCGGCTGATGGATGCCGGGCATCGCCCGGGGCGCATCGTGGGTCTGGCGCCGCAGGAACTGCACGCACTGCAGGGCGGGGAGATGGTCCCGCAGCGGCGGGCACAGGGAACGCCGGTGGAGGCGGTGGCAGAGGCGGGCGATGCCCTGGTGCCCTATCTGGACCTGCTGGCGCGCCACGATGTACAGGGCCTGCGCAGCCAGCTGCAGCAGGCGTTCTTGCGCATGGGGCTGGTGGACTTTGTCACCCTGCTGGTGGCGCCCCTGACCACGGCGGTGGGCGAGGCCTGGATGCAGGGGCGTGTTCAGGTGTTCGAGGAGCACCTCTACACCGAGTGCCTCACGGGGGTGCTGCGCAACGCCATCGTGGAGGTCGCGCCCCCGGCGGCGTCGGCGTCACCCCGGGTGCTGCTGACCACCTTTCCGCAGGAGGCGCACGGTCTGGGCCTGCTCATGGTCGAAACGCTGCTGGCGCTGGAGGGCTGCCATTGCCTGCCCCTGGGGCCGCAGACCCCGGTGGCCGACATCGCCCGGGCAGCGCAGGCCTGCCGGGCCGACATCGTGGCCCTGAGCTTCACCCCCGTGATGGGCGCCCAGGCCGCGCAGGCGGGGCTGCGGGAGTTGCGGCAGCGGCTGGCGCCGCCGGTGGCCCTCTGGGCGGGAGGGCAGGCGCCCTTTCTGCGCTCGCGCAGCATTCCCGGTGTGTTGGTTCTGCCTACGCTCGGTGCTCTGCAGGAGCAGGTGGCCCTGTGGCGCGAGAGGTCTGCAGGTGGCCCGGTCAAGGCATGATGCGCTTGGCCGCAAGGGCCACGATGCCTAGGCAGCCCGTGGGGTTACACCATCTTCTCGGACATGGCCACGAGCCGGGAGACTTGAAACTGCACACGCACATCCTTGTGCGCTACCGGGCCGGTGATCTTGCACGAGGGCTGCGCGGTGTTGCGTGGAATCAACTCCCCGGTGGGCATGCCCAGGCGGTTCATCACCACGGCCACGCGCGGTGTGGTGGCTGACGGACCCCGCCGCAGGACAATGGCAATCTCCTGGGTGGCCAGGCGGACGAAAGCGCCGGGCGGGTAGATGCCCAGGGCCTTGACCAGTGCGGCGCCGGCCGGGTCCACCTTCTGTTCCTCGTCGTAGTAGCAGGCCTGCATGGCCGCCGTGACCGGCATGGGCGAGCGTGCGGTACGGGGCGCCAGGCGGGCTCCGAAAATATCGGCGCGCTGGATCAGCCGGGCGATCTGCAGGGCCTCTTTTTTCTGTTCCATCGGGCCGGGCATGCGGTGGTGGTGGCAGCGCACCGCTTCGAGCCATACCGGGTCGGCCACCCCCAGTTGGCGCAGCAGGATCTCGGAGCGGCTGGCATGGCTTTCCACGGCAGTGATCTGGGCCGCCGTGAGGGGCAGCGCCTGCTGCACCAGCTGGTCCTGCAGCTCGGTCATGGCCACATTCATGCTGAGGGCGGCGCGGCCCAGCGTCAGCACCTTCGCTTCGGGCCAGGCCAGCACTTCGCGTGCCGCCACCATGCAGACACACGACACCAGCATGGCGTGCGTGGCGCTGTACAGGCGGGTTTCCTGGGCCGAGAGATAGATCAGCGCCAGCACCGTGGCGTCGGGCGAATGGGTGCTGTGGCGCACCAGCTCCTCGTGCAGCGCCTGGAAGCGCGAACCGAAGTCGCCGGCCGATGGTGAGCGCAGCAGCTGCGTGGCGCGCTCCTGGAGTGCCGGCCAGTCGGCGGGGCCGGTGTCGACACGGTTGCGCTCCGTGGGTTCGGCCGCGCTGATTTTCATGCTGGCGATCTCGCCGAGGTTGGTGTCGGCGATCAGCATCCTCTGCAGTCCGGCCAGATAGGCGCGGTGGCTTTCGCCCGATTCATCGGTATCGACGTGCAGTTGCACGCCCCGCGCCAGCAGGACATTCAGGTCGTCCCGGTTGCGGATGACGTACCCTTTCTGCGCCAGCAAGGTTCCGTCGGCGCCACGCAGCACGAAAGGCAGCGGCTGGCCGAAGTGGATCGAATCGATGCTGAGCGGTACAAGATTCATGGTGTGGCCGCATTATCCTGCGCAGACTGCAGGTGCTAAAGCGCGCAAACCCGGGGAATCCGGGGCCATTTTCAGGGACACCTGATCCACCGCAATGTTCAACCTAGAAACGGCGGTCGCATAGCGTTCTCACCCAGCAAGTGAACACCATCGGAGCCATCAACGATTGATTGCATCCGACTTGGCAAAGCTTACAAAGCGGTCAACTGAATAAGAAGGGACTTCCCACTTCCGGGTAACGGTATCAAAGTACCCAGCTTGGAAGATGTGACAGTCAAGCTCAAACCCATGTTGG
>JAANMV010001208.1_pt1 | contig 29324 bp, 25 predicted proteins | sample 7279661 | NCBI WGS metagenome assembly JAANMV01 (sample SAMN14094540, study PRJNA606508) | bioreactor metagenome | isolation source: A lab-scale SPAN reactor treating ammonium-rich wastewater day 121 | place: Ireland: Galway | collected 2017-05-16
CCGGCACCATGCCGATGGGGCGATCGCGCCATTGCACATACGCTGCAGAATTTAACTTTTCTTTCCAAAAGAATGTTTTTAATTCTTTATTGTATTTTGAATTATCAATAAAAAATTGAATTAGATTTCTAATAAACCATCCTAAAGCTCCAGATACTATTGCTATTGCAGTAGCTCCAATTCCTGGATAATCTTTTAAAAAATCTAATAGATTCATATTCTATTATCTGTTAAATGTTCTACAAATCAATCGTTTATATTTCAAATAAATTGGCATAAATTGTTTTCCTAAACCGCCACAACCCCTTTAATATGTGGATGCGGGTCATACCCTTCTAATGTAAAATCTTCAAATTTGAAATCGAAAATGTTTTTGATTTCTGGGTTTAATTTCATCGTTGGTAAAGGTCGGCATTCGCGCGATAGTTGCAATTGTAATTGCTCGATATGGTTGTTGTAAATATGCGCATCACCAAAGGTGTGGATGAATTCGCCTACTTGTAAATCGCACACTTGCGCAATCATCATCGTAAACAAAGCATAAGACGCAATATTAAACGGAACGCCTAAGAAAATATCAGCACTGCGTTGGTACAACTGGCAACTTAATTTTCCATCCGCTACATAAAACTGAAAAAAAGCATGACATGGAGGTAAAGCGGCTTTCCCATTGGCAACATTTTCCGCAAAGGAAACCGAAGTATCTGGTAAAACACTAGGATTCCAAGCAGAAACCAACATTCTTCTGCTGTTTGGGTTGGTTTTTAGCGTTTCGATTAACTCGGTAATTTGGTCAATTTCTTCGCTGTTCCAATTGCGCCATTGGTGGCCATAAACCGGACCTAAGTCGCCATTTTCATCCGCCCATTCGTCCCAAATTTTCACACCGTTTTCTTGTAAATATTTGATATTCGTATCACCTTTTAAAAACCACAACAATTCATAAATAATCGATTTTAAGTGGAGTTTCTTAGTGGTTACCATCGGGAAACCTTCGCTTAAATCAAAACGCATTTGGTACCCAAACACACTTAAGGTTCCAGTTCCGGTACGGTCACCTTTTTGGTTGCCGTTTGCTAATACGTGTTTTACTAAATCGTGGTATTGTTGCATGTTTTTTTGGTTTATTCCTTTATTTTATACTTGTTAAAAGCATTAACAATGCTTTTTTCATTTCCATAGGTTAATATTGGAGCGGCTGTTCCAGCACCTGTAATAATTATCACTTTATCAGAAACAAACAGTAATCCTAATGTTATAACTAGCGATATACCTAAAGCTATGTAAATAGGAAAGTTATCGACCGATGCGTACACTTTATTGATATGAATTTTTGTTTTTAAATGACAAAATTTACATAGCACATCGGCAAACTCTCCTTTTTTTATTTGATATTCACCTCTGTCATTTTCAGAAATTTTTACGCTGTTTTCACTTCTGCAATTTGGACATTTAAAGTGATGTTTCATGTTTATCCAATAATCATACCTGCAATTGTCGCTGATAACAGTGAGGCTAAACTTCCACCTAAAACGGCTTTCAAACCGAATTCTGATAATGTTTTTCTTTGGTTAGGTGCTAATGAACCAATTCCACCAATTTGAATTCCGATAGAAGCAAAGTTTGCAAATCCACACAACATATAGGTTGCCATAATTACCGATTTGTTGAAAGTGAAATGTACTTCGTTGGCTACGTTTTTCAATTCTGCTAATTGGATATAACCCACAAATTCGGATGCTGCTAATTTGATTCCTAATAATTGTCCCATTAACATCATGTCTTCTTTAGCAATTCCAATCAACCACATTAAGGGTGAAAAGATAATTCCTAAAATAGTTTCTAATGAGAATGATTTATATGGAGTATTTGCTGCAATAACATCATTTAAGCCTGTCCAAAGTCCGATTTTTCCAAAAGTATAGTTAATCATCGCAATGAAAGCAATGAAAACTAATAACATTGCGGCTACGTTTGCTGCTAATTTTAAACCTTCGGTTGTTCCTGTTGCAATGGCATCTAAGATGTTAGAACCAATTTTTTCTTTAGTAACTTCTACATCTGTATTCACAGATTCCGTTTGTGGACATAATATTTTTGAGATGATAATAGCACCGGGAGCCGCCATTACAGATGCTGCTAATAAGTGTTTCGCAAATTCTAATCGCAATACAGGATCGTTACCTCCTAAGAAACTGATGTAAGCTGCTAAAACTCCTCCAGCCACTGTAGCCATTCCTCCAGTCATTACTAAGAAGATTTCGCTTCGGTTCATTTTTTCTAAATAAGCTTTAATCATCAAAGGTGCTTCGGTTTGACCCAAGAAAATATTTCCAGCTGTTGATAAACCTTCTGCTCCTGAAATATTCATTAATTTGGTTAACACCGTTGCCATTCCCTTAACAACAATCTGAATGATTCCCAAATAGAATAATAAAGAAGTCAATGCTGAAAAGAAAATGATTGTTGGTAATACTTGAAATAAGAATATGAATCCGAAATTATCTACATTCATCATGCCTCCAAGTAAGAATTCGCTTCCAGATCTCGTAAAGTCTAATACTTTTACGAATAATGTTCCAACAAATTCAAATGAAGCTTTTACAAATCCCACTTTTAAAACTCCAACTGCAAGAATTAGTTGCAATGCAAGTCCTATCCCAATGGTTTTCCAATTGATAGCTTTTCTGTTTGAACTGAAAATATAAGCAATTCCTAATAAAGCTAACATTCCTAATATTCCTCTTAACAAACTGTTTAATGAAAAACCTTCGTTTGGTTTGATTTCGCCATTGATTACTTCGGCTTTAGTAGCTTTGTTTGAAGCAAAAAATGAATATGCTTTTCCTCTGTTTTTTAAGGTAAGTGTAGAGTCGGTTTTGGTTTCAATTACGAAACGTTTTGTTGGAGAATCCGAACCATTTTCAAATAAGAAAATAAAATTATCTTGAACTAAATAGTCTCCTTTTTGTTTTAAGCTGTCTGACGAAATGTGAAGCTCGTAGCTGCCCCCTTTTAATTCTAAATAATCTTTATTTGATGATGAAAGTTGCCATTTTTTCTCAATTTCTTGAGCTGAAGTTGTAAAGCTTAAAAATAAAGCCAATACATAAAAAATATATTTATACATATATACGTCTGAAGTTTATGATTCTTTTTTTGAAATTTCGTCTCTAATTTTCGCGGCTAATTCGTAGTCTTCGTTTTGAACCGCTTCGTCTAATTTTTGGTACAATTCTTTTAGGGAATAACCAGAATAGTTATCCGCCGGAACCACAACGTCTTCTTCGTAAGTGTCTGTTGGAGTTAAAATATTGTCGTTATCTGGATTTTCATTTGTAGTTTCAGACGGATTGATACTTAAATAAATTCCGGCTTTGTCTAAAATGTTTTTGTAAGTAAAAATAGGTGCATTAAAACGCAAAGCCAATGCAATAGCATCTGAAGTACGAGCATCGATGATTTCTTCGATTTTGTCTCTTTCGCAAATAATGCTCGAATAGAAAACACCATCTACTAATTTATGAATAATCACTTGTTTTACCACGATGTCAAATCGATCTGCAAAGTTTTTGAATAAATCGTGTGTAAGTGGTCTTGGAGGTTTTATTTCTTTTTCTAAAGCAATAGCAATCGACTGCGCTTCAAAAGCTCCGATGACAATTGGAAGTTTTCGCTCACCATCCACTTCATTTAAGATTAAGGCATACGCTCCGTTTTGCGTTTGGCTGTATGAAATACCTTTTATGGTTAATTTTACTAAACTCATTTTAATGTGTTAATTATCATTTCTTTGATATGCTGATTCGGATTTTTGCAATAATCACAAAGTCAGAAAATGGCTAACAGAAAAAACGGTTAGCCATTCGCCCCAAAAATAAAAAAAAGAGCTATCTAAACAAAGATAACTCTAATTTTAATATAATATATTTTTAAACAACTAATTTATTATGAGTTGCTCGCTTTGAATGCTTTTAATTTTTCAATTAATTGAGGCACTACAGTGAAAGCATCACCTACAACTCCGTAATCTGCAACTTTAAAGAAAGGCGCTTCTGGATCAGTGTTGATAACTACTTTTACTTTTGATGAGTTGATACCTGCAATATGTTGGATTGCTCCAGAAATTCCCACTGCAATATACAAGTTAGAAGCTACTGGTTTTCCAGTTTGTCCTACGTGCTCACTGTGAGGTCTCCATCCGATGTCAGAAACTGGTTTAGAACATGCAGTTGCTGCACCTAAAACAGAAGCTAATTCTTCAATCATTCCCCAGTTTTCTGGACCTTTCATTCCACGACCTGCAGAAACCACGATTTCAGCGTCAGCAATCGTTACTTTTCCAGTTACTTTTTCTACATTTTCAACTTTGATTCCAAAATCGGCATCGTTTAATGATGGTGCGAAAGCTTCTTCTGTCATTGAAACCGCATCTTCCACTAAACCGAAAGAGTTTTTAGCAATTCCTAAAACTTTTACTGGAGTTGAAATTTCAGTAATGTTAAACGCTTTGTTTGAGAAAGCAGTTCTTTTCACTTGGAAAGGCGAAGTACTAACTGGTAAAGCTACCACATTTGATGCATAACCAGCTTCTAAAGCTACCGCTACAAGTGGAGCTAAATATAAACTGTCTGTTGATGAAGAAACTAAAACGATTTGAGTTCCTTCTTTTTTAGCTGCTTGAGCAATTACGTCAGCGTAAGCTTTAGCACTAAAATTATTTAATTTATCGTTAGAAACGTTTAATACTTTGTCTACTCCGTAAGCAGCTAAAGCGCTGTTATCAGAGTTGTTGATAGTTACCGCTGTAACTGTTGTTCCCATAGAAGAAGCTACCTTTTTTGCGTATGAAGCTAATTCTAAAGCTACTTTTTTAATTTTTCCTTCTGCTGATTCAGCATATATTAATATCGACATGATTCTTTAATTTAATGGTTTGAAATTAGATAACTTTCGCTTCGTTGTGTAACAAACCGATTAATTCATCTAAATTATCAGCGCTTACTAATTTAACTGCTGATTTTGCAGCTGGTTTTTCAAATTTAACTGCTTTAGTTGCAGAAGCGTCACCAATTGGCTCTACTAAAGTTAAAGCTTTAGTTCTTGCCATCATGATTCCTCTCATGTTTGGAATACGTAAATCTTTTTCTTCTACTAAACCTTTTTGACCACCAATAATTAACGGTAAACCTGCAGAAACGATTTCTTTTCCACCGTCGATTTCTCTTGTAACTTTAGTTTCGTTTCCGTTTACATCGACACCAACACAAGCGTTTACGAAGTTGTAACCTAACATAGCTGCCATCATTCCAGGAACCATTCCTCCATTGTAGTCTAATGATTCTTTTCCAGCGATAATTAAATCGTAACCACCATTTTTAACTACTTCTGCTAATTGTTTTGCAACAAACATTCCGTCTGTTGGATTCGCATTAATACGAATTGCTTCGTCAGCTCCAATAGCTAATGCCTTTCTTAGAGTTGCTTCAGCGTCAGCACCACCAACGTTTACAACTGTAACATTTGCTCCTTGTTGCTCTTTAAACCAAATGGCTCTTGTTAAACCAAATTCATCATTAGGATTAATCACAAATTGAACACCATTTGTGTCAAATTCGCTGTCACCATTGACAAAATTAATCTTTGAAGTAGTATCAGGTACGTGACTGATGCAAACTAATATTTTCATTTTTATGTATTTTGTTAGTGAATATTTTCAGTCCCAAAAATACAAAATAATTTCTAAATAAAAACTATGCACGCATAATAAATATGTTTTTCTTAGGTAAATTAGCTTTTTTTTACGAATTGTTTAAAATGATGTTTTTAAATTACTGCAAAAATGTATTTTTTTAATACTACAAGGTTGTAGTAGAAAGTAAATTCATTTTTTTTAATAACGAATTGGAATAATTTTATTTTTCTTACTTTTGCCAATCATAATTCAAAGAAATTAATTTCATGAGAACGATACAATTTAGAGAAGCAGTATGTGAGGCGATGAGCGAAGAAATGCGTCGCGATGAATCGATTTATTTAATTGGGGAAGAAGTTGCAGAATATAATGGAGCTTACAAAGCTTCAAAAGGAATGCTTGATGAATTTGGACCAAAACGTGTAATTGATGCTCCTATTGCTGAATTAGGGTTTGCAGGAATCGCTGTAGGTTCAGCTATGAATGGAAATCGTCCTATTGTAGAGTTCATGACATTCAACTTTTCATTAGTAGGAATTGATCAAATTATCAATAACGCAGCAAAAATGCGTCAAATGTCTGGTGGACAGTTCCCAATGCCAATGGTATTTAGAGGTCCAACAGCTTCTGCTGGTCAGTTAGGAGCTACCCACTCACAAGCTTTTGAAAATTGGTTTGCTAATACGCCAGGTTTAAAAGTGGTTGTGCCTTCAACTCCGTATGATGCTAAAGGTTTATTAAAAGCAGCTATTCGTGATAATGATCCTGTAATTTTTATGGAATCAGAGCAAATGTATGGAGATAAAGGAGAAGTGCCAGATGGAGAATTTATTATTCCATTAGGTGTTGCCGATATCAAAAGAGAAGGAACAGATGTAACGATTGTTTCTTTTGGTAAAATTATCAAAGAGGCTCTTGCTGCGGCTGAAGAATTAGCTAAAGAAGGAATTTCATGTGAAATTATCGATTTGAGAACCGTTCGTCCTATGGATTATGATGCGATTATCAATTCGGTTAAGAAAACAAATAGATTAGTGGTTTTGGAAGAAGCTTGGCCATTTGCGTCAGTTGCTTCTGAAATTACCTATATGGTTCAAGAAAGAGCATTTGATTATTTAGATGCTCCAGTTCAAAGAATCACAACAGCTGATGCTCCTGCGCCATATTCACCAACTTTATTAAAAGAATGGTTGCCTAATTCAGAAGATGTAATTAAGGCTGTAAAAAAAGTTATGTATAAATAACAATTAACTTATTATATTTGGAACTTCATCAGAGATTTACTGATGAAGTTTTTTTTTATTATGAAAACAAAAATTGTATTATTCTTTTTATTTCTGAGCTCTGTAATCGTTGGACAAACAAAAGTGGGAGGAAAGGTTACAGATGAATTTGGAGATCCAATTGCATTTGCCAATGTCATTTTTAAAAATTCAAAAGAAGGTGTTATTACTGATGAAAATGGGAATTTTTATTTCGAATCTAAAGAAAATTATGCTACTTTAGTAGTTTCGTATGTTGGATTTGAGAAAAAAGAAATCTCTTTGAAACCGGGTTTAAATACGGGATTGAAAATACAATTAAAATCGGGAACTGAACTGAAAGAAGTGGTAATCTATACAGGGAAAACTTCTAAAAAAAATAATCCAGCTATTGATATTTTACGAAAAATTTGGGAACGCAGAAGAAAAAACGGACTCAAAATGTTCAAACAATATGAGTACGATAAGTATGAGAAAGTAGAGTTTGATTTAAATACAATTGATTCTGCTTTCATGAACAGTAAAGTTTTCAAAGGAATGGAATTTATTTTTGATCAAATTGATACTTCAAGTATTTCTGGAAAAACGTATTTACCAATTTTTATTAATGAAACTTTAAGTGAAGTTTACGGAGATAACGAAGATAAAAAGTATAAAGAGATAACAAAAGCCAATAAAAACTCAGGTTTTGGAAATGGTGATGGTGTTAATACGTTCATTAAAGACTTGTATGCCGAATTTGATATTTATGACAATTACCTAAAGTTTTTTGATAAAGATTTCGTTAGTCCACTTTCAAGAACTGGAATTAATGTGTACAATTATGTTTTAAACGATAGTATGTTTATTGATAATAAATGGTGTTATAATATTGTTTATTATCCAAGACGTAAAAATGAGTTAACTTTCAAAGGAGATTTTTGGGTAAATGATACGACTTTTGCTATCAAAAAAATTAATTTGGAAGCTAGTAAAAGCGCTAATATCAACTGGGTAAAAGAAATTTACATTGAACAAGAATATGAAGTGTTGAATGATTCGGTTTTTTTATTAACCCGCGATTACATGATGTCCGATTTTAGTTTTTCTAAAAAAGAAGAATCAAAAGGAGTTTATGGAAAAAGAACAACGTTGGCAAAAAATCACAAGTTTGATATCAAAAAAGATAATAAATTCTTCAAAAAAGAAGTCAATTTTTATGATAATGCTGTTTTTAATAAAACGGAGGAATTTTGGAAAGCCAATCGATTTGAAGCTTTAAACAAAAATGAAGAGGGCATTTACAAAATGCTTGATACATTAAAAGAAGTTCCGCGTTTTAAAAGAGTTTATAATCTCGCCTCTATCTTAGGAAGTGGTTATATTGAATTTCCAAAACTCAATTTAGATTACGGACCCATATTTTCCACTTTTGGTTATAATGATGTTGAAGGGCAACGCATTCGCGTAGGTGGAAGAACTTATTTTGGACCAAATGACAAATGGCGAATTCAAGGCTACACGGCTTACGGATTTAGAGATAATCAATTCAAATACGGAATTTCAGGAAGATGGATGGTGAATCCAAACAATCGTTTGATTTTATCTATCGGGAATCGTCGTGATGTGGAGCAAATGGGAGTGAGTTTAACTACCTCAAATGATGTGTTAGGTCGAAGTTTTGCATCATCAGCGCTTTTTGCAAGTGGTGTAAATAATCAGTTGACATCGGTAAATCTAACCACGTTAGGCTTTGAAATTGAACCCTTCAAAAATTTCACTTTTCAAACCAATTTCACTTACCGAACGCTTAAATCGGCTTCAAATGAATTTAGTTTAGATTATTATACTGATTTAACACAAACTGAAATTAAAAGTCAAGTAAAACAATCTGAAATTAATTTAGTTGCCGAGTTTACCCCAAAGAGAAAAACAGTAGGGTATGGAGTAGATCGTTTAGATGTTGATTTCAATTATCCAAGAGTTTTTCTAAGTTGTAGTAATGGTTTAAAAGGTGTTTTAGATAGCGATTTTGATTATCAAAAATTACAATTTTACTACCGTCAACCTACATTAATTGGTGGTTTCGGAAGATTGTTTACCACTTTTGAAACGGGTAAAATTTTTGGAGAGGTTCCGCTAGGATTAATGGGTGTGATTCCAGGAAATCAGTCGTGGTTCGTAATCGAAAATACATATAATTTATTGGATTATTACGATTTTGTGGCAGATGAATATGCTTCGTTACATTTAGAACATCATTTTAATGGACGATTGTTTTCAAGAGTTCCACTTTTAAGAAAACTGAATTTACGTGAAATTGTCGGAATTAAAGGAGTTTATGGACGAGTTTCTGAAAACAATAAGGCGCTTAATGCTTCAGGATTAACCTATATTGCGCCAGAGGACGTTTATTGGGAATACCATGCCGGCGTTGGTAATATTTTCAAAGTATTGCGTGTTGATTTTGCTTGGAGAGGAAGTTATTTAGAAATGCCTGATGCTAGAAAATTTGCTGTTAGAGCGTCATTTGGGTTTTATTTCTAAACCTATATTTTTTTTGCAAAACTCTTTTGTTTCTAATGTTTTATAGTGGTACCTTTGCACCCGCTTTAAAAAATAAAAGATAAAATGACAGCAGATAAAATTACTACATTTGATGTATTGATTGAGATTCCAAGAGGAAGTAGAAACAAATACGAGTACGATTTTGAATTAAAAAGAATGCGTTTTGACAGAATGTTATTTTCGTCAATGATGTATCCAGCAGATTACGGATTTATTCCAGAAACTTTAGCGTTAGATGGTGACCCATTAGATGTTTTAGTTTTAGTAAACGAGCCAACTTTCCCAGGTTGTGTGATGGAAGTAAAACCAATCGGTGTTTTCCACATGGCAGATGATAAAGGTCCAGATGAAAAAGTAATTTGCGTACCAGTTTCTGACCCAATTTGGAACAAACTAAACGATTTAAGCGATGTAAATCCACACTTAATTAAAGAAATCGAACACTTCTTCCAAGTTTACAAAGACTTAGAAAACAAAAAAGTTGATGTTGAAGGTTGGGGAGATGTAAACGAAGCAAAAGAAATTTTGAGAAAATGTACGAATCGTTTCAACGAACTTGAAAATAAACCAGAAGGATTATTCAGTATTAGATAATCTTTGGATAAATAAATAAAAGGCAGTATTTTTTAAAAAATATTGCCTTTTTTGTTTTATTTTCTTAATATTACCATAAAATTAACAAACAAAAAAACTAAATTATATTTTATGGAATCAATGATGATTTATGTGCCAATAGTTATGGCGCTATTAGGATTAGCGTTTATGGCTGTCAAACGCGCTTGGGTTCTTAAACAAGACGCTGGAGATGGTAAAATGAAAGAAATTTCAGACTACATCTACGAAGGAGCCTTAGCATTTTTAAAAGCAGAATACAAATTATTAACGTTTTTCGTTCTTGGGGCTAGTGTGGTTCTTGCTGGAATTTCATTTATTGTTCCAACAACACATTGGTTAATCGTAATTGCATTTATTTTCGGAGCAATTTTCTCGGCTTATGCTGGAAATATTGGAATGAAAATCGCAACAAAAACAAATGTTAGAACAACGCAAGCCGCTCGTACCAGTTTGCCACAAGCTTTAAAAGTTTCTTTTGGTGGTGGAACGGTAATGGGGTTAGGAGTTGCTGGTCTAGCTGTTTTAGGGTTAACAGGATTCTTCATTATATTCTTTAGATTTTTCATGAACGGAGTTTGGACTTCAACTGAAGACATGACTATCGTTTTGGAAACTTTAGCAGGATTTTCTCTTGGAGCTGAGTCAATCGCATTGTTTGCTCGTGTAGGTGGAGGAATTTACACAAAAGCTGCTGACGTTGGTGCCGACTTAGTAGGAAAAGTAGAAGCCGGAATTCCAGAAGATGATCCAAGAAATCCAGCTACAATTGCGGATAACGTTGGAGATAATGTTGGAGACGTTGCCGGTATGGGTGCCGATTTATTTGGTTCGTATGTAGCAACAGTTTTAGCGGCAATGGTTTTAGGAAATTACGTAATTAAAGATATGGGTGGTAAAATCGATGACGCTTTCGGAGGAATCGGACCAATTCTATTACCAATGGCAATCGCTGGTTTCGGAATTTTATTCTCTATCATTGGAACAATGTTAGTGAAAATTTCAAGTGATGATGCTAAAGAAGCTCAAGTTCAAAAAGCATTAAACATCGGAAACTGGGTTTCTATTGTATTAACTTTAATTTCTTGCTACTTCTTGGTTGACTTCATGTTACCTGAAGTATTAACATTAAACTTCTATGGTGAAGGCGATAAAGAAATCGATTCAATTCGTGTATTCTATGCTACTATTGTAGGTTTATTTGTAGGTGGAGCAATTTCATCTGTAACGGAATATTATACAGGATTAGGTACAAAACCAGTATTGGCTATTGTACAAAAATCATCAACTGGAGCTGGAACTAACGTAATCGCTGGTTTAGCAACGGGTATGATTTCAACTTTCCCAACTGTTTTATTATTTGGAGGTGCAATTTGGGCTTCTTACGCTTTAGCTGGATTTTATGGTGTTGCTTTAGCAGCTTCTGCAATGATGGCAACAACAGCAATGCAATTAGCAATCGACGCTTTCGGACCAATTTCTGATAACGCTGGTGGAATTGCTGAAATGAGTGAATTGCCAAAAGAAGTTCGTACTCGTACAGATATTTTAGATTCAGTTGGTAATACAACCGCTGCAACTGGAAAAGGTTTTGCAATCGCATCTGCTGCTTTAACTTCGTTAGCTTTATTCGCTGCTTATGTAACATTTACAGGAATTGATGGAATTAACATCTTCAAAGCGCCAGTATTAGCTATGTTGTTTATTGGTGGAATGATTCCAGTTGTGTTCTCTGCATTAGCAATGAACTCTGTAGGTAAAGCTGCAATGGACATGGTATACGAAGTACGTCGTCAGTTCAAAGAAATTCCAGGAATTATGGAAGGAACTGGAAAACCAGAATACGGAAAATGTGTTGAAATTTCTACAAAAGCGGCTTTACGCGAAATGATGTTACCAGGAATTTTAACGATTGGTTTCCCAATTGCAATTGTATTATTAGGTAAGTTAGTTTATGGAAGTAACAACCAATTAATCGCTGAAATGTTAGGTGGTTATATGGCTGGAGTTACAGTTTCAGGTGTACTTTGGGCGGTGTTCCAAAACAACGCTGGTGGTGCTTGGGATAACGCTAAAAAATCTTTTGAAGCTGGAGTTGAAATCAACGGAGAAATGACATACAAAGGTTCTGATGCACACAAAGCAGCAGTAACTGGAGATACTGTTGGAGATCCATTTAAAGACACTTCTGGACCATCAATGAACATCTTAATTAAATTAACATGTTTGATTGGTTTAGTAATCGCTCCAATCTTAGGAGGTCACGGTGCTACTACTGAAAATGGAGCATGTTGTGCAAAAACAGAAATGATGTGTTGCGACAAAGGAAAATGCGACATGTCTAAATGTGCTGACATGACAAAAGAGGAATGCGCTAAAATGTGTGAAGAGAATGGTTGTTCTGAAGAATGTAAAGAAAAATGCATGTCAATGTATGACGAAAACGGCAAATTCATTGGCAAAGAAAAACACGTTCACGGACCAAATTGCAACCACGGTGATCACCAAGAAATCATCAACATGGAAGTTAAAAAAGTAAAAGACGCTAACGGAAAAGTAAAAGCAACCGTTACTTTAACTAAAATGGTAGATGGTAAAGAAGTGAAAGAGGAAAAAGTTTTTAAAGGAGACGATTTAGAAGTAGAAGCAAAAATTGCTGAACTAGGAAAATAATTTAGAAGAATAAAGAGAAAAGCCTCACAACGTGAGGCTTTTTATTTTAAAATAATCCGTTTAATTCAGCATCAATTCTGTTGATAATCATTCCCAAATCTTCGGGATTGTTAACGAAATCAATATTGTCAACATCAATGATTACTAATTTTCCTTTGTTGTAGGTTTGAATCCAAGCTTCGTATCTTTCGTTCAAACGACTTAAATAATCAATCGAAATCGAGTTTTCGTAATCTCTTCCTCTTTTGTGAATTTGACTCACTAAATTTGGAATGGAACTTCTTAAATAAATCAATAAATCTGGCGAACCCACTAAACTTTCCATCAATTCAAAGAGAGAAGTGTAATTGTTGTAATCTCTGTTCGACATTAATCCCATTGCATGAAGATTAGGTGCGAAAATATGCGCATCTTCATAAATGGTTCGGTCTTGAATAATGTTTTTACCACTTTCACGAATTTGCAATACTTGACGAAAACGACTGTTTAAGAAATAGATTTGAAGATTAAAACTCCATCGTTCCATTTGATGGTAAAAATCATCTAAATAGGGATTGTCTACCACATCTTCAAAGTGCGGTTCCCATTTAAAATGTTTGGCTAATAACTTAGTAAGTGTCGTTTTTCCTGCTCCAATATTTCCTGCTACTGCTATGTGCATTATGGTAAAATTATTTTGTAATTAGTAATTTCATTTTGGGTAAAAATAGACAAAATTCCATCTCTAAAGAAAAATTTTGAAATGATTTTTTCATCAATTGCTATTTTGCTGCTACTCTTAGAAGTTAAGTCGTAATAATATAATTCATCATCTATTTTATAAATAGAATTACCGTTTTTTGTTAACTGTATTACATCAAACTTTGGTAGAATTCCTAATTTTTCAATGGTACCATAAATCGAAATGCGATACAAATTCAAATTAATATCGGTCCAATAAAAGTGCGTATAATCGGATTCGTAATACAAAATTGGATTTTCAAGCATAGTAGAAATCCACTTAAAAGTATCTGTGTTTATATTGTATAATCCAATTTTTGACGAAATACTATCGTAAATCCAAATCTGATTTTGAGAAGACAAAGACACCGCTTCTATTGTAACCGGAGTTGATTGTAAATTGAAGTCAATCTTCTTGATTTCGTTCAACTGATTATCTAATAATACAACCGTGTTGAAATTTTTATAAAAAATCACAATTTGTAGTGGATTTTGAAAATCGACATTAGTAATTTTTCCTAAACTTAGATTGTTGTACTGGTAGGTTATGCCGTCACTATTTTTTGTAAGAATATTGTTTTTTAAACTATAAATGCTTTTTTGATTGTCAAATCCCAAAAAAATATCGCATGTTAATTGCGTATCACTTTGTTTAACAGCCGGAATAACTTCTTGACTCTGTAAAGAAAAGCACAAGAAATTTATAATTAGTATAAATAGTATTTTTTTTGCCGTCATTGTTAAACGAATTATGAAAATCAGGGTCTAAGATACTACTTTAACAGAAAAAATGCAGTTAAATTGTGTAACAAATTAGCCCGATAGTAGTCTTGTAGTCAACTCAAATAAACTTTAATCATGAAAAAAATATTTTTTGTTTCAATTTTGATGGTTTCTGGATTTATAAATGCACAGAATTTCCAAGGAATGGCAGTTTACGAATCTAAAACAAGTACTTCAGATATGACTTCAAATTTCAGAGGAAATAGAGAAATTACGCCTGAAATGCAAAAACAAATCGAAGAACGTATGAAAGCAATGTTTGAAAAAACATTCGTATTGACTTTCGATAAAAATGCCTCCACATATGTTGAGGAAGAAAAAATTGAAGCGGCTGGTCAACAAGGTGGTTTTAGAATGATGTCTTCAATGATGGGAGGCGGAGGAACGCATTATAAAAATGTAAAGGAAAAAATATTTACAGTAGATAAAGAATTTGCCGGAAAAGAGTTTTTAGTTCAAGATTCTTTGCCAAAGTTAGATTGGAAACTTTCTGGAGAGACAAAGCAAATTGGGAATTATATGTGTTTCAAAGCAACTGCAGTAAGACCTGTGAGTCAGTCTGATTTTAGAAATTTCCGAAGAAAGAAAGAAGATGAGAAGAAAGAGGAAATAAAACAAGAAGAAACAAAAACCGAGCAAACGAAAACTGAAGAAAAGAAAGAAGATCGTAATACCAATTTCATGGATCAGTGGGAAATCCCAAAAGAAATTGTGGTAACGGCTTGGTATTCTCCGGATATTCCAATTAATCAAGGGCCAGAAAACTATTGGGGCTTACCTGGATTGATTTTAGAAGTAAGCGATGGAAAAACAGTGATTTTATGTTCAAAAATTGTAATAAATCCAAAAGAGAAAAAAGAAATCAAAGCACCTAAAAAAGGAAAATTAGTTACTCAATCTGAGTACGACAAAATTGTGGCGGACAAAATGGAAGAATGGAGAGAAATGGGTCGTCAAGGTGGAGGAAGTTTTAGAATGGGTCGTTAATTGGCATTAATTTTAGGATAAATAAAATGATAAAAAAATTAGTTTTTGTATTGTCGATTTTGACATTTAGCTTTGGTTATTCTCAAAACATCAAAATAGAAGGAATTGTTCAAGATACATTAGGTAATCCTTTAGAAATGGCTAACATTATGATAGTGAACCAAGCTACAAAGGCCATGGATGGATATGCTATTTCTAATGAACAAGGAAGATTTCAAATTAGTATTAAGGCTAATACTACCTATCAATTAAAAGTGAGTTTTATTGGTTTTCAGGCGTTTAATCAAGAATTTACCACGACTGCTGAAAATATTCGAAAAATTATTACTTTAAAAGAAGGTGGTGTTCTTTTGGACGGTGTTGAAATTGTTCAGGAAATGCCAGTTTCCATAAGTGGAGATACCATAATTTATAATGCCGATTCATTCAAAACCGGAACCGAAAGAAAACTAGAAGATGTATTAAAAAAACTGCCGGGAGTTCAAGTAAATGAAGATGGCGAAATTGAGGTTGAAGGGAGAAAAGTAACCCAATTGTTAGTAGAAGGTAAGAAGTTTTTTGAAGGCGATACAAAAATTGGTTCCAAAAATATTCCTTCAGATGCAGTTGATAAAGTGCAAGTATTGCGAAATTTCAACGAAGTTTCTCAATTAAAAGGATTAGAAAACAACGAAGAAAATATTGCTTTAAATATAAAGCTTAAAAAAGGTAAAGACAAGTTTTGGTTTGGTGATATTTTAGTAGGCGGCGGACCAGATGAACGCTACGTTATCAATCCGAAAATATTTTACTATAGTCCAAAAACTACAGTTAATGTAATTTCAAATTTCAATAATATTGGAGAGGTGCCTTTTTCTATTCGCGATTTCTTCCGATTAACAGGTGGGGCAAGAAATACGATAGCTAGAAGTGGAACAAATATTGGAATTTCGAGTAATAATCTTGGAATTTCAACTACTCAAAATGATAGAGCCCGCGGGTCTGTAATTCCTTTAGGGCATGTCGCAATTGCTCGACTATGTCGGGATGCTTTTCGTATAGGTTATTGGTCTCGCTGGGGTCGCGCTGCAAGTCATAGAGTTGCCCCTGCGGACCGCCTGCTGGCGGCGGCGCCTTATTCGGAGCGGTGAAACCGCCTGATCCGAGATTATCCAGGATCAACTTCCATCGTCCTTGGCGAATGGCGAAAGTTCCACTACCGGAATGATGCACCGTGGCGGGGCGAAGCGGCTTGGTGCGTTCCTCGCCCCGCAGCACGGGAAGCAGGTTGTAGCTATCTTCGGCAGCGTCGGCCGGCAACTCTTGACCGACCAGCGCGGCGGCGGTGGCCATCAAGTCAACCAGGCAAATCGTCTCGTCGCACGTCGAACCGGCCTCGACGCGTCCCGGCCAGCGAGCGAGGAAAGGCACGCGATGCCCGCCCTCCCAAATGTCGGACTTTTGCCCGCGGTAATGCAGGTTGGCGGCGTGGCCCCATTTCTCAACATCGTTGACCGGCCAGTGGGAGCCGTTGTCGCTCGTGACAATCAAAAGCGTGTTCTCGGTCAGTCCCTTCTTGTCCAAGGTTTCCATCACCCGACCAACCACCGCATCGACCTGTGCTACAAAGTCGCCATAGTGGCCTACCTGTGTACGGCCGGCATAGTCCTTGGTGGGAACCCACGGCGTATGGGGCGCGGTCAGCGGGAAGTACAGAAAGAACGGCGCCTCCGCGGACTGCCGCTCCAGCCACGCAACGGCTTTGTCGGAAATGGTGGGCAGCACTTCCTCGTGCTTGAAGGAAGGCGCGATGGGACCCGCGCGCCAAAACCCGTTGCCGCCCTGCCGACGATGGAGTGACTTTTCGACCCGTGCCGTCGGAGCTTCGGTGACGCGGTCATTCTCCACGTACACATATGGCTCCATATCCAGCGAAGCGGGAATGCCAAAGAAATAGTCGAACCCCTCGGTTGACGGCCCAGGGCGCAACGTCTGGTCGTACTGGACCGCGTGCCGATGATCGCCCGGCAAAACGGCATGGGCGGGCGGCGCATCCTTGGCGTCTAAGTCGGGCGCCTGGAACCCCAAGTGCCATTTGCCCACGCAGGCGGTGTGGTAACCATGGTCCTTGAGCATCTCGGCCACGGTCAGCCGCTCGGGTTCGATGAGCGCTCGCGAGTAACCCCACAGCACGCCTTGCTTCAACCGCGACCGCCACGCATAGCGGCCCGTAAGTATGCCGTACCGCGTGGGCGAGCAAACGCCCGAACCGGAATGCGCGTCGGTGAACCGCATGCCTCCGGCAGCCAGCCGATCGATGTTCGGCGTCGGGATCTTGGATTTCTGGTTATAGCAACCGGGGTCGCCAATTCCCAAGTCGTCGGCCAGGATAAACACCAGGTTCGGCTTGCGAGCGTCACCCGCATTGACGACATCGACCGCCAAGGTCAGTAGAAAAACCGCGACTCCCAACACGCTCACCGTCTTCATGGCGACTTCCTGAGTGGTAAGATAAGGCAAATTCAAATTGGCCTGAAAGGTAGTCCTCGAACCTTGGCAACCAACCGCAAGAGAACTTTGCGCCAAAGGCAGACACGCGCCCCCCGCTAAACACAACACGCACGATGGTAGGCGCTCGGCTTGCGTTGCTCAAGCAAATGGCAACCACGCCGACTTATTTTTGTTCGCCAAACCGAATGAATTGCGGATACGAACCTTCCGAAGAAACGACTCGCGCCATGCAAACCCCGCGACGCTCACTCACCACTCCATTCGTGATTCTTCTAGCAACGATCCTGGCCGCCGCGTCGTCCGCGGGCCGGGCGGCGGAGGAAGATGAGCCGCGGTACGCTCCCACTTCGGAGTACGTCGAGCAAGAGTTGGAAGGCTGGCGGTTGTTGGTCCATCGCCAATTGTTGGACGATGCGGCGCTGGCCGAGCAGACGCTCACCTTGCTGCGGCATCAACTTTACCAGGTCACCCGGGCGGTGGCGCCGCCGGCGCTGGAGAAGTTCCGGCGCGTGACCATCTGGGTCGAGAAGTTCGAGCCGCATCACCCGTGCATGGCGTACCATCCTGACGCCGGCTGGCTCCGCGAGCACGACATGAACCCCGAAAAGGCCGGCTGCGTCGAGTTGGCCAATGCTGAAACCTTTCTTAAATGGACCCGCGCCCAGCCCTGGATGGTGCTGCACGAGTTGGCCCATGCCTATCATCACCAATTTCTCGACCAAGGATTCGAGAATGTCGATGTGGCGGCGGCGTATCGCCAGGCGATGCAAGAGGAGCGTTATCGTTCGGTCTTGCACATTAATGGACGGCGCGAGAAAGGCTACGCCACGACCAACCCCATGGAATATTTCGCGGAGACGGCCGAGGCCTACCTGGGGACCAACGACTTCTTCCCCTACGTTCGCTCCGAGTTGAAGGAGCATGATCCAGGGGCCTACGCGCTGCACGAGCGCCTGTGGAAACCGCCTGCCGCGGCCGAATAGTTTTTTTCTTCCCCGCCCCGAAATTGTCGCCGATGAGCCAGGCCGAGTTTCCGCCGCTAGACGAACGCGCTTCCCTCTTGGTCCGGATCGCCCGCCGGTTTCGCACGGCGCTGGTGCATGGACTGCTGGTGGCGTTGCCGATCGCCATTACGTTTTGGATCTTGTATTGGCTCTACACCACCTTGCGCAACATGCTGATCGACCCCGTGGCGCATCTGCTGCTGTGGGCGTTTTACGGGCGCGCGTTGTACCGCAAGGACTTTGAGCTGCCTCTCTGGATCGAACACTTTGCCGCGCCGGTGGTGGCGGTCGTGGTGCTAATCGCGTTCTTGTTTGCCGCGGGGCTGTTCTTTCAGTCGCGTTTGCACCGGTTGATCGACTGGATTCTGACCCGGGCGCCGGTGGTGACCAAGATTTACACCTCGGTCAGCCGTTTGGTGCTGACCGTGGCCGCGCCCGAGAACAAGGGCCGCTTTCAACGCGTGGTGCTGGTCGAGTTTCCGCACCCGGGCATCAAGTGCCCGGCCTTCGTCACCTCCACCTGCCGCGACGAATCAACGGGCGAAACGATTCTGTGCCTGTACGTGCCCACTACGCCCATGCCCACCTCGGGCTACATGCTAATGTTGCCTGAGCGGGAGGTGGTCGAGCTAAACTGGGACTTGAACGAAACGCTGCAAGCGGTGATCTCGGGCGGCATTACGGTTCCCCGCACCGTAACCTATTACCGTCCGAACTCGCAGAAGAGCCGTTGATTCCGGCGCCGGTAGGCGGCGAGAGGACCAGCCGCTCAATAGTCCACCGCCATCTCGGAATCGGTGGCGTAGGCGTCGAACAGGGCGCGAAAGAACTCTTTCAACTGCGCGATCGAGCGGTCATCCGTCGCGTCGTCAGGCAGGTGAAAGACCAAGTAGCGGGCAGAGCGGTCTTTGGCTTCCACTTGCGAGACCTGGTATTCGCCATCAAACGCGTCGCGGTCTGGCTTATGTTCCAACGGATGAACGCCGCCCGAGAAGTAGAGCAAAAACTGCTGGTGGGTAGCGCTCATCACGCCCACGGCGAACATCATCTCCAGCAGCATGTCGGTCGTGAACGTGGTTCGAGGAACCAGCACACTTTCGACCGTGAACGCTCCCGGCTGCTTCGCTTCCAGGTAGGTACCGTCGGGGTCTTGGCGAAGCCGGGCGAAGTTCTTCCCGGTTTCCTGCTGGTCGGCCAAAAACCGTAGCAGCACGCCCCGCAGGTCTTCCGCCTTCCCCGCCTCTTTGCCAACTTCGGCCAGCCACCGCTCGGCTTGGGCCGAAAGCGGATAATTGATGGAAGCGAAACAGCCGAAGGCGTCGTCACGATTCACCGGGCATCCGCGGCAGTAATCCGCCATCTCCCACAACGGCGCCGACTCGCGGAGCATCTGGCGCACGGTGATCTCTTGCGATTCGATCTTGCCGTCGGCCCGCCACACGGCCATTTGGAACGGCTTGTCCAGCGCTGACTCGGCCGAAATACCTTCGCGCTACTGGAGCATCCGCGCCACGGCGTACGCTCGCCGCCGGCTTTTGACCAATCGCACAAGTTCCTTGTCGCCAAACCGCACCTTCACGTCACAGGCATAGCGAATCAGGTAATCGATAGCCATGCGATGCTCCCCCGCGGCGCAACCAATCCCGTCCGGGTAATCATCGCAATCCTACCAGCCGACAAAACCACCGAGAAGAATTACCGGCGGGATTGTCTCGCTACCTAAAAAGGAACCACGGATCACTACCGAGGGGCACGGATAAGAACATGAAAATACCGATTCGCCATTCTCTCCGACCGATGTTCTCCTTCGCGTTCTTTCGCGTGATCCGCGGGCCGTCTGTTCCTGGCGAGCCAGAGTAACGTCGGAACTTTCCCGGTGGCTTGTTTTCAGCATGGGGGTCGGGTATTTTCACAACAAGCCGCGCTGTCTTCCCGCCTGCGCTTCCCCCACCTTTTGTTTGTTTTGAGGAGTTGGCATGAGCACTGCTTCCGTCGCCGCTGGCGATCTTGACGCCCTGGCGAAACAAGCCCGCGAGAAGCTTGATCAGCAAACCTACGAGATCGTGCAGTGGCACTTTCACGAATCGACCGGCGCCCCGTTCTGGCTGGAAAAGAAGAAGGAGCTGAAGTTTGACCCGCTCAAGGATGTGAAGAACTTTGACGACTTGAAAAAGTTCCCGCTGTTCGAGGACGACTGGCTGCGGGAAGGCCCGGTGCGGAAGTGGGTTCCCAAGGCCTACGAAGACCGGCCGACGTTTGTCTTCGAGACCGGCGGCACCACGGGGCAGCCCAAGCGGCGGGTGGTGGTCGACGACTTCCGCATCGACTACGAGATGTTCAGCCACACTCTGCCTGACAAGTACTTCCCCAAGGGCGCCAACTGGCTGATGCTCGGCCCCAGCGGCCCGCGGCGGCTGCGGCTGGCGGTGGAGCATCTGTGCCAGTACCGCGGTGGGATCTGCTTCTGCGTGGACCTTGATCCGCGCTGGGTCATCAAGCTCATCAAAAAAGGCTGGATGGAGCACCTGGAGGAATACAAGAAGCACGTGATCGACCAGGCCATCACGGTCCTGCAATCGAACAACGACATCAAGTGCATGTTCACCACGCCCAAGCTGCTGGAGTCGCTGGCCTCTCGCTTGGAGGAAGACGGCACGAGTATTCCCGAAGTGGGCATCACCGGCATCTTCTCGGGCGGCACGGAATTTACCCCGCAATGGACCCGGTTCTGCATCGAGGAATACTTCGGCGGCCAGCCTGAGCAAAGCGGCGTCTACATGACCCCCACCTACGGCAACACCCTGATGGGCCTGGCGTGCAGCAAGCCGGTCACGCCCGAAGAAGGCTACAAGATCAGCTACTACGCCCCGCAACCGCGAGCCGCCACCGAAGTGGTGAACATGGACGACCACACCCAACTCGTAGGTTACGGAGAAACCGGCCGCGTCAAGCTCTACACCCTGACCAAAGAGTTCTTCGTCCCCGGCTTCCTGGAACGCGACGAAGGCGAACGCGAGAAGCCCTACACCAAATATCCCTGGGACGGCGTGAGCGGCGTCAGGCCGTATTCACGCTTGGCGGGTGGAACGACGGTAGGGGTGTACTAATGTGGGTCATCTCGCTCCGCGAGTGACCAACCGCAAGCGCCGCGAGCGGAACGTCCGTCCAGCCCCGCAGGAGCGACGGAATGTAGCCAGGGGCACAAGCCCCTGGACAAAAGTAACCCAAGCCCCGCAGGGGCGACAGACCTACAGCGCGACCCAGCTTTGCCGCCCCTCCGGGGCTAATCGTCGATAAACGGCCACGCAATCCGGGAGCTAACGCTCCCGGCTACACCCCCGCCGCCCCTCCGGGGCTTGCATGGGCTATGGAATGCAACGCTTTCAGCGTAAGAGAGCGGGGCGATTCCATTCCACAAGATTGCAAATGCCCGAAAATCTCCCGAATGAGCCACAGATTCATTTCGTCGTGCATGGGATTGTTGATGCTGTCAGCGATCCCTTTGCTGCTGACTGCCTTTGTTGTTTGCGATAACCCGCTGCGAGCGCAAGACTCTCCACCACCGAAATTAGATGACCTGTTCGGCGCTCGAAAACCTGACGCCGCCACACGAGCGCCCCGAAGCGCGAATTCGTCAACCGATGCACCGCAGGTAGCGTATCTCAGTTTTGGTTATACGCAAGTGTATGCCAGTCCAAGCGAAGTTTGGGTTTTCCTGGATGTCGATGTTCATGAAGCGAAGCAACGAGGATACGATTCCAGGATTGGCAAGAAGGAGTTTCGGGTCTTTGTGGTCGACAAAGGCGGCTTGCGATGCACACCGAGCACAGAGGATGAAGGTTTGACCGCCCATGAGAACTTCGCAACGTTCTTTCGTGATCGCAGCCAAATGTCGGTTTACAGTCGAGTGACCAATAAGGTGTATTGCTGGAATGAGGAAACGGCCGATGGTCCGTCGTTTATCGAGTGCGAGAAACGAAAACGCGAACTAGACATCAGTTTTGGGAAACCGTTTGAAACCGAACAGCGGCTACTAAAGCTGAGCAAAGCTGAGGCTTTCAAGAAGGTCGGTTCGCAAGTCTATGGCGGATCTGGACCCAAAGAGGTGTTCGCTTCCAAGGAACTTGGTTTACGGATTTGGTTTGAGGGCGCTGGCCAAGGGCGCCTCGGTTGGACACGCGTCAAAGTGAAATATACGAAACGCCAACCGCCGCAGGAAAAACTTCTGCTCAATCTGGCTCTGTAGAGTCAATTCCTTGCGTGCGCGCGTTTTCTTCGATTCAACGTATCTCTAACTTTAAAACTCGTAACTTTCATCATGCTAGAAATCCCCGTTATCCGCTTTGGTAAGCCTTACGAATCCCTGGAAAAGCAGGAGGTCTTGCACTTCGCTACCGGCGAGCCGATTGCTCTTGTGCATCAGGCGAATGGGGGGATTATTAAGAAGGACTTGAAGCAGGCGCAGAAGGCGCGCGATGCGCTGCGGCAGTTCTCTTGTGAGGAGTTGATTGAGAAGTTGAAGGTGGCGGCGGGACATTACCTCAAGGGCACGCTGCCGATGGGGAATGGGCGGCAGTCGCCGGAGGATTTTTATCGCCAGCAGTCGGCTTCCACCGGGTTGCCCGAGCATATGTGCAAGGGGAACATGGCGAAGAACTCCTTCGTGCTGGAGAACATGGGAAAGATTCTGGACTGCCTAACGCGCGGTTTGGACTTGAACATTCTCTCGCGCGGGTGGGGCATGGAGAATCGCGGCGTGGTGGTGAGTTATCAATGCCAGTCGCCGGTGCTGGGGGCGGTGCTGCCGTCGAACTCGCCGGGCGTGCATACGCTTTGGCTGCCGGCCATTCCGCTGCAACTGGGCCTGGTGCTCAAGCCGGGTCCGCAAGAGCCGTGGACGCCGTATCGCGTGATGGCGGCGTTTGTCGAGGCCGGCATCCCGGCCGAGGCATTTGCCTTGTATCCCGGTGAGGCCGAAGCCGGCGCCGCGGTGCTGGAAGCGTGCGACCGGGCGATGATCTTCGGCGGCACGGCCACGGTGGATCGTTATCGCGGCAATCCCAAGGTGCAAGCGCATGGGCCGGGGTTCTCCAAGATCATCCTGGGCGATGATGTGGTGGACGACTGGGAACAGTACCTCGACCTGATGGCCGAAAGCATTTACATCAACAGCGGCCGCGGGTGCATTAACGCTTCGGGCGTGTGGGCCTCGCGGCATACTAAGGAGATCGCCGCCGCACTGGCCAAGAAGCTGGGGCCGATCGAAGTCAAACCGCCGCAAGACCCGGAAGCGGGCCTGGCCGCCTTCACCACGAAGATCAACGGCAAGAGCATGGGCCGGCTGGTGTGGGAGATGATCGAAGCCGACTTGAAGCACGACGGCGTCACCCACGCCACCGCCGACTACGGCGACCGGCTGGTGGAGAAGGAACTGTGCAGCTACCTGCGGCCCGTGATCGCCCACGCCACGTCGCCCGAGGCCGAAATTGCAAAGAAGGAATACATGTTCCCCTTCGCCACCGTGGTCAATTGCCCGCAGGACCAGTTGCTCAAGAAGATCGGCCCCACGCTGGTCTGCACGGTCATCAGCAACGATGAAAAGCTCATCGAAGGCTGCATCAACGCCACGCACATTGACCGCTTGAACATTGGCCCCATTCCCACCAACCGCCTGAATTGGCTGCAACCGCACGAAGGCAGCATCATCGACTTCCTGTTCCGCTCCCGCGCGCTCCAAGTGACCGAGGACCGGCTGGGAAGTGTCAAGTGAGGCGATTGCGGATTGCGGATTAGAAAGCAACTGCAATGCTATGCGCAGTCTTGATCCGTGAAGGCATAACCTACACGAAGCCACGAAACTTGATCCAGACACGCTAACGCGCGACCTCCACTAAAAGTCCCGCGCCATTCACCTAATCCGCAATCCGATATCCGAATTCCCATGGTTCCTTTCGACTTCAACCCCCGTACCCGCTTCATCTTCGGTCCTGACCGGGTGGACGAGTTGGGAAAGTTGGCGGATGAACTCGGTGCGCGGCGGGCAATGGTCGTAAGCGATCCGGGGATTGTGCGCGCTGGGCATACGGAACGCGGCGTTCATGCGCTGCGTCAGGCGGGCTTGGAAGCGCGGGTGTTTGACCAGGTGGAGGAAAACCCGAACACCGAGAACGTGGAAGCGGGCGTGCGCTTCGCCCGCGAGCACCAGCCCGACTTGATTGTGGGGCTGGGCGGCGGCAGTTCGATGGACTGCGCCAAGGGCGTGAACTTTGTCTACACCAACGGCGGACGGATGCAGGATTATTGGGGCGTCGGCAAGGCGAGCCAGCCCATGCTCCCCATGATCGCCGTGCCCACCACCGCCGGCACCGGCAGCGAGGCGCAGTCCTACGCCTTGATTTCCGACGCTCAGACCAAAGTGAAGATGGCCTGCGGCGACAAGAAGGCGTCGTTCCGCGTGGCGGTGCTTGACCCTAAGCTCACCGTCACCCAGCCGCGCGAGGTAACGGCGCTTACCGGCATCGACGCCGTGGCGCACGCCCTAGAAACCTACGTGACCAAGCCGCGCAACGGCGCCTCGCTGGCCTTTAGCCGCGAAGCGTGGACCATGCTGGCCGACAACTTTGCCCACGTGCTCGACAATCCCGAAGACATTGACGCCCGCGGCGGGATGCAACTAGGGGCGTGCTTTGCGGGCGTGGCGATCGAGAACTCGATGCTCGGCGCCGCGCATGCACTGGCCAACCCGCTAACGGCCCATTATGGCGTCGCGCACGGTCAGGCGGTGTCGCTGATGCTGCCGCACGTGATTCGTTATAACGGCGAAATGTTCAACGCCTGGTATCGCGAATTGTTGGAAACCACCATGGAGATGCCCGGCTGCCCCGACCCGCGACATGGCGCCGAGGGACTTGCCGATTACGTGACGCAGCTTCTGGTCAAAGCCGGCCTCAAGACCAGCTTGGACGATTTAGGGGTGCAGCGCGACACCCTTCCCACCTTGGCCGCCCACGCCGCCGAACAATGGACCGGCCGCTTTAATCCTCGCGAAGTTGGCCAGGCCGACCTTTTGGCCCTCTACGAGCGGGCATTTTGATATAATGGGCGGAAGCGCCTGTCGCGTAATGTCCTTGCAAGGCACACACCCTCGCCGATAGCCGGAGGCTAACAGCCTCCGGATTGTCGCGCAACCTTATTCCTGAATAGGGTGCGAAACTTGGCGTAACGGTGCGCCTGAAGTTGGTCGGGGGCATTGCGTTCCGGAAGCTGTTAGCCTCCGGCTATGGGGTTTGGTTGCATGACCCGCACACGGTAATTTTCATCATGAACACACAGGAGACTTTCCCGCTCGTCGCCGTGCGTGCGGTCTCTGGGATGCTGGCGTTGGCGGTTGTCGCGTGTATGACGCCGCGGCCAGTCGCCGCCGATGAGCGTGCGTCGCCCCAGCCAGCGGCGGCCCAACCGTCGGCAACCCGCGCCGCCGAGTGGCCGCTGTTCCGCGGCGATCCGCAGATGACGGGCGTGGCGTCTTCGCCGCTGCCGAAGGACCTTTCTCTGTTGTGGTCTTTCAAAGTGAAGGAGGGCGTCTTTGAGGGCACCCCCGCCATCGTGGGCGGCGTGGCGTACATCGGCGACCTGGACGGCACGCTTTACGCGCTCGATTTGAACACGGGCAAGAAGAAGTGGGACTTCTTTACGGGCGAAAAGTTCGTGGGCTTTAATTCAGCTCCCGCCGTGCGCGACGGGCTGCTGTATATCGGCGACGTGGACGGCAAGGTCTACTGCCTGAACGCCGACGACGGCAAGCCGGTGTGGGGTTTCGAGACCAAGGCTGAGATTAACTCCAGCCCCAATTTTTACAAGGACAACGTGCTGATCGGCTCCCAGGACGCCACGCTCTACTGTTTGAATGCCAAAAGCGGCGACGTGGTGTGGAAGTTCGCCATTGACGACCAGATTCGTTGCTCACCGACCATCGCCGGCAATCGCTGTTTTCTGGCGGGGTGCGACAGCCGCTTGCACATCATTGATTTGGACAAAGGCGAAAAGGTGGCCGACGTGCCCATGGACGGCCCGACCGGCGTAACTCCCGCCGTGCGCGGCGATGTGGTGTACTTCGGAACGGAAAACGGAACGCTGTTCGCCGTCGACTGGAAAGAGGCTCGGTTGGCGTGGAAGTGGCAACAAAGTCAGAGCGGCCACGGCATTCGCAGTTCGCCCGCCGTGACGGAGAACCTGGTGATCTTCGGCGGTCGCGACAAGCGGCTGCACGCGTTGAACCCGGCGACCGGAGATGAGACATGGAGCTTCCTCGCCCGCGGAAGAATCGATTCCTCGCCGGTGGTTGCGGGCGAGCGCGTGTACTGTGGCTCGGCTGACGGTCGCGTGTACGGCGTCGATCTCAAGACCGGCGAGAAGGCGTGGGAGTACGAAGCCGGCGGCCGCTTCGTCGGTTCGCCCGCCGTGGCCCAAGGCAAGTTGGTCATCGCCAGCGACGACGGCGTGGTGTATTGCTTTGCGGAGAAAAAGTAACCGAGAGAACGCGATGGCGATTGTTGACCAATTCCTGACAATCGAGGAATACGCCAACTTGCCCGACATGGGCCGGCCGACGGAGTTGGTGCGCGGGAAAGTCGTCGAAATGAATGTTCCCAACTCTCGTCATGGCGTCCTACGTGGCAATGCCTATTTCCTCTTGCGCAACTTTGTCAAACAGCATGGGCTGGGACGCGTGCTTAGCAACGACGCGGGCATTGTCACTGAGCGTAATCTCGACGCGCTCCGCGGCGCCGCCGTGAGTTATTACAGCTATTCCCGTCTTCGGCAGGGGCAAACGGGCCCTGGGCGCTTTCCTGTACCCCCGGAGTTCGTTGTCGAGGTCCGTTCCCCCGGCGATCGTTGTCCACGTATCTTGCAAAAGGTCGCCGAGTACTTGTACGTGGGCGTCGATGTGGTGTGCGTGGTCGACAATGCCGCGCGGACCTTGCATATCTATGACGCCGAAGGGCCGGAACGCATCTTGCATGTCGGTGACGAACTAACCCTTCCCACGATTCTCCCTGACTTCCGCGCGCCTGTCGAAGCCTTCTTTGAAGACTAGACGCGGCGCTTTGATCGTTCCAAATCCCGTAATCCGCAGTTGCTGATGTCTACTACCGAAACGACCAAAAAAACCGAAGTCGGCAGTTACTTCATCTCGAACTATCCGCCGTTCAGCCAGTGGAAATCCGAATACGTGGAGGAAGTGCGGGCCGCCTTGGCCGCCCCACCGCGGGAGGCGACGCCGCTAGGGCTGTACCTGCACATTCCCTTTTGCCGCAAACGGTGCAAGTTCTGCTACTTCAAGGTGCTGACCGACGTAAACGCGGCCGAGATCGAGCGTTACGTTTCGGCCCTCTCCAAAGAGATTGAACTGGTCAGCCGGCAACCGGTGATGGGCGGTCGTCCGTTTCGCTTTGTGTACTTCGGCGGCGGGACGCCGTCGTTCCTTAGCGTCAAACAGTTGACGGCCCTGGTGAATCGGTTGGAGGAGAATATTCGCTGGGACCATGCGGAGGAAGTCACCTTCGAATGCGAGCCGGGCACGCTCTCGGAGCCGAAGGTCCACGCGCTCAAGGACTTGGGCGTTACGCGCCTGAGCCTGGGCGTAGAGAACTTCAGCGATGAGCTGCTCAAGGAGAATGGTCGGGCGCACCTCTCGCACGAGGTTTACCGTGCGTGGGAGTGGATCAGCGCCGCCAACTTTGCCAACGTCAATATTGATCTCATCGCCGGCATGGTCGGCGAGACGTGGGATAACTGGCGCGAGAGCGTGCGGAAGACGATCGAGCTTTCGCCCAACAGCGTAACCATTTACCAGATGGAACTGCCGTTCAACACGGTGTATTCCAAAGACATCTTGGGGAACCACGTCGAAAGCCCGGTGGCGGACTGGCCCACCAAACGGGCCTGGGTCGATTACGCGTTCAACACGCTGGCCGAAGCCGGCTACCATACGTCCAGCGCCTACACGATGGTCAAAGACCCCGCGCAGGTGAACTTCAGCTATCGTGACAATCTCTGGCAGGGGTCCGACTTGCTGGCCACGGGCATCGCCAGCTTCGGGCACGTTCAAGGCGTTCACTATCAAAACAAGCCTGAATGGAACGATTACCTGGGCGATCTGCTGGAGCGTGGGGAGTTGCCGCTCGGCCGCGCCTTGCGTCCCACGCCGCATCAATTGTTGGTGCGCGAGTTGATCCTGCAACTCAAAAAGGGCTGGCTCGACGCGGGCTACTTCCGCGCCAAGTTCGGCGTGGAGATTCTCGACGAATGGCGAAACGCCTGGAACGACTATGCCGAAGATGACCTGCTCACGGTCAATGGCGACCGCATCGAGTTGACCCGCAAAGGCCTACTCCGCGTGGACGCCCTGCTCCCCGCCTTCTTCGAGGCGGAACACCAAGGCGTGCGGTACACGTAGGAGCGCGAATCGTGAGTAGCGAATAGAAATAGGCACGCGACTCACGTCCACAACTCACGACTCGCCATTCGTTATTCGCCACTCCCCGCTCT
>JAANMV010001223.1_pt1 | contig 29041 bp, 23 predicted proteins | sample 7279661 | NCBI WGS metagenome assembly JAANMV01 (sample SAMN14094540, study PRJNA606508) | bioreactor metagenome | isolation source: A lab-scale SPAN reactor treating ammonium-rich wastewater day 121 | place: Ireland: Galway | collected 2017-05-16
GTGCGCTCCTCGCGAGCGCGGCGTTCTTCGTCGTGATGATCTTCGCCGCGCGCAGGCTCCCGGTGCGTCCACCCGCGCACCTGGGCGTCCCCGAACGCCTGCTCTCGGGCGTGCAGAGCGGCGTGCGCTACGTGCGCCATTCACCCGCGATGCGCGCGTTCATCATCCGCACGCTCTCGTTCTCCGTGTGCGCGAGCGCGCTGTGGGCGCTCCTGCCGGTGATCGCGCGCGACCAGCTCGCGCTCGGCGCCGGCGGGTACGGCCTGCTGTTCAGCATGTTCGGCCTCGGCGCGGTGACCGGCGCGATCGCGATGCCCGCGCAGCTCAAGGTGCGCACGCTCAACCGGACCGTGTTCAGCGGCATGGTGCTGTGGGCCGCCGCGAGCGTGCTGATCGCGGTGACGCTGGAGGTCGCGTTCGCCGCGGCCGGCGCGTTCGGCTGCGGCGCGGCGTGGGTCACCGTGCACGCGAGCCTGTCGACCGGAACGCAGACCACTGCGCCGGCGTGGGTGCGCACGCGCGCGGTCGCGATGAACCTCGTCGCCGTGCAGGCCTGCCTCGCGCTCGGGAGCCCGGTCTGGGGCGCGGTCGCCGCGGCCTTCGACACGCGCGTCGCGATGGCGCTCTCCGCCGCGATGCTGCTCACGCTCGTGCTGCTCAACCGCCGCGTGCGCGTGCGCATGGGAAGCGAAGCCGACGTGACGCCGGGCACGTTCGACGCGCTCGGGATCGACGAGGAACCCGGCCCCGACGACGGGCCGGTGCTGATCCAGATCGAGTACCAGATCGACCCGCCCGACCGCGAGGCCTTCGTCGACGCGATCCGCCGCGTGGGGCCGACGCGGCGACGCAACGGCGCGACGAGCTGGCGCGTGTTCCGCGCGATCGGCGTCGAGGGCCGCTACGTCGAGCGCTACGTCGTCGAGTCCTGGGCCGAGTACCTGCGGCTGCGCTCGCGCATGACGATGGCCGACCGCGCCGTGCTCTCGCAGGCGCAGGACCTGCAGTCGGCCGAGGTGCCGCTGCGGGTGTCGCGGTTCATCGGGGTCGATTGATTCAGTTGTCAGTTGACAGTTGGCAGTTGACAGGGGCGGCGGAGCGTCCGGTGGCGGCGCATCGAGCGCCGGGTTCAGGAGTCAGGAGTCGGGCGACAGAAGTCAGATGCGGCGGAGATTCCGGTGGCGGCGCATCGAGCGCCGATGCGCGATCCTCGCGGATCGGGCCGAAGATCCTCGTGGGTCCGGCTTGAGCCGGACGCCCTTCGCATCCATGCGCAGAACTGCGACGTCAGGAGACGCTGCGATCGACATCACGGCATCTTGTCATGCTGGGCATGGCTGCCGATCCACGCCCACAGGCAACCGCCGTCGACCTCCACCGCAAGCGCACGATAGTGCAGGCCAACACGCGCGGACCACACTCCCGAGCTTCTTGAAATGTAGCGACGGATGCGACGAGTCCGTTTTCAGCAACCGGAAGTTCTTGTCCGCGAGTTCACGAACCTCCGTCGGCAATGCGCTGTACTGCGCCCGGAATCGCGACGACGCCGAGTGTTTCACATCGGCCGGGTCTTTCCTGTGCGATGCTCGGCTAGCGCCTCCTCAACCAACGGATCGAGCTTTCCCGCAGCGGCATCAGCTTCGATCCGCCGATCCCACCGCGCATTTTCGTACGCGATGAACCAATCACGAAATGCAGCGAACGTCTTGTCATCAAGGCGCTCGATCTCCCGCTCGATCGCTCTGATGTCAGTCATGGCGAAGTTCTCCTCCGACCGCGCCGCCATTGCAGCGGCAGGCGCGGGCGCCTGGATCGGTGGTGCTCGCGTGGGTGTCGTTGCTTCGCGGCCGGCCCTTCCAGTCGGCCAGGGCATTGCGCCCGCCGTCGCCTGGCCGCTGGTCGTCCGACCCGTCCTTGGGTCGGAGCTTTTCTGTCTCGCCCACGCCTGGTTTAGCGTCCCGTCGACCGGGTAGTGCTCCATCGACAGCAGGCCCTGCCGATCGGCCAAGCGCAGGACCTCGGCGAAGAACCCCTCCACGACCCGGTGCGCCAGCAGCCGGGCGCGGCCCCTGGAGAAGGCCGAGTGATCCCACACCGCTTGACAGCCTCTCAGGCATCACGCCTTGCGCGCGCCCTCGCCGGCCAAACGCGAAGCGGGCAGTGCTTGGCGGCGTGCGCGAAGTACTTGTCGGTTGCAAGAAGCGTCGGATGTTCTCACGCTGCATCGCGCCGCGTAGTTCGCGCTCGATAAGCGCCTGGGCGAGCAGCGCAAAGAAGTATGGCGTGAAGCCTCGATGCGTCCCTCGTTCTTGAGGAACACCGGGGCGATCTCGCGCACGGTCTTGACCTGCTCGAAGCGCTTCTCGATAGTGGACCGGCCCTTGTGGGCCTCGAGCACCTGGGCGGCGGTGAGGTTGCGGTGGTTGCTGAGTAGCGGACACATCCCGTCGCTTCTGCGGTCGTAGGCGACGGCGTCCTCGTCGAGGCGATACTCGATGTCGAAGCGGCGGAGGGTGATGCGGCGGTAGGCGGTGTCAGGACCGGGGCGGCCACGCCGGGCCTGCTTGAAGCTGTGCTCCTCGCGCACCACGCGCTGCACCTTCAGGTAGCGGGCGACCCGGTACTGCTCGAGGATTTCCTGCACGCGGCGGTCGATCTCGGCGGCGCCGCGCAACCGCGCCCGGGCGCCGGCGAGGCGCCGGTGCAGCTGCTCGAGTTGTTCGGTGGCGGCGGCGACCCGGCGGTCGCGGGCGGCGCGCTGCTGCAGGGTGAGCAGCGTGCTCCACACCCAGGGGATGGGCCAGCCCTCCATCGAGGACAACTGCGGCCGGTACACGTACCAGCAATCCCGCGGGCCGTCGGCGTGCCGGACATTCGGCCGCTCCCGGACCAGTTCCCAGTCCGGGGTGTGGGACTGGATCCACTTGCGAAAGCGCGCATCCTCCTGGCGGCTTCGCGGCATCACGGTGACGAAGCGCCCGCCCGCAGCGTCGATGTGCTGCATGTTCGCGTACGAGCACAGCTTGGGGTCGGCGACGTACAGGAAATCGGACCGGCCGGCCACCGCGCGGTACCGGCCGCAGAAGGCCACCGAGGTCGAGTCGTCGTGCGGCCGATCAAAGGTCACGCCAAAGCGCCGCCCCACCGCGACCACCACCTCGGTGAGCAGCGCCGCGCGGTCGGCGTCGAAGAGTCGATCCAGGGCGCGGCCGATGCGGTCGTCTGACAATCGCCGCATCTGGTCGGCGTCGATGCCGAACATCCCCGCGGCGAAACCGTGGACCGTCTCCTGTCGGCGTGGCAAGCTCGTGCGCCGCCGTCTCTCGGCCGAGCAGGCCCGGCTCATGCGTCAGGCCCTCGCCAACTACCGCAAGGTCAAGAAGCTACTGCGTGCCTGGGAGAGCGAAACCGAACGACTCATCGAGGCCGAAGCGCCTCGCGATCACTGATCCCGGCGAGCGCTCCGGAAATTACCGGGAAATGCGTCCGGCGATGTGCGGAATGCAAGACCAGCAGCTCCAGAAGCAGCACCGACGAGCAATGCAACATTCCCAACCTCCATTTCGCCTATCCTATCCAAAGACCCTTGGAAGACGAATTTCGAGGGAAAGCTCAGAGTGCTCCTCGTGCGATTCACTTTCGTCCGGTGGCGCGTCCGCGGGGGCGACGAAGCCGAACTGCCGGATCATGCGGCGCAGGCGCGGCCGCGATACCCGGAGGATCTCGCAGGCCTGTCCGCGGTGCCAGCCCGTGGCTTCCAGCACGCGCAGGACGTGCGCCTTCTCGATCTCGAGCAGGCTGCGTTGCGCGACGGGCTCGGCCGGCTTCGCGATCTGGCCCGGGTGCGAGCAGAGGTGCGCGGGCAGCATGTCGCAGCCGATCGTCTCCGACGAGGACAAGGCGACCGCCTTCATCAGCACGTTCTCGAGCTCGCGCACGTTGCCCGGCCAATCGTACGCCTGGAAGCAGCGCAGCGCGTCGCGATGCATGCGCACCGTGCCGTGCCGCACTTCCCGATTGATGCGCACGAGCAACGCCTGCACCAGCTCGGGCACGTCCTCGCGCCGCTCGCGCAGCGGCGGCAGGTGAATCGTCACCACCTGCAGGCGGTAGTACAGGTCCTCGCGGAACGCCCCCTGCGCGACGCGCTCGCGCAGGTCGACGTTGGTCGCCGCGATCACGCGCGCGTTGGTTTTCTGCGGAGTCCGGCCCCCCAGCGGCACGAATTCCCTCTCCTGGAGCACGCGCAGGAGCTTCGCCTGGACGGCGGGCGACAGCTCGCTCACTTCGTCCAGAAAGATCGTGCCGTTGTTCGCCATGGCGAACTTGCCCGCGTGCCGCTCCACCGCGCCGGTGAAGGCGCCCTTTTCGTGCCCGAACATGTCGGACTCGATCAGCGTATCCACGAGCGCCGCGCAGTTGACCGCGACGAACGGTCCGGAGGGATTGGCGCCCGCGCGATGGATGGCGCGCGCCACCAGCTCCTTGCCGGTGCCCGATTCGCCGGTGATCAGGACGGTGACCGTGCTCTGCGCGGCAAGGCCGATGGTCTTGAACACCTCCTTCATCACGCGGCTGTGTCCGACCATGACTTCGCCGCCGGGCCGCGCTCCGCCCGGCGCCGGAACGACCAGCACGCTGTCTGCGTCCGCGTCGTGCGCGCGCAGCGCCTTGGCGACCGCGGCGTCCAGCTCGTCGATGTCGATCGGTTTCTGGATGTAATCGGTGGCGCCTCCCTGCATGGCCTGGATGGTGCTCTCCATTTCATGGAACGCGGTGATCATGATGACCGGCGCGGTGGGGCAGACCCGCTTGAACTCGGGCAGGGCCTGCAGGCCGGTGCGCCCCGGCATGCGGATGTCGAGAACCACGAGGTCGGGACGCAGCGCCCTCGCCGCGGCGAGCCCTTCCTCCGCGCTGTGCGCGACGTGGGCCGCGTGGCCCTGGGCACGCAGATGAAGCTGCAGCGTGCGGCAGCTCGCGAGGTCGTCGTCGACGATCAGGACCGCGCTCATGCGACGACCCCCTGCGCCGCGGCCAAGGCCAAAGCCCTCGGGCTCACGCCGCATCCCCCACCGGACCGACCGGCAGGGTCACCGTCGCGCAGGTCCCCCCGTGTGGAGCGGCGCGCAGCTCGAGCCGGCCGCGGTGCTGGTCGACGATGCGCTTGGCGATGGACAGGCCGAGGCCGGTCCCCTTGGCGCGGCTCGTGTAAAACGGCTCGAAGACGCGCTCGCGCAGCGCCGGCGGGATTCCGCAGCCGTTGTCGAGGACTTCGACGCAGATCTCGGCCGGCTGCGGCCCGAGGCGCAGCCGGGCGCTGACCACGACCTCGGGGGTGCGACCCGCGACACCCTCGGTCGCCTGCACCGCGTTCATGATGAGGTTGGAGAATGCCTGCCGCAGCTTGTTGGCGTCGCCGTGCAGCGTGGGCAGGCCGGGTTCACAGCGGGTCTCGACCCGCGCCTTGCGCTCCTCGATTTCGCGCTGGGCGAGCAGCACGGCGGCGTCGAGCAGCTTGCCCAGACTGAGCCAGGTCGGCTGCAAGGCGTCCGGGCGCGAATACGTCAGCAGGTCGGACAGAACCTCCTCCATGTAGCGCACCTGGTCGAGCGCGATGCGGTTGATCTCGTGCTCGCTGTCGGTCGGCGGCCGGCCGGTCTGCTTGCCGAGGATACCGAGGCTCATCTTGATGGTCGACAGCGGGTTGCGCAGGTCGTGCGCGATCATGCTCGCCGCCTGGCCCATGGCCGCGAGCGCCTGCGTTTCGGCGTGCCGGCGGTTGCTCGCCGCGACCTCCTCCTGCAGCCGCCGGCGCTCGGTGATGTCTTCGGCCTCGGCCAGGAAATGGGTCACGGCCCCGCGCTCGTCGCGGATCGGCGAGATCGCGATGTGCTCCCAGTACGTCTCGCCGTTCTTCCTGCGGTTGCACAGCTCGCCCCGCCATTCCGCCCCCGCGCGGATCGTGGCCCACAGCTTGTCGTAGGTCTCCCGCGGCGTCTGGTTGCTCTTCAGCATGCGCGGATTGCGCCCCCTCGCCTCGTCGAGCGTGTAGCCGGTCACTTGCGTGAACTTGGGATTGACGTATTCGATCGTGCCGGCGGTATCGGTGATCAGCACCATGGTCGGACTCTGCTCGACCGCGCGCGAAAGCTTCCTCAGCCGCTCCTGCGCCGTGTGGCGCGCCGCGATCTCGCGCTGCAACTCGCGGTTGGCGGCTTCCGCCTCGGTCTCGCGCGCGCGCGCGATCCGCGTCAGGCGGGTCGCGAGCGCGAGCAGCAGCGCGAGGGTGAGCCCTCCGGCAAGCACCGCCTGGGGCAGCGGCGAGCGCATCGCGGCGCGGGTCCCGGCCTGCGGCCAGATGCGCATCCGGCCGTCCGCGTTCGCCAGCCGGATGGCCGTCTCTTGCTCGAACGGCGAATCGGCATCGTCGAGCGCCTGCCCGCGCAGGTAGATCGTGCGCTCGCCCTCGAGGATCCGGATGCCGTACCCGGGGGCGATGTCCTCGCGCAGGATTTCGTCGAGCAGCGCTTGCACGCCGTACGCGGCGACGATCAGCCCGCCGAATCCGTGGCCGCCGAGGATCGGCACGTCGACCATCAGGACCTGCTGGCCCGCAGGACCCGCGACGAAGCGGGTGAGCGCGACCTGCCCGCGTCCGAGCGCGGCGCGCCACGCCGCCTGCACGGCAGCCGATCCCGGGTCGAGCAGCGCGCCGGCGGCGTCGGCCGACCGCACTTCCCATTGCACCTGGAGCAGCGGATCCACCCACGCGATGCTCAGGAGGCCGCGGTAGTGGCGCATGTAGTGCGCGGCGTCGGATTCCCACTCTTCGCGCGGCGGCTGGCCGCGCGCTTCCCAGCGCCGCGCCATGCGCAGCTGGGCGAGGATGCGCGCTTCCAGGTGCACGCGAAGCTCGTTGCGCACACGCTCGAGCTGGAGCGCGGTGGCGCGGCTGAGTTGCGCCTGCTCCTGGGCGAGCAGCGCCGCCCACAGACCGAGCGTCGCCGCGCTCACCGTCAACCCGATCAGCCAGGCGAGCCAGCGCGAAGCGAACCAGCGCGCGCCCCTCCCGGCCGAGTTCACCGGCGGAACGCACGCGGCCGGGCTCTGCCGTTGCAGACTGGAGGGTCCAAACGCCATCGGCATGACCGCTCCGACAAGGTGCCAACGCTCTACATTGTAGTCGCCGGCGCTGGTTCCCGGCGGGGCGGGGCGTGTGCGTTGGCGCGCGCGTCCCACCCCATCGCGCCGTCCTGGCACAACTGCGAACAGATTTCGCGGGCGCCGGCATGCCCGCTCACGATCCGCTCGCGGGTCGAGACGCCGTCGAGGTAGCTGGCGGCCAGGTGCAGGCCCGGCTTGAGCGAGAGCAGCTCCTTTTTGACCAGCTCGAACACTTCCCCGTCCGTCCTTTCGACCAGCTCTCGGGCAGCCGACTCGTGGAGGCCCACATTGATCAAGGACCATCCCTCGTGGGTGGTCGTCTCGCCCTTGAGCGACTCATTGGTGAGCTCCGAGACGACCTGGTTCTCGACGTAGGGAATATAAAAGCAGTGGACCCGGCCCAGAATATTGCGCGGCACCCGGAATGAGACGTTGATGGTGGTCGCATAGCGGGTGGCGCGGACCAGCTCCCGGGCCGCGGTCGGCCCCCGGGAGAGTAAGCTGTGGGCGGCCCCGGCGGTGGTGGCCAGCACCACGTTCCGGTAAACCTGGCTCGAGCCGGCCGTGGTGACCCGCCACCCCCTGGCGTCTGGCTCCAAACCCGTGACGGCGCATCCGGTGCTGACCGGCACGCTGCCGGCGATGGCGTCAGGGATGGCCTGCATGTCGCCCACGGTGTGCAGGATGCTGAAATCGAAGCTCGGATCGATCATCATGCTCAAGAGCGCCACGAAAGCCGCTGCACTTGCCTCGGTGGAGCGTGAGAACATCATGCAAGAGTGGAAAGCGTCCAGGATGTAATCCGCGAACTCCTGGCTGATCTCCCGCCGGGCATAGCTGTAGGCGTCCTCGTGGTTGAGCTCGTCGGGAGTGCTGGAGAGGTCGAAAAAGTCCAGTGCCTGGCGATGCTTCAACCTGAGGCGAATGACGCAGGCCATCAGCTCCAGGCGGCTCCAGAGTCGCACCCCTTTGAGCCGGAGCACGTCTCGCATCGAAGTCATGTTCATCCGATAGAGCTGCCCACCGCGGTAGACAACCTGCTCGACCGGGCTGGCGCAGCGCACGGCTACGCCGAGCTCGTCCGCGAGCTGCAGGACCGAAGTGTAAGCGCGCACCAGAAAGTTGGCCCCCACGTCGAAGGCCAGATGGTGCTTGCAGCGCGTGCCCATGCGCCCGCCGATGGTCGGATCTCGCTCGTAAACGTGCACCGACAGCCCACCCTGCTTCAGCTCGTAGGCGCAGGTCAGGCCGGCGATGCCGGCCCCGATAACAGCGCATCGGGTCGATGAATGCATCACACTTGCTTCGGCGCGGGGGTGCGGCTGAGAAGCTCGCGACGCAGCTGAAAGAGCCCCTCCGAGAGGCCCACCCAGTAGATGTCGGGGTTGACCAGGCGCTTATGCTCTGCCCGCAGCGAGGCCAGACTCGTCAGGCTGCGTTGGCGAGCCTCGTGCAGGCTGGGGAGCTCACAGCACAGCTCGCCCGCCTTGACGACCTGCATCAACATGGGCTCCCACCTCCCGCTCACATCCTGGCGGATGTGAGCATAGAGCGGGTGGTGGCTGCGCATCGCTCCCTGGGATGGAACGCTCTCATCGTGCATGGCCAGCACGTCACCGTGGACCATCTGGTCGGATCCGAAGCAGCGATAGAGTTGCTTGATCCCTGGCAGGGTGATCTTGGCGGGGTTGCTGGATACCTTGATGCGCGGCACCATGATGCCGTCCTCATCGGCTGCCACCAGCTTGTAGACCCCGCCCAGGGCGGGCTCGCCCTTACTGGTGACCAGGTTGGTGCCCACGCCCCAGACGTCGATGCGCGCTCCCTGGGCGCGCAGGTCGGCGATGAGGAACTCGTCCAGGTCGCTCGAGGCCACGATCTGGCTCTCGGTCAGGCCAGCCTGATCCAGCATCGCCCGGGCCTGTTTGCTGAGGTAGGCCAGGTCGCCCGAGTCGAGCCGGATGGCGCGCAGGCTCAGCCCTTTCTCTCGCTGCTCGAGTCCGACTTGAATGGCGTTGGGAACACCGCTCAAGAGGGTATCGTAGGTATCCACCAGCAGAGTGCAATCGTTGGGATAGGTGGCGGCGTACTGACGGAAAGCTTCCAACTCGCTGCTGAACGACATCACCCAGGCGTGGGCCATGGTGCCCTTGACGGGAATCCCATACTTCTTGCCGGCCATGGTGTTGGAGGTGGCCACGGCTCCCCCCACGTAGCCAGCCCGGCTGGCGGCCATGGCTCCGTTCACGCCCTGAGCTCGGCGCAGGCCAAACTCCAGGATGACCCCCTGGCCGCTGGCTTCGAAGACCCGGGCTGACTTGGTGGCGATCAGCGTCTGGAAGTTGATCACGTTGAGCAGCAGCGATTCGACGAGCTGGGTCTCGGGCAGGGTGCCCTCGACCCGGAGCAGTGGCTCGCCGGGAAAGACCAGCGAGCCTTCCGGCAGGGCGTACACGTTGCCCCGGAATCGGAAATCCTTGAGCCAGTCCAAGAAGCCTTCTGGGAAGAGCTTCTGGGCCCTCAGGTAGTCCAGATCATCGTTGGTAAACCGCAGGCTCAAGAGATACTCCAGAGCCGGCTGAAGGCCGGCCGCCAGGCAGAATCCCCCCTGCTCGGGGATCTTGCGGAAGTAGAGGTCGAATACGGCGCGCTGATCGATCTTGTGGCAGGCGTGGTAGCCGCCCATCATGGTCAACTCGTAGAAGTCGGTCAGCAGGGCCAGGTTCTCGGTCATGGTCGGGCCCTTTCGCGGCCAGGGGGAATGAGCCCTGGAGGGGAAGTGGCTGGCATGGCCGTGCACCGAATTCAAGAGCTGAGCTGGGCAAAAATCCGCAAGCTGGCTCAGCAAAATGCGCTTTTCATGCTGGGGCTGGGGCCCATCGAGGACCACGGCTCCCATTTGCCCTGCGGAGTGGACTGGTTCCTTACCGAGGGTTTCAGCAGCGACATCGCCGAGCGACTGGTCTTGAAGCGAGCCGAGCTGGAGGTCGTGCTGCTGCCGGTCTACGCCTTCGGCTCCAGCGTGCTGCAGGACCTGGGCTGTCTGCGTCTGGCTCCCTCCACCCTGACCCGCGCTTTGAGCGAGCTGGTCCGCTATCTCGAGCGCGAAGGGGTACGCCGGGTGGCGCTCATGTCGGCTCACGGGGCGGTCTCGCAGGGGCTGGCTCTGAATGCCGTCTGTCGGCGCTTTCGGGGTCAGCTGCGCTGCACGGCGCCCTGTCTGCCCCTGATCGCTCGCTTTTTGAGCGGGGCCTTTCGCGGCCCCCTCGAGCAGAAGCTGGGCCGCGCCTTCACCGAGGAGGAATGGAAGGATCTGCGCCACGATACCCACGCCGGGGCCTGGGAGACGGCCTTAATGCTGCAGTATCGTCCCGACCTGGTGGCCGACTACTACAAGGGTTTGCCGCCCCACGTGCCCGAGAAAATGGGGCTGACGGCCCTGCGCAAGCTTCGCACTCACCGGGGCTACTTCGGGGCTCCCGCGCGGGCCTCGGTGGAGCTGGGGGCAGCCCTGCGCGAGGTGTTGGCCGAGGAGGGCGCCAGGGTCTTGCTCGAATTTCTCGAGGGCAAGCCGGCAAAAGCCAACAAGCCCCTGCTCAGCCCGCGCGATCAGATCGTGGCCGGAGGGCTGGGGCTGGCTGCCCTGCTGACCTGGGCCTGGCTCTATCGTCGCCCTGCGCGAGAGCGTTGATCAGGCAGCTGGCATCGCCAGGCCGGTGATCCCAAGGTAGCCCGGGTGAGCCAGCCGGACTGGCTCCGAGCCCGCTTCGCGCTCGGCTTTGTGCTCGGCGATCAACTTGGCTCCCACGCCCACGGCCACGCCGCTGGCCAGGCCGATGCCGGCGCCCATCAGGCCGCCCAGGATGCCGCCCGCGATGGGGCCGTAGCGGTTGGTCTTGAATTCCTGCGTCGTTTCGTGGAAGGTGGGCTGGCCGTTCTGATAGACCGGCACGTCTCGGTAGACCGGATCGGTCTCGGGTCGGCCGTAGCCCGAAGACGGCCAGCCCCAGCCCCAGTTGTACTCGTAGAAGTCGTGGGGGATAGAGCCCAGGTTCTCGCGCTGCATGGTGGGCACCATCCAGCTGCGAACATGCACTTCTTGCTTGCCTAGCTCTGCGGCGCCGGCGCGAGAGCCGAGCCAGGCCCCCAGTCCGGCCCCGGCCACGGTGCCCACGATGGCTGACCCGCCCGCAAAGTCGGACAGGTCCTTGCGCTGCTCGGCGCTCAGCGGAGGAGCCTCCTGGGTGGGATCCTTGGCCAGGGCGTTGCGAAGGGCCGCGATGCCCACCCCCACGCCCAGGCCGATGACGGCTCCGCCCAGGGCGCCCAGGAAGCCACCCAGAAGAGGCTCCCACTTGTTCTGATGGACGAAGCGGGGCTCTTGATAGTCGCCCACGTCCCGGTGCTCGATGCGGGGGCTGTAGCTGTGCCACCAGCCGCGAATCTTGGTGTCGCACACCTCGCGCTCGTTCTCGCCATAGCCTTCGGTATGACAATCCTGGTAGGTGTCGGCGTGGACCCAGTGGCTGTAGCCGCGCAGTGAGGGATGGAGCACGTCGCGGTGCACCCACTGCTCTTGAATCCTGTCCGCGCCCTGGGAGTTGAAGCCTGTGACCACGCCGATGGCAGCGCCGGCCACGGCTCCGGTGCCGGCTCCGAGCACGGCGTAATCGCGCGTGCGGGTTTGCTGCCGGGTGGCGTAGTCATCCGACCCGATAATGTTGTCGCCGATCCAGGTGCGCGCGTCCTTGAATCCGCTGACGATGCTCTGACCAATGTCCCTGATCCCACTCATACGGCCAAGATATCGTCAGCGGCGGGTCAGCATTGTTAAGGGCAGGTAACAACCTGTCTTTCAGGAATTTTTCAGGTTGAGGTGCGACTTCGACGTTGGCTCAGAAAGCTCATGCTGATTAGTCTGGGGGGCCTGGTGCTGGCCGGTCTTGGCGCTCTGGCCGTCAGCTCCTGGGTTGAGCGCCAGGGAAAGGCCGGGTTCGCCGAGCCCTCCGCGGTCGAGCATGCCCAGACGGCCATCGTGCTGGGAGCCGGAGTCTACGACGGGGGAGCTCTCAGCCCCGTGCTTCAAGACCGTGTGGACGCCGGCATCGAGCTCTTCCGCGACGGCCGGGTGGACACCCTGCTGATGAGCGGCGATCACGGTTTTCGCGACTACGATGAGGTCAACGCCATGCGCGAGTACGCCGTGCGCCACGGTGTGCCCAACGAGCGCATCTTCATGGATCACGCCGGCTTCAACACCTACGACACCATGATGCGAGCCCGCCAGGTCTTTCAGGTGGACTCGGCGGTGGTGGTGACCAACCGTTTCCACCTGGCCCGGGCCGTCTTTCTGGCCCGCCAGGCTGGCATTCGGGCTCAGGGGGTGGTGGCTGACCGGCGTCCTTACGCCTCCGCCGACTGGTATGAGCAGCGCGAGCTCCTGGCTCGCTGCAAGGCCTTCCTCAACGTCTACGTGCTCAAGCCGGGGCCCGCGCTGGGCGGCCCCCCCATTCCCATCACCGGGGACGCCCGCCTGAGCCACGACAAGCGCGCGCCCTGACAGGGGGACTTGCCGGGGCCCTCGGAGAAACGCCTGCATTCGAACAAATCCCGAGAGGTTTGCCTTTCCATGCCCACGACCCACAGCTTCCGGTCCGTCAATCCTCAGGTGCGCTTCCCCGAGCTCGAGGAGCGCATCCTCGAGCACTGGCGCCAGGTTGGCACCTTCAAGTTGAGCCTGGAGCAGCGCCGCGAGGCTCCCGAATACATCTTCTACGAAGGCCCCCCGACCGCCAACGGCAAGCCCGGCGTCCACCACGTGCAGGCCCGCGCTTACAAAGACCTGTTCCCGCGCTACAAGACCATGCGAGGCTACCTGGTGCGGCGCAAGGCGGGCTGGGATTGCCACGGCCTGCCGGTCGAGATCGAGGTCGAGAAACAGCTCGGCTTCTCGGGCAAGAAGGCCATCGAGGACTACGGCATCGAGCCCTTCAACAAAAAGTGCCGCGAATCGGTCATGACCTACGAGGGCGCCTGGCGCGAGATGACCGAGCGGATCGGCTTCTGGGTCGACCTGGACGAGGCCTATATGACCATGAGCAACGAGTTCGTGGAGAGCGTCTGGTGGTCGCTCAAAACCCTCTGGGATAAGGACCTGATTTACCTGGGCTACAAAGTCGTGCCCTATTGCGCCCACGACTCGACCCCGCTGTCGAGCCACGAGGTTGGCCTGGGCTACAAGGACGTGCGCGATCCCTCCATCACGGTTCGTTTCCCTCTCCACGACCCGGTCAAGCTGGGGCTGCCCGAGAAGACGGCCATGCTGGTCTGGACCACCACCCCCTGGACCCTGCCGGGCAACACCGGCTGCGCTGTCCACCCCGAGTTTCAATACGTGGTGGTGAAAAAGGACGACGAGCTCTTGCTGCTGGCAGAGAGCCTCAAAGTCAAGGTGGTGGGGGAGGAGGCCGAGGTGGTGGCCCGGATCGCCGGCCAGGCCCTGGTGGGCGCTTTCTATGAGGCTCCCTTCCGTTTTTTCGAGTTTGGAGAGAAGTCGGGCCATCGGGTGGTGGCGGGCGAGTTCGTGACCGCTGAGGACGGCACCGGTATCGTGCACATCGCTCCCGCCTTCGGCGCCGACGACCTGGAGATGGCCCGCCGCTTCGACCTGCCCGTGGTGCACTCGGTGGGTATCGACGGCAAGTTCCTCGAGCAAGCCGGTCCCTTTGCCGGCATGTGGTTCAAAGACGCCGACAAAGCCGTGATCCGCGATCTCAAGGAGCGAAGCCTGCTCTTCAAGCGCGAGGATTACCTGCACAGTTATCCCCACTGCTGGCGCTGCTCCAGTCCCTTGATGTACTACGCCACCGACAGCTGGTTCATCGCCAACACCCGCCTCAAGGAGCGCTTGATCGAGCGCAACCAGGAGATTAACTGGATCCCCTCTCATATCAAGAACGGGCGCTACGGCGACTGGCTGAACAACCTGGTGGACTGGGCCCTGTCGCGCACCCGCTACTGGGGAACTCCGCTGCCCATCTGGGTGTGCCGCTGTGGCCACAAGGAAATGGTGGGATCCTTCGCCGAGCTGGCCGAGCGCTCGCTGACCCCGCTCAAGACGCCCTTCGACCCCCACCGTCCGTACGTGGACGACATCCTGTTCCAGTGTCCGAAGTGCCCCGAGAAGATGAAGCGCGTTCCGGATGTGATCGACTGCTGGTACGACAGCGGCGCCATGCCGTTTGCCCAGCAGCATTACCCCTTCGAAAACAAGGAGCGCTTCGAGCAGAATGCCTTCCCGGCCGACTTCATCTGCGAGGGCCTCGATCAGACCCGGGGCTGGTTCAACTCGCTCCACCAGCTCGGGGTGATGCTGTTCGACCGCATCGCCTACAGGAACGTCATCTGTCACGGGTTGATCCTGGACGGCCAGGGCGAGAAGATGTCCAAGCGGTTGGGCAACATCGTGGACCCCTGGACCATCCTCAACCAGCACGGCGCCGACAGCCTGCGCTGGTATCTTTACACCTCAGCCCCCCCCGAGCAGAGCCGCCGCTTCTCGGCCGACCTGGTGGGCGAAGCCTGTCGCAAGTTCCTGGTCACGCTGTGGAATACTTATCATTTCTACGTTTCCAACGCCAACGCCAACAAAGTGGACCGCTCCAGAGCCCGCCCGGCGGCCGAGCGCAGCCCGCTCGACCGCTGGCTGCTGGCTGCCCTGCACGAGCTGATCGGGGTGGTCAGTGAGAAGCTGGATGCCTACGACGTGACCGGCGCGGCTCGCGCCCTGGCCGGCTTTGTCGATCTCCTCTCCAACTGGTACGTGCGCCGGTCGCGTGACCGCTTCTGGGACGGCGAGGCCGACGCCAACGCCACCCTGCACGAGGCTCTGGTGACGCTGAGCCAGCTGCTGGCGCCCTTCGTGCCCTTCCTGAGCGAGGACATCTATCTCAACCTGTGCGGCCAGAGGGAGAGCGTCCACCTGACCGACTGGCCGGTGGCCGACCCCTCCCTGTTGAACCCCGACCTGGTCTACGACACGGTGGTGGCCATCAAGGCCGTCTCGGCGGGCCGCTCGGCCCGAACCCAGGCCAGCCTGCGCATCCGCCAGCCCCTGGCCCTGGCCCTGGTGGGAGCCTCCACGACCCGCGACCGACAGGCTCTCGAGCGATTCCAGGACGTGATCAAAGAAGAGCTGAACGTCAAAGAGCTGCGATTTCTCGACCCGGGGGCTTCCTTTCTCGACTACCAGCTGCGCCCTAACCTGCCCTTGATGGGCAAGAAATACGGCAAGCAGATCCCGGCCATCAAGGAGGCTCTTTCCAAGGCCGACCCGCGCGAGATCGCCCGCCAGGTGCACGAGGGCCAGCTCGTGCGATTGACCCCGGAGATCGAGGTGCTGGCCGAGGAGATCCTGGTCGAGGCCCGCAGCCCGGAAGGGTATGCCGCCCAGGAAGAGGGCGGCGTGATCGTGGCTCTCAGCACCGAGCTGACCCCCGAGCTCGAGCTCGAGGGCACCGCCCGCGACCTGATTCGCCAGGTGCAGGAGCTTCGCAAGAAGGCCGACCTGGCCATCACCGACCGCATCAAGGTCTGGATCGCCGGTGCTGACGCGGCGGCCCAGGCCCACCGCGCGACGATCATGGAGCAAACCCTGGCCCTCTCGCTCGAGCTGAGCGAGCCGCCGGCCGAGGCTGTGCAGGCCGAGACCGAGCTGGAGAGGGGCCAGAAGGCGAAGGTGAGTCTGCTGAAGGCGTAGAGGGCTACTCTTCCGGAAGCGGGGCGAACAGCTCGTCCAGCACCAGCCTGAGGCCCGGCCAGTCGGACGGCTCGGCCACCTCGCCCGGGCCCAGGGCGGCGGCCACCTGGTAGCTGCCCTGGTTGAGCCTCAGGAGTTCGAGGGTGCCGTCTTCGGGGCTGGCGAGCCAGTAGCTCTCGATGCCGGCCCGGGCGTAGGCGTTGAGCTTGGTGATGCGATCATGGCGGCGGGTGGAGGGGGACAGCACCTCGATGACCAGCGCCGGCGCACCCTGAATGGAATGCTCCTGGATCAACTTGCGCTGCTCGCGCCGCAACACAATCAGGTCGGGCTGCACGGGGTCGCAGTCGGCTACCCGCACGTCGGTGGGAGAGAGCAATGTCCAGCAGCGACCGGATCTCTGAACGGGCAGGAAGGCCTCGTAGAGTCGCCCCACCACAAGCTGATGCAGCGTGCGCGGAGCGGGCGTCACGTGGAGCTGCCCCCTGATGACTTCGTAGCGTCTTCCGTCCTGGGGCAGCTGGCAGTAGTCGTCATAAGTCCAGTGGCGATCGTCATGAACGTCCAGAGCCATAGGGAAGACTTCGCCCTCAGCGCGCTCCCGCCCCTGCGCGCATCTCCACGTCGATGTCCAGGGCTAGCTGGTCGGCCACCTGGGCCAGCTTGCTCTGCAAGGTCACGATCGAGATGGAGGCCGGAGCCGAGAGCCGCAGGGTCATCGAGAACATGGGAGTTCCTGTGTGGGCGGCATGGGTGACGCTCGAGTCGAGCGCATCCACCGACACGCCCTGCTCGACCAGAGCGTGCACCACGTCGTGCACGATGCCCTCGTGGTCCATGCCCTTGACGTGTACCGTCAGGGGCACCAGGTCATTGGAGCTGCGGCGCGGCGTGGTGAGCTTGGTAGAGAGCACCAGGTCCAGCTCTTGAGCCACCTCGCCCACCTGGGCCAGCAGGTTCTTGCGGTGCTCGGCGGGCACCGAGACCAGCATGACCATGGCAAACTCACCGCCCAGCACGGCCATGCGCGAGTCTTCCAGGTTGCCCCGGTGGGTCTTGATGGCCTGGGTGACGCGATCAACCAGCCCGGTTCGGTCCGAGCCGATCATGGACAACACGAGATACTCTTTCATGCTGGCGGTTTCCCCGCCTTCGGGGCGGTGTCCTGTCAGGGCTGGGGTGGGGGCAGGCTGACCCGGCCCCCGGTCTTGAGATACTGCTCAGAGAGCTTGACATCGTCCGGGCCGCGCACCCGGTGCAGGCTGGAAAGATCGCGGTCCACCTTGCGCAGCTCGGGCTCTTCCACGAAGCGCACGGCAGCGATGCGCAGCACCTCGTCGCCCGAGCGTCCGCCGCTTTCGAAGTAGCGCTCCAGGGTTTTCATGCTGAGCTTGGACCACACCCCCAACAGCGGAAAAGCGGTGCGGCCCACGCGCGGAACCACGCACTCGTAGCCCTCGCGCAGATCGAAGAGCAGTCCCATGAAGGCTTGCTTGACGTGGGGATAGTAGCCGGGCGTGCAGACGGCCCAGTTGGTTGGAGCCGACCACAGACCGGTGTAGAGCCCTCCCAATGGACCGTAACCGGGCAGCGAGTCACGTACCCAGTTCACGCGGGGGTGCTCGCTGAGCGACTTTTGCAACCACTGTCCGATGGCCAGATTGTCGCCCACCACCAGCTGGTTGGGGCAAAGTAGCCGGGAGTTCTTGAGCACGTGGCTGAGAAGCGGCTTGCCCGCCAGCAGAGTTAGCGGGGAATGGTCGCCGCGGCTGGACCGGCCCCCGGCCAGGACGATGGCGGTGAAGCTCACGAGAGGAACCTTCTCCCGGCATCGGGGGGAACCCTGTGGGGCAGCCGAGAATCTCGCCCCACCATGGACGGATGCTACATCTGGGAAGAGAACAAAGATGGCGAGCGCAGGCTTCTGAAGGGCTATCTCCGTGAGGAGCCCTTTGCCTGGGTGGCCCGCATCATCGACAATGAGGGCAACGAATTGTGGAGCGAGAAACACGCTTCCCCCTCCAAGGCCCGGGTGGCGCTGGTGCAGAAAGTGCCTGACGAGGCCCGATTTCTCAAGGGCGCGGTCCCGGAATGAGGCTCCAGGAGCGCGGCCGGAAACCCCCTTGACACAGTTTTCTGGCTGGGCGACGCCCAACAGATTGTGCTCAAGTGCAAGGCCTTTGTTCTTGCACTTTACAACGCGCTGGAACGCAGTTCCGGCGCGTTCGTCAGATTGTGCTCATGTGCCAGACCAAGGTGCGGGCACATTCGCCAGGGTAAAGGGGCTTGCCTCACCGGTGGAGGAGCCCGGCCCGAGGACGAGCGGGTGGGCAGGTCAACCCCGCGAGAGGGTTCGGAAATAATGGATGGTAGCCAGCTCTCTGGCACACCATTTCTGGAGCGGATTGAGGGGGCTGGCGGCCGCGTCACCGCGATCGAGCTTGAGCTGGGAGCGGCAGAACTTCTCCAGCAGCCCCCCAAGCGTGCTCATCCGGTAAACCACCAGCCGAGGAGGGTGGATTCCGGTGGCAAACCGCGAGCGAAGACGGGGATGCTTCTTGATGTACAGCAGAGCAGTTCGAGCCTTGGCCTCGGCCTGACGCAACATTGCTTTGACGTCGGTGCTCTCCAGGGGGCGTTTGACGTGGTAGCCCACGGCCTTATAGTTGTTACGGGCCTTGAGGCCGAGGGCCATCAGGCGCAGCCCCAGCTCTTGATCCTCCCAGCCGTATTCCTTGAAATCCTCGTCGAACAGGCCGGCCGCCAGCAGATGCTCGCGCTTGACGGACACGTTGGAGGTCCAGAAGAAGGAGGTGGAGATGTCGGCCATCGTAAAGCGCCGCTTCTGGGGGCGAACCGCAGTCGCGACATGGTTGACCCAACCGTTGACCACAGCTTTTGGATGCTTGAAGTGCGAGCGCAGGTGCTCGGCCAGCAGGCGCCGGTCGGCCAGCACGTCGTCGTCGATGAACAGCACCACCCAACCGGAGGCGGCCATGATGCCGGTGTTGCGGGCCCCCGCCAGCCCCTGGTTGGCCTGGGTGCGAAGCACAAGCCGGTAGGGCAGATCCAGCGACTGGACACGCTCGGAGGTGCCGTCGGTGGAGCCGTCGTCTACCACAACCACCTCGAACTGGTCGGCCGGCAGCGTCTGGTCGGTCAGCGACGACAGCACTTTCTCCAGGCTGGCGACACGGTTGTAGCTGCACAGCACCACGGAGACCTCGATCATCGGCGAAGCTCCTCGCGCCCGGCTCGCAGATACTCGCGGTCGAGGCGCTGGGCCTCCACCAGGGCTTTCAGGCCGGGAACCCGGTCCAGCCAGGGAAGGCTGAGAAGCTCGCTGCGCGCATAGTTCACCGGGTGCAGCCCGCTGCGCAGCAACATGCGAAAACTGGGATAGCGGCGCAGCAGCCGGGCGGCCGAGCGGCCATCGGCGCGCCGGGTGGCCACCGCCTGGGAGTGAGGCACCGGGGGCTTGAGATGGTGGACGTAGGCCTCGGATAGGAAGGTGCGCTTCACGCCCATGCGCTTGAGCCGCAGGCCCAGATCGGCGTCTTCGAGCCGTTCCAAGCTCTCGTCGAAGAGCCCTGCCTCGAACAGGTGCTCGCGTCGCACGGAAGCGTTGCTGGTGCAAAAGTAGTTCATGGAGTAGTGGCGCCAGAGCTGGGAAGGGCTCCGCTCGGGCGGGACGGGCACGTTGATCACGGGTCCTCGCACGACCTGGCGCACCTGGCCACGGTGGGCGTCGGCGTGCAGGGTGAGGAGATCGGGCGAGGCCAGCACATCGTCATCAAGGAACAGGCACCAGCCCCCTCGGGCGTTCTGGATGGCGTGGTTGCGGGCAGCCGACGTGCCCCGCCCTTCCTGGCGCAGGGACCTGAGCGGATAGCTGAGCTGCATGCATCCGAGCGCCTCGCTGGTGCCGTCGGTGGAGCCGTCGTCCACCACGACGACCTCAAAGCGCTCGCGAGCAAAGCGCTGGAGCTCGAGCTCGCGCAAGACCAGCATCAGGCTCTGGCAGCGGTTGCGGGTGGGGATGATCAGGCTGAACTGCACCGGAGGCAATACTCGCATGGCCCGGGAATTCCTGTCGCATGGATGCTCGAGAACGGGCCCGGGGATGTCTGGTCGGGCTGGCTCTGGGAGACGCGCTGGGCTTTCCACTGGAAGGGTTGACCCCGGCCCACATCAGGCGCCGCTTCGGCCAACTGGCCAGGTTTCGGTTCCTGGGTCGAACCGGCTACGTCTCCGATGACACCGAGTTATCGGTTCTCATGGGGGAAGCCCTGCTCGAGTCGGGCGGCGATCCCGAGCAGGCCGCACGGGCCTTCGGGCGGCGTCTGGTGGGCTGGTTCTGGTGGCTGCCGCCCGGAATCGGCATGGCCACCGCTCGCTCGGCTCTGCGCTGGACCTTCGGGGGCTCGGGCGGGGTGGCTTCGGCCGGCAACGGCGCGGCCATGCGAGCAGCGCCGGTGGGCCTCTGGCCGGACCGTCGCCCCGAGCTCGCGCGCGCGCTCAGTCGCGTGACCCACACCGACCCGCGGGCCGTGGATGGGGCGCTGGTGGTGGCCGAAGCGGTCGCCCTGCTGTGCGCCGGACGCGAGGCTGACTGGCCATCCCTCTCCGAGCGACTGCCCGAGCTCGATCCTCGCCTGCGCGAGGCCCTCGATCAGTCCTGGAAGCTGACGAGCTTTCAGGCCTCCCCCGAGCTGCGGGCCGAGCGCCTCGGCACCAGCGGCTACGTGCTGCACTCGGTGCCGCTGGCCCTGGCCTCGCTATGGAGCCGTCCGCCTTCCTTTCTAGAGGGGTTGCAGGCGGTCATTTTGCGCGGAGGAGACGCCGACTCCAATGGAGCCATCGCGGGCGCCTTGCTGGGGGCGGCCTTCGGTCGCTCGGCCCTGCCCGCTGAGCTGGTCGAAGCCCTGGAGCCCGCCTTCTCGGCCCGGAGACTGGAGACGCTGGCTGACGACCTGGTGGCCGGTCGGCCTCAGAATTACCAGCCGGCCAGCTTCGCCGCGCTGCGCGAGCGCGAGCTGGCCGTCAAGCTGGGGGTGGGACTGCACGTCCTGCGTCGCCTCTGGCCGTTTTGAGATCAGGTCTTGCACTCGACAGGGCGCTGGCGCGGAGCTCTAAAGTGCAAGGCCTTTGGTCTTGCACTTTACAACGCGCTGGAACGCAGTTCCGGCGCGTTCGTTAGATTGTGCCAATGGGCAAGACAAAAGTGCGAGCACATTAGAGAGAACCTTGACCAGATTGTGCTCGTGGGCCCGGTACCTGGCCTGCAGGATCTCAACGTGTCCTTCGTGGGCGAGTCTGCAACTCCGTCCTGCCCTTAAGGGTTGGGCGGCTCGGGTGGCGGCGGCGCGGCCGGCACCTCGACCTGGGCGAAGCGCACCTGGGAGGCATTGCCCACGTTGTCGAGCACCTCCAGGGCCACGTGCAGGGTGCGTGCCTCGGCCGCTGGCTCGACCGCGATGCTGGCTCGCTCCAGCGTGCCCGTGGTCGAGGGGCGGGCGGTGGCGATCAGCCGGGCCGCCTGCAGATCCTCGATGGGCTGGTCGCTGACCCGCAGCCTGTAGGCGGCGGCCTGGCCGCACCAGGAGTCGTCTCCGGTGGCGGTCCATTGCATGGTCACGCTGACAGGAGTCGACTCCACCGCTCGCAGGTCGTTGGGCGCGGCCGGGGCCACCTGATCGTTCTCCACTGCCCGGGCGGCGTTGAGCCGTCCCCCGGTGGTGCTGCGGCCCTGCATGGCCTCCACCGGATCGGTGCTGAGCAACAGGCGCTGCTTGATGTCTTCGTTGCTGGCCTGGGGGTAGGCGGTGGCGATGAGGCCGGCCACCCCGCTCACGTGGGGGGTGGCCATGGAGGTGCCGTTGTAGGCCGCGTAGCCGTTGTTGGGAACAGTCGAGAGAATGCTGACACCGGGCGCGGCCAGGTGCACGGTCTGGGCACCGTAACACGAGAAGCGGGCCTTCTGGTCGTTGTGGTCGGTGGCCGCCACGGCCACCATGTTGGGCATGTCATAGGAGCTGGGGTAGAACGGACGCTGGTCGTTGTCGGTGCCGTTGTTGCCTGCGCCGGCGATGTGCAGGGCCGGCGAGCTGGCGAAGGCGTCGAAGAGGGCCTGCGAGTAGGCGCCTCCGCCCCACGAGTTGGAGGTGATGCGGGCCCCCATCTGGGTGGCGTAAGCCACGCCCCGCAGGATGGTGGCGGCGTTGGTGGTGGGGGAGGAGCCGGCGAAGATCTTGATGGGCATCAGGCGGGCCTGCCAGTTTACCCCGACCACGCCCTGATTGTTGTTGCCCTCGGCTCCGATGGTGCCGGATACGTGGGTGCCGTGGAAGTGCTCGTCCACCGGGTTGCCGTGCTGGTTGTAGGCGTCGTAGCCGTGCACGTCGTCCACCACGCCGTTCCCGTCGTCGTCGATGCCGTTGCCCGGGATCTCGCCCGGGTTGGTCCACAGGTTGTTGACCAGGTCGGGGTGGCTCATGTCCATCCCGGTGTCGATGACGGCGATGACCGGAGCGTCCGCCTGGTTGGAGCCGCGCACCGTGGCCCAGGCCTCCGGGGCGGAGATGTCGGCGCCGGCGGTGCCGCCGGTCTGTCCCTGGTTGTGCAGTCCCCACAGGTCGGGGTGCAGGTCGTTGGGGGCCGCGGCCAGCTCATAGGTGAAGTTGGGCTCAACCCGGGCCACCCGGCCGTCCTGACTCATCTGGCTCAGGGCCTGCTCGACGCTGGTTTTGCGGGGCAGGGACAGACGCAGCCACTGCTCCGCGCCCTCCTGCAGGGTCGGGCCAAGCTTGAACCGCTCGGCTACGCTGGCGCCATAGTCAGAGGCGAAGTCAGACAACCCCGAGCCGCTCTTAAGCTTGACGAGCACCTCGCCGGGGACGTGATCGGGCAGGGGAGCCGACTCGAGCCGGTCGGACGCAGCCTCTGCGGTCGTGCGGGCGCTGCGGGTCGGAAGGGCGATGGGCTGATTGGCGAGTGGTCGAATCATCATGGCGGGAGCATCGTAGCCCCTCTCGGCCAGGGAAAGATGAACTTTTGCGCAACCTTTGTCCAGTGAGCCGGTTTTAGCTCTCATCGCGTTGACCTTGCGCTTCAAGTTCTGGCCAGGGCGACCCGACCAGTCGGAACCTGTTGGTTTGAGGATTCGGTGCGCACAAAAGGTTTGATTCCGTCGAGGCCGGCCGGGATGCTGGCACCCCTGTCCGTCGAGGCCCCTGCATGTCCTTCAGCCCTGAGAGCCCGAGTGGGTTTGAGCCCGCTACAGCTTTCTGCTCGCTCCCTGATCGTGTAGAATACGGTTGTGAAGAGCTTTTTGAAACTCGTGCTGGTGCTGGGCCTGCTGTTGCCGGGCCGGGCCCAGGAGATCCTGCCTGATCCCTCGACCTTCGGTCGCTCGGATAGCCTGGCCATCTTCGTGGTGCGGGCCCGTTCCGCAGACAACGGCTTTCGCCAGATGCTGGCCACCGCCATCAATGGTGCCCAGGCTCAGAAGGGAGCCCCCTCGCTGGCCAGCGTCCTCTCTTCGTTTCTGAGCTTGCGCAGCCAGGAAGAGATGCTGCTGGCGGCCCTGCCCTTGCAGTGGGTGCGGGTGGATTCGGTGGGCCCGGACGGCCGGCTCCTCTCCAACGTGGCCATCACCCTGGCCGGGTGGCGAGGCTTTCAAACGCTGATCTACAACGCCCTGACGGCCGGCCCCGAGGGTAAGCCCTATGAGAAGCGCCTGCACCAGGGCGAGGAGATCGTGCTGCGCGACGGCTGGCAGAGTCCGGGGGCGCGCCTGGTGCTGGCCAGGGTGAAGGGCACGTTTCTCAACTGCTCCACGCCCGATCAAGCCCGTTACCAGATTGATCGCCTGCTGGGCAAGGAGAAGACCCCGCTTCAGGGCCCGCTCTGGCAGGCGTACTCGCAGCTCGCTCAGGACAAGGACGCTTTTGGGGTCATTCTCAACCGCAGCGGCTCGCTTTTGAAGGTGCTGGACTGGGTCAACCGGACGGATACCCAGCGAGTGCGGGAGAAGCTTGGCACGGAGCGGTTCGAGCGAGCCGCCGAGCTGGTCGAGAGCGCTTCCTGGGAGGCAGATGTCGTCTCGGACGACCGGATCGACATCGAGGTGCGCTTCGCCACCGCTGGCCGTCCCCAGGCCGAGGAGCTGGCGCTGTTGCTGGAGGAGGCCCGCGAGGTTCTGGATCAGGAAGGGCGAATGGGGGATTTCTATCTTGCAATGACCCCCGGAGGGGTGAAAATAGGCTTTGCGATGGTGGGCTTCCACGATCTTGTCAGCCGCTATCTCGGGACCGTCAGGATTTGAGGCCGAGCAGATCCTCTGGCCGGTTCAGCTGAGCTCCAAGAAGGAGTGAATTTTATTCAAAGCGAACCACCCTTCATGCCCTGCACCCTCGCCGCCGTCCAATCTGTCCTCCCCCAGGCCCGGTTGCACGGGGGCGGGGCCGCCGAGTTCAGCGGCCTGACCTCCTCGTCGCGCGAAGCGAACCCCGGCTCGCTCTTCGTCTGCCTGCCCGGGGCCCGAACCGATGGCCATCAGTTCGCCCCCGACGCGGTGGCGCGTGGAGCTGCCGGACTTGTGGTGGAGCGAGTGCTTCCCGAGCTCTCCGTGCCCCAACTGGTGGTGCCCAGCTCGCAGCTTGCTCTGGCCCATCTGGCCGCGCTGTTCACCGGCCATCCGACCGATCGCCTGACCACGGTGGGCATCACCGGCACCAACGGCAAGTCCACCACGACCTTCCTGACCGAGGCCGTGTTGCGAGGCGGCGGCTATGATCCGGGACTGATCGGCACCATCGAGGCCCGGGTGGGGCGCGAGCGGCGCACCCTGGCCAACACAACTCCCGACAGCCTCACCCTGTACCGGCTCTTTTCCGAGATGGTGGCGGCCGGTCAGGACGCCGTGGTGATGGAGGTCAGCTCTATCGGCCTGCAGGCCGAGCGGGTGCACCGAATTCCCTTCGATGTGGCCGTGTTCACCAACCTGACTCAGGATCACCTCGACTACCACGCCACCATGGAGAGCTACCAGGCTGCCAAGCGGCGCCTGTTCACCGAGCACCAGGTGGCCGGCCGGCGCCATGAGCCGACGGCCGTGGTCAATCTCGACGATCCCGCCGGAGCCTCGATGCTGGAGGGCTTCCGCGGCCAGAAGCTGACCTATGGGCGCGGCCCGGAGGCTATGTTGCGGGCCAACGAGATCGAGCCCCGCGAGGCCGGGGTCTTCTTCCGGTTCACCGATCCTTCGGGCCAGAGCCATCCGGTGCAACTGGGGCTGGGCGGCCTGTTCAATGTGGCCAACGCCCTGGCCGCCCTGGGCATCGCCTGGGGGCTGGGCATCGGGCCCGGGGCGGCAGTGGCCGCGCTGGAGTCGGTGGACAGCGTGCCGGGGCGTTTCCAGGAGATCCGTCAGGGTCAGGACTTCCGGGTCGTAGTGGATTACGCCCACACCCCCGATGGGCTCAAGAACCTGCTCGAATCAGCCCGCCGGGTGACTCAGGGACGCGTGCTGGTGGTGTTTGGCTGCGGAGGCGACCGCGATCGCGGCAAGCGCCCCCAGATGGGCCGATTGGCCGGAGCGCTGGCCGACGTCGTGATTGTGACCAGCGACAACCCGCGATCGGAGGATCCGCTGGCCATCCTGGCCGACATCGAGGGCGGACTGGTGGGCAAGAGCTACACCCTGGAGAGCGATCGAGCCCGGGCCATCGCTCTGGCCATCGACCAGGCTCGTTCCGGCGACGTGGTGGTCATCGCCGGCAAGGGCCACGAGAACTACCAGATTGTGGGCAGCCAGGTGCTCGCTTTTGACGACGCAGAGGTGGCTCGCGAGGCGCTGCGCCGATGATCCGGTGGTCGCTCGACCTGGTCGCGCGGGCTACCGGCGGCGACCTGACGCCCTTCTCTGGACTCGAGCTGACGGGCATCTCCACCGATACCCGAAGCCTTTTGCCGGGCAATCTGTTCGTGCCCCTGGTGGGACCTGACTTCGACGGCCACGACTTCGTGGAGAAGGCCTTTGCATCCGGGGCAGCGGCCACGCTGTGGGCCCGTCCGGGCGAGCCCGCGCGCCGGCCCGCCGTGCAGGTCGCCGATACGCTGACCGCCTACCAGGACCTGGCTCGCTTTCACCGGCGCCGTCTGGCTATCCCGGTGGTGGCCGTGACCGGGTCGGCCGGCAAGACCACCACCAAGGAGCTGTGTGCCGCCGTGCTGGGCTCGCGCTTTGAGGTGCACAAGACGGCCAGGAATTACAACAACGAGGTGGGCGTGCCTCGCACTCTACTGGAGCTTTTGCCCTCCCACCAGGTGGCGGTGGTGGAGATGGCCATGCGCGGGGCTGGCCAGATTCGCCAGCTGGCTCGCCTGGCCGATACCCGGGCGGCTCTGATCAGCAGCATCGGGGAGGCTCACATCGAGCTGCTCGGGTCGCGTGAGGCCATCTGCGACGCCAAGGGCGAGCTGCTCGAAGAGCTCGGGCCGGGCTCGACGGCTGTGCTTCCCGCCGAGTGTGAGTTCTTTGAAAGGCTCAAGAGCCGCACCCGTTGCGAAGTTTTGAGTTTCGCGGTGGAGGGCCCTGCGGACGTGCGGCCCGTGCGGCTCGAGTCGCTGGGCGTGCTGGGCTGGCGACTGGAGGTAGAGTGCCTGGGACGGCGTTCGGAGCTTGAGTTCCCTGCTCCCGGCCGGCACAACCTCAGCAACCTGATGGGGGTTCTGGCGGTGGCGGCCATTTTCGGGGTCACTCCCGAGGATGCAGCCCCGGCCATCGCCGCCTTCCGCGGTGCCGAGCTGCGCATGGAGGTGCGCCAGCTCCCGGCCGGCTTGGTGCTGCTCAACGACAGCTATAACGCCTCTCCAGCGGCGATGGAGGGAGCTCTGGAGGTGCTGGGCTCGGCGACCGGTCGGCGCCTGGCCGTGCTGGGCGACATGTTGGAGCTGGGCTCGTTTGCCCCCGAGCTGCACCGCCGCGTGGGCGAGGCGGCCCGACGCCAACAGCTGGACGTGCTTGTGGCGGTGGGGGAAGAGAGCCGGGCCCTGGCCGAGGCGGCCCGAGGCGGCTCGGGTGAGGTGCACTGGGCCAGCGACCGCGAGCAGGCCTGGGAGTTGTTGCGCCCCCGCCTCTCGCCGGGCGACACCGTGCTGGTCAAGGCCTCCCGCGGCATGGGGCTTGATTGGGTCGCCCAGCGGCTCCAGGAAGCTCCCTTGCCGTTGAGCTAAACTTCGTCGCATGGACCGTGCGGTGAGAAACTTGTTTCGAACCGCTCCCAAAGTGTTGTGGCACGGGCGATGCGACGAAGCTCAACCTGTTGCGAATTCATCGCACAGTCTGCGCGAGGGAGTTTAGAGGGTCGAGTTGCGCTTCTGAAGGGTGCTCAGATACTTCTTCAGGGCCTTGTGGACCGCGGGCTCGAGGCTGGCAAAGCGCGTGCGGACAACGAACATGTCCTCTTTCTCCCGGTCCTCGCGGCAAATGACCACGCTGCCCGGCACTTCGATGGCAGGCAGGCTCTCCAGGGGACCGATTTTCATCACCACCTCGATGCCGGACGCGCAGTGACCGTTGAGCTGGGCCTTGGCCCCCCCGCCGGAAAGGTCGATCAGTCGACCCGAGCCGATGCGAGACCTGTCTCTGGTGGCGGTGATCTCCACCGGCAGCCCCGAGCCCAGGCGAATGAAGCGTCGGCGCTCGGCCGCCTTGGCCTTCTCGTGATAGCCCAGCTTCTCCAGGTAGGGCCCCACCCAGGTCGACTTGAGGCTCTCGGGCCGGCAGGCAAAGTGGACGCCCAGGTACACCCTCCCGGTCTCGCCGATGCGCCGGCGCCACATCACCTCGGCCGGGATGGGAGGACCCAGCGCGCCTGTCTTCTTGTCGGAGATGGTGATGACCAGCTTGGCGGACTTTTTGATCTTCTCGCGCTCGGAAGCTTCCAGGCGCATGCCGGTACTGCCGATGTCGGTGGACAGCGCGTGGAAGGCCGCTCCCTCGGCCTTGCACTGCACGTTGATGTGGCACGGAAGGCGATACGAGGAGCGCTTTTCCTCCATGCTCATCACGTCATCTTTGTTGCCGCCCAGCAGCGACTTGAGGCTTTCAAACAGGTTTTCGAACAGGGTCATTCTCCCAAAATCTCCTTGACGCGCGTGATCACCTTGCGAGGTGAGAACGGCTTGGTAATGTATTCGTTGGCCCCGCTTTCGAGGCTGTTGAGGCGATCGGCTTCCTGGCCCTTGGCGGTGATCATCACGATGTAGACGTCCTTGCGCTCGGGGTGGTCGCGCAGCTGGCGACAGACCGAGTTACCGTCCATTCGAGGCATCTGGATGTCGAGCAGCAACAGGTCGGGTCGGTCGGCCAGCGCCTTCTCCAGCGCCTCAAGACCATCCACGGCCGTCAGCACGCGGTAGCCCTCCTTCTTGAGGATGAACTCCAAAGAGCGCAGCACGAAGGGCTCGTCGTCAGCTACCAGGATGGTCTTGCCCATAGGTCCTCAGCTTTCGGTGGCCGACTCATCTCCCCCTGGCGAGAGAGCGGTTTCGGTCAGGAGACTGCGCACCAGGCTGGCCAACTCCCCTTCCGAGAAGGGCTTGGTCAAGATGGTATTGGCCCCCATGCCCAGAGCCACGGTTCGGTCGTCTCGAGGAGCGGCTGTCAGCACCACGATCGGGATATTTGCCGTCTCAGGATTCTGCTTGAGCTCGCGCATCACGTCGTGGCCTGAGACGCCGGGCATCTTGAGATCCAGCAAGATCAGGTCGGGGGGGTGCTCGCGCACCGACTGCAAGGCCTCCTCGCCGTTCTGGGCGGTGCGCACCCGGTAGCCCCGGTTGAGGAAGATGGTGTTCAGGGCCAGCAAGATGTCGGCGTCGTCATCCACCAGCAAGATCTCGTTCTCCTGGCGGTTGGACCAGGCCATCAAGCGGATGATGCGCTCGAGCAGCTTGTCCTTGTCCACCGGCTTGGCCAGAAAGTCGGCCGCGCCGAGCCGGAACAGCTTGGCCTCGTCCTCCACGATGGAGATGATCATCACCGGGATGTCCCGGGTGGCGGGATCTTGCTTGAGCCGGCTGAGCACCTCCATGCCGTTGACATCGGGC
>JAANMV010001224.1_pt1 | contig 29035 bp, 28 predicted proteins | sample 7279661 | NCBI WGS metagenome assembly JAANMV01 (sample SAMN14094540, study PRJNA606508) | bioreactor metagenome | isolation source: A lab-scale SPAN reactor treating ammonium-rich wastewater day 121 | place: Ireland: Galway | collected 2017-05-16
CACCGGCCTCTCGGGTCTCAACGCCAACGCGCGACAGATCGAGGTCGTCGGCAACAACATCGCCAACGTCAACACCAACGGCTACAAGGCAACACGCCTCCTCTTCAGCGACATGATCAAGCAGAACATCCGCACCGGCGCGCCACCCTCCGAGGAATCAGGCGGCGTCAACCCGACGCAGATCGGACTCGGCGTCTCCGTCGGCGGCACCCTCCGGGACTTCAAGCAAGGCTCCATCTCAGCCACCGGAGACGCACGGGACATGGCCGTCGAGGGCGAGGGATTCTTCATCGTCGAACGCGGCGGCGAACGCTTCTACACACGCTCCGGCGCCTTCCGACAGGACGAGAACAACGACCTCGTCACCATCGACGGCGACGTCCTCCTCGGCTACGGCGTCGATGACCGCTTCAACGTCCAGCAGGGCGGACTCACTCGCCTCAATATCCCCATCGGAACACGCAGCATCGCCGAAGCCTCCTCCAACGTCCGCTTCGGCGGGAACCTCAACGCCGCGGGGCAACTCCCCACCGGCGGCGCCATCATCGAACTCCTCTCCTCCAGCTCCGGCGGGTTCTCCCTCATCCCCGGCGCGACCGTCCCCCCCCCGCAGGGCAGTCTCCTTGAACTCACCAGCCTCCTCACCGAAATCGAAAACCCCGCTCAGCCCGGCTCCGGCACCCCCCTCTTCGCCGACGGACAGCGGCTGCAACTCAACGGCGCGCGAAAGGGCGGCGCCGCCCTCCCAGTCCGCGACCTCGCCATCACACCCGCTACCACCGTCCAGAACCTCCTCGACTTCCTCAACGCAGGACTCGGACTGCGCACCGAACTCACAAACCCCGACGGCCTCCCCGCCGGCGCGATGCTCGACCCCGCCAACGGCGTCATCGTCCTCTCAGGCAACACCGGCGCAGCAAACGACCTCGAAATGCCCACCTCCGGACTCCGACTCCTCAACCCCGACGGCACGCTCGCCGCACTCCCGTTCACACCCTCGAAACTCGCCGAAGCCACCGGCGAGAGCCAGCGCACCAGCTTCATCGTCTACGACTCCCTCGGCTCCGAGATCGACGCCTCGCTCACCATGGTCCTCGAAGCCAAGACCGACATCGGAACCACCTGGCGCTACTACGTCGAGTCACCCGCCGACACCGACGGCGACGTCCGCCTCACCACGGGCACCGTCTCCTTCGACTCCTTCGGCGCGATCGTCAATCCCACGCCCGTGCAGGTCCGACTCGACCGCAACAACACCGGCGCGGTGACGCCACTCACCTTCGACATCCACTTCTCGCAGGGCGAGGAGTCCGTCACCGCCCTCGCAGGCAACCAGTCCCAGATCGCCTCCACCTACCGCGACGGCCGAGCGCCCGGCGCGCTCACCGACTTCAGCGTCGATCGCGAGGGCACCATCTACGGCTCCTTCAGCAACGGCCTCATCCGCCCGCTCGGCCGTGTCGTCCTCGCCTCCTTCAGCAACGCCGCGGGACTCGTCGACGTCGGCTCAAACCTCTTCCGCCCGGGCGCCAACAGCGGCGAGCCGGTCCTCACCACGCCCACCACCTTCGGCGCAGGCTCCATCGTCGGCGGCGCGCTCGAACTCTCCAACGTCGATCTCGGACAGGAGTTCATCAAACTCATCCTTTCCTCCACCGGATACGCCGCGGCCTCACGGGTCATCCGCACCGCCGACGAACTCGTCCAGCAACTCCTCGTCATGGGCCGATAAGCCGAAGTCCCTCACCCCGCCCCACATCCCCGCCGCGCCTTGAGCGACCCCCCCGATCGTCCGATTACTCCAAGGGAGGGCCGCCGTGATCTCGCTGACGCGCCTCAACGGCAAACGCTTCGTGCTCAACGCCGAACTGATCCGCACGGTCGAAGAGACACCGGACACCCTCATCACCCTCATCAGCGGCGAGCACGTCGTCGTCAAGGAGACCCTCCGCGAGGTCGTGGACAGGGTCGTCGAGTACGGCCGCCTCCTCCGAAGACTCCTCCCCCCGGATTGAGCGACACCACAGACCCGAACCGGCACGAATCGGGTTCAAGGTGCGCGTTCGGGTTCCCGATGAGAGTGTGGGCAGGCCGCGCGCTCGCGCGGCGGGGAGACCGCTCGCGTGGACCTCGGCACTGTCATCGGCCTGGCGCTGGCGGGGGCGGCGATCGCAGCCGGGATCGTCCTCGGCGGCGGCGACATCCCCTCGCTCATCAACATGCCCTCCATCATGGTCGTCTTCGGCGGAACCCTCGGCGCCGCCATCATCTCCTTCCCCCTCGCACGAATCCTCAAACTCCACTCCGTCATCCTCAAGAGCGTCTTCTCAAAGTCCGCGGATCCCGTCGAGACCATCGCCGACCTCGTCAAGTACGCCGAGGTCGCACGACGCGAAGGCATCCTCTCACTCGAAAACCTCATCGAAGAGATGAAGGACCCCTTCATCGTCCGAGGCGTCAAGATGGCCGTCGACGGCACCGACCCCGAACTCATCCGCACCATCATGGACACCGAGCTCGAAGCCCTCATGGAACGGCACGCCCAGGGCAAGCAGATGCTCGACACCATCGGACGCTACGCGCCCGCCTTCGGCATGATCGGCACCCTCATGGGACTCATCTTCATGCTCAAGAACATGGACGACCCCTCCAAGATCGGACCCGGCATGGCCGTCGCACTCATCACCACGCTCTACGGCGCGATGATCGCAAACATCGTCACAGGACCGCTCGGCGACAAACTCGCCGCACGAGATGCCGAGGAAGTTCTCGTCAAGACCATCATCGTTGCGGGCGTCATGTCCATCCAGTCCGGCGACAACCCCCGCGTCGTCGAGAGCAAACTCCTCACCTACCTGCCCCCAGGACGCCGCGGCGCGTTCGAGGAAGCCAAGCAGAAGGCCGCCTGATCGGGAGCCTCCCATGGCACGCCGCAGGAAGCCGCCCTCGAACCCGCCCATCCCCGAATGGGTGCTTACCTACGGCGACATGATGTCGCTCCTCCTCTGCTTCTTCATCCTCCTCGCCGCCTTCAGCGAACTCAAGAAACCCGAGGAATATCAGCGCGTCATCGACGCCATCAAGCAGGCCCTCGGCTCCAGCGGCGCGCGCCGAACCTTCACCATCAGCGACTCTCTCGACATCACCACCCTCAAGCCGCTCGTCACGCATCCAGACACCAACGAGCCGGTCGAGTCCAACGCACAGCCCACCGACCCCAACATCGAGGGACGCCAGGAGAAGGTCGCCCGCATCCACGAAGGACAGCAGTTCGTCGTCGGCGGCCCGCTCTCCTTCGCGCCGGGATCGTGGGAACTCACACCCGAAGCCAAGGACTTCATCCGCGAGAAAATCGCCCCCATGGTCCGAGGCCAGAACTACAAGGTCGCCGTCCGCGGACACGCCTGGGGACTCGACGACCGAGCACCGGGCGTCGATCCCATGGAACTCTCCTGGCGACGAGCCAAGGCCGTCGTGGACTTCATGGTCCAGGAATGTGGAGTGAAGGAACTGATTCTGATGCCTGTAGCGGTCGGAACGGCAGAACCGATGGCGCTCAGCCGACACGCGCTGGAGGCATCACCAGAGAACCGCCGAGTGGAGGTGTACCGCACGGAGGTCGCGGTCGACGAACTGCACCCTGACCCGGCCGGGACAGGCCGGACGCGGTAGGCGATGGAGCGCGCACGATGGCCGAGCAGGAAGCCGCGGCGGAAGCCCCGGAGCAGAAGAAAAAACCCCCGCTCAAACTCATCCTGATCGTCTCCGCGATCATGGTGGTCGAGGCCGTCGCCGTCTTCGGATTCCTCGCCTTCACGGGCAGCGGCACCGCACGATCCAGCGCGATGGAGCTCGAAGGCCTCGAAGAGGCCGGTCGCGAGGCCGCCGTCGAACTCCTCCTCATCGAGGAGAAGTTCCAGAACATGTCCACCAACCGCGCCTGGGTCTGGGACGCCGCCATCTACCTCAAGGTCCGCGAGAAGAACCGCCCCGCCGTTCAGAAGATCATGGACACACGCAAGGCCGAGATCGCCGCAGGCGTCTCCCTTATCTTCCGCAAGGCCCAGCACAACCAACTCCGCGAGCCGGGCCAGGAAACCCTCACCCGCCAGCTCACCGCCTACGTCAACGAGGTCTTCGGCACACAGCAGGACGGCACACCCCGCGTCGAGCGCGTCCTCATTCCCAAGTGCAAGGGCTTCCCGGCAGACTGACCGCTCAAACAGGCCTACCGATCACAAGCCGTACAAACACGCACCCCATGCCGCTGTCGCGCGAGGATTGCTGCGCGATCGGCAAAAGTGGCGTGCCATGCCGTCCTCTGACCGATGACCGACCCGCCCGGCGGTCGCCGGGCCGGTCGCGTTGGAGCGCGGCCGCTGGTGGCCGTCCCAAACCGGCAGGACGCCGGCGCCTCGCGCCAAGGAGCGGGGCAGGAGCCGCGAACCCATGACCGACGAACAAGCGAGCCGGGCTCCCGACGAGCAATCGGCCACCGCGCCGCCTGGGGATCCAGCGCCGACGCCCGACGGCGGCGACTCACCCGAGGCCATGCGCCTCCCGTCGTTCGACTCCGTCCGTGCCGACACGCCCCAGAACGGCATCGACCTCCTCGCCGACGTCAACCTCAACGTCAAGATCGAACTCGGCCGCACCCGCATGCTCGTCGAGGACGTCCTCCGCCTCGGCGAGGGCGCGGTCGTCGAGCTCGACAAGCTCGCCGGCGACCCCGTCGACGTCTACGTCAACGACCGCCCTGTCGCACGCGGCGAGGTGCTCGTGCTGAACGACAACTTCTGCGTCCGCATCAACGAGATCATCGACCCCTCTGCCGACGCCCAGGCCAAGGCCGGCTGACCGGTCCCCGGGCGGTGGAGCCGCCCGAGTGCAAGCCAGGATGGCGACATGCCCCGCGTTCGAGCGACATGCACGGTTGCGTTGGCGGTCTGCACCGCGGCCTTCGCCCATGCGCAGGACTTCGGCCCGCCCGCCCCGGCCGCCACGATCGTCGAAGCGCTCGAGAACGACACGGCACGGGAGCAGGATCCGCCCAAAGCCACCGAACGCCTCACCCTCGGACCCGCGACGCGCGCAATCGCCGCCGACTCACGCGAATCAACCTCGCTCGGCGATGGCGAGCCGCGCGCAGACACCGGTTGGACGCGCACCATCGTCGCCCTCGTCGGAGTCCTGGGCATCATCCTCGCAGCAGGAGTCGGCCTCCGCCGCTTCGCTCGCTCAGGTCCCACGCTCGCCGTCGCGCTCGGGCCGGGAGGGCCGTCGCCTTCCGGCGTCATCGAGGTCCTGGGCCGATACCCCGTCGGTCGCGGCCAGAGCCTCGTGCTCCTGAAAGTTGACCGACGTGTGCTGCTCCTCTCGCAGTCGCACTCCGGACGCGGCAGCGGGGGGGGCTTCCGGACGCTCTGCGCCTTCGACGACCCCGAGGACGTGGCCTCGCTCCTCGTCAGGACCCGCGACGCCGCCGACGAATCGATGAGCGCACGCTTCACCTCGATGCTCCGCCGCTTCGACGCAACCCACGTCGAGAACGACGCGGCAGTCTCCTGGCCCACGCCCCGCGAGCGTGCCGATCAGGGCGCGATCGACGCCCTGCGCCGCCGCGTCGCCGAACTCCGCAGCGCTGGCCTGGGGGACGCGCAATGAACGCCGTCCTCCGCCTTGCCCTCGTCGCTCTGCTCTCTCTCGCGGCGTGCGGGCCTGCGCTCGCTCAAAGCGAGTTCGGACCGCCGGTTCCTTCCTCCCCGGCCGACCCTTCCGCCGCCTTCAACCCCATCGCCCTCCTCGACTCCGCAGCCGGCGCGCTCCCCGCCGGCCCCGACGAGCACGTCCGAGGCATCTCCAGCGCGATGAGCGTCCTCCTGCTCCTCACCGTTCTCGCTCTCGCGCCGTCGATCATGCTCATGGCGACCTGCTTCATGCGCATCATCGTGGTGCTCGCGTTGCTCCGGCAGGCCCTGGGCACCGCGAACGTCCCCCCCCCGCAGGTCATCACCGCCCTCGCCCTCTTCATGACCATGACCGTCATGGCCCCCACCGTCCAGCGCGTCTGGGACGACGCCGTCGTCCCCTACCAGCGCGGCGAGGTCGCCGACTACGAAGACCTCTGGGCACGCGCCCGCCAGCCCTTCCGCGACTTCATGTTCGAGCAGATCGCCGCCACCGGCAACTGGTCCAGCCTCTACGTCGTCCTCGAACACCGCGGCGTGGACGTCTCCGACCCTTCCAAACTCACACGCGCCGACGTTGACACCGCCTCCCTCGTCTCCGGCTACATGCTCAGCGAACTCAAAACCGCATTCCTCATGGGCTTCAAGGTCTACCTCCCCTTCCTCGTCATCGACATGGTCATCGCAAGCCTGCTCATCTCCATGAGCATGATGATGCTCCCGCCAGTCCTCATCAGCCTGCCCTTCAAGCTCCTCCTCTTCGTCCTCGTCGACGGCTGGACGCTCGTCGTCGGCGGGCTGCTCGCCAGTTTCGCGCCCGTCTCCGGCTTCGAGCACGCGGCCGCCGCCGTCTGGCCCGCCGCGACCGAGATCGCTTCCCACGGGTGCCGGGCTTTGGCGTGCCTCGGGTACGCCGCGGAGGTCGCATGAACTACGACGAATCGTCCGTCCTGCTCGTCCGCGAAACGCTCCTCATCGTCCTCAAGATCGCCGCGCCCATCCTCCTCGCTGGCGTCGCCATCGGCCTCATCATCAGTGTCCTCCAGTCCGTCACCAGCATCCAGGACCAGACGCTCACCTTCGTCCCCAAGATCGCCGTCATGCTCATTGTCGCCGCCCTGCTCATCCCCTGGATCGCCGTCAACCTCGTCGAGTACGCCAGTGTGCTCCTCTCGCTCCGCTGAACCCATGGAGACGACGCCGCATGAGCCTCACCGACGGCCTGCTGGCGCACCTCGTCCCCTTCGCGCTCGTCACCGCGCGACTCGGCGGTCTCTTCATGTTCGCCCCGCTCCTCAGCGGACCCGCCGTCCCCGTCAAGGTGCGCGCGATGCTCGCCGTCATGGCCTCGCTCGCCGTCTACCCCGGCCTGATCGCCGACGGCCTCACGCACGCCGTTCCTCTCTCGCTCTTCAGCGTTGCGCCTGTCCTCGCCGCCGAAGCCATGATCGGCGCGGCGATCGGACTCCTCGCCTCCATCCCTCTCGTCGCCGTCCAGACCGGCGGCCACGTCATGGGATACCAGATGGGGCTTGGCATCGCCTCTGTCTACAACCCCGAAATGGACACCCAGAGCGACGCCCTCGGCGAACTCGTCTTCTACCTCGCCGTCGCCGCCTTCCTCTCCATCGGCGGCATCGAACTGCTCTTCAGCGCGCTCGTCGGCTCCTTCGACTCGCTCCCGCCAGGTGCGGCCGCCGTCCAGCCCGGTGCCCTCGACCTGGCGACCGCCCTCGCAGCGTCCGGATTCGAACTCGCCCTCCGTGTTGCCGCACCCGTTACCGGCATCATCATGCTCCTCATGCTCGCCATGGGCTTCATCATGAAGACCATGCCGCAGATCAACGTCCTCAGTGTCGGCTTCGCGATCAAGATCATCGTCGGCCTCATCGTGCTGAGCCTCGCACTCCGTCTTCTCGACACCGTGATCCGCGACGAACTGAGCGATGGATTGGGCACGGTCGTGAGATGGGCTTTCGGACAGCAGTAGCCGCAAACAGCCACCCCTGAAACGCAGCGCAACGGATCACCCGCATGGCCGAAGACCTGGGCGAAAAGACCGAGCAACCAACCCAGCACCGCCTCATGGACGCCAGGCGCCGCGGCCGCGTCGCCAAGAGCACCGACCTCTCCGCCGCCGTCGATCTCCTCGGCGCGATCATCGTTCTCATCGCCGTCGGCGGCCTGCTGCTCCGCGGCATGTCCACCCTCGTCCGCCGCCTCCTCGAAGGCGAGACACTCGGTCACGCCCTCACCCTCGAGTCCATGACCGACGGCGCAAAGTGGGCAGCCTGGCAGGGCGTCCTGGTCATCGTTCCCGTCCTGCTCCTTATGTTCGTTGTCGCCGCCGTCGGACAGGTCATGCAGGTCGGCCTGCTCTTCTCCCCCGAGCCGCTCCGCCCGAAACTCGAACGTCTAAACCCCATCGCCGGCCTCAAGCGCATGTTCAGCAAGCGCAACCTCGTGAAGGCCGTCGTTAACTCCGGCAAGCTCGTCCTCGTCGTCGCCATCTCCTGGATCGTCATCGTCCGCTGGATGCCGCGCCTCGTCGGCCTGGCCGCCCTCGAACCCGTGCCGGGCATGCTCCTGCTCGCACGCGCCGCCGCCGAACTCGCGCTCTGGCTCGTCTTCCTCCTCCTCGTGCTCGGCGTCATCGACTTCATGTACCAGAAGTGGCAGCACTCGCAGGACCTTCGCATGACCAAGCAGGAAGTCAAGGACGAGCGCCGCAGCATGGAGGGCGACCCCCAGATGAAGGGCCGCCGCATGCGCCTCATGCGCCAGATCGCCATGCAGCGCATCCAGGCCGCCGTACCCGACGCCGACGTCGTCGTCACCAACCCCACGCACTTCGCCGTCGCCCTCAAGTACGACGCCGAGTCCATGGGCGCGCCGCGCCTCATCGCCAAGGGCGCGGACTACATGGCCGTCCGAATCCGCCACGTCGCCGTCGCGCACGCCGTCCCCATCGTCGAACGCCCCCCCCTCGCGCGAGCCATCTACTACGGCGTCGAGGTCGGCCGCGAAATCCCGCCGCACCTCTACGAGGCCGTCGCCGAAATCCTCGCCTACGTCTACCGCCTCGAAGGCCGCGCCTCGCACCACGCGACCAAACGAGGCGCCCCCCGCGGCCGCCGACGCGCCGCCAGAGCAGGACGCTGATCGAACGTTGAACCATGGCCCCGACCAACCCGCCACAACACGGCGCATCCAACGGCAGCGGCCTGCCGGCGTGGCTCCTCGCGCTCGCGAAGCACCGCGGCCTCATCGTCCCCATCGCCTTCGTCATGCTGATGGTGGTCATCCTCGTCCCGCTCCCGCCACCCGCCCTGGACCTCCTCATCTCGCTCAACATCTCTCTCTCTGTCATCGTCCTCCTCACCACGATCTCGATGGGACGACCCCTCGAGTTCAGCGTCTTCCCCTCCCTCCTCCTCGCCACCACCATGTTCCGTCTCGTCCTGAACATCGCCTCCACGCGCCTCATCCTCACCGCCGACGCCGGCAGTCCCGAAGAGGCCATCGGCGTCGCCGGCCAGGTCATCAGCGCGTTCGGCGAGTTCGTCGCCGGCGACTCCCTCTTCGTCGGCGTCGTCATCTTCCTCATCCTCATCATCGTCCAGTTCGTCGTCGTCACCAAGGGCGCGACCCGCATCAGCGAGGTCGCCGCACGATTCACGCTCGACGCCATGCCGGGCAAGCAGATGGCGATCGACTCCGACCTCAACGCCGGGCTCATCAACGAGGCGGAGGCTCGCCGACGCCGAGAAGACATCTCCCGCGAGGCCGACTTCTTCGGCGCCATGGACGGCGCCAGCAAGTTCGTCCGCGGCGACGCCATCGCAGGCATCATCATCACCGCCGTCAACATCATCGGCGGCTTCGCGGTCGGCACCATCGAACGCGGCTGGCCCGCGGGGCAGTCCGCCGAGGTCTTCACCAAGCTCACCATCGGCGACGGACTCACCAGCCAGATACCCTCCTTCGTCGTCTCCATCGCCGCCGCGCTCATCGTCACACGCTCCGGCTCCAAGCAGCAACTCGGCGACGAACTGACGGGACAACTCACCAGTCAGCCGCGCGGACTCGCCATCACCGCCGCATTCCTCGCGCTCCTCGCCTTCAGCCCGCTTCCCACGCTGCCGCTGCTGGCGACCGCCGCCGGACTCGGCGCCCTCGCATGGGCCATGACGCGATCCTCGCGCGCCGAAACGGCCAGAGAGCAGTCCGAGCGCGCCTCGGCCCCGCCAGAGCCGCCACCCATCGAGACGCTCCTCAAGGTCGACGTCCTCGAACTCGAAGTCGGCTACGCCCTCGTCTCGCTCGTGGACACCCAGCAGGGCGGCGACCTCCTCGACCGCATCCAGGCCATCCGCCGACAGATGGCCGCCGAGGCCGGCTTCGTCATGCCGCCCGTCCGCATCCGCGACAACATGCAGCTCGAACCCACCGAGTACCGCATCAAGGTCCGCGGCGCGGAGACGGCACGCGGCAACGTCCGGCCCGGACGCCTCCTCGCCATGGACTCGGGCCTCGCCTCCGCCCCCATCGACGGCGAGCCGACGAAGGAACCCGCCTTCAGCCTCGACGCCTGGTGGATCGACCCCGCCATGCGCGCACGCGCCGAATCCATGAACTACACCGTCGTCGATCCCACAAGCGTCGTCGCGACGCACCTCACCGAGGTCGTCCGCGCAAACGCCGCCGACCTCCTCACACGCGAAGAGGTCAACAACCTCCTCGAAGGCCTGCGCCAACGCACCCCCAAACTCGTCGAAGAAACCGTCCCCGGCGTCGTCAAGACCGCAGACCTCCAGAAAGTCCTCCAGAACCTCCTCCGCGAACGCGTCCCCATCCGCGATGTCGAAACCATCCTCGAAACGCTCGGCGACTGGGCGCCGAAGACCCAGGACCCCGATGTCCTCACCGAGTACGTACGCAACGCCCTCCGCCGCACCATCTGCGAGCAGGTCGCCGCCCCAGGCACAGACGGCAAACGCACCATCGTCTGCGTCACCCTCGACCCCTCGCTCGAAGACCAGGTCGCCGCCTACATCGACCGCGGCCCGGCAGGCACCAGCGTCACCATGCCCGCCCGTGTCGCCGGCGCCATCGCGGGACAAATCGTCCGTGCCCTGGAAAAGGTCACCGCGGCAGGTCGCCTCCCCGTTGTCGTCGCCTCGCCGCAGGTGCGCGCCGTCGTCCGGCAGATCGTCGAACCGCACCTCCCCTCCGTCGTCGTCCTGGGGTACAACGAGGTCGCCTCGCCCTTCGAAGTCGAATCTCTCTCCCTCGTCACTCCCCCAAAGCAGCACGAACCCGCCGTCACCGCGGCATGAACAGGAGCCACTGGCGAAACCGAGCGACACCGTGTAGATTGCCCGAGTCTTCGACAAGCCAGGGACGGCGATGATGACACTCAAGACCTATCGCGGCAGCACCATGGCGGCAGCCCTCGCCGAGGTCAAGCGAGACCTCGGCTCCGATGCCGTCATCCTCCACACACGCTCCTTCAAGGCCGGCGGAGTCCTCGGCGTCGGCACCAGGTCGATCGTCGAGATCACCGCTTCCGCCGACGCGGAACCGCGCCCGGTTCGCCCCAAACAGCAGCAGCCCCGTCCTTCCGTGCGCGCAGCACCCAACCCGGAGCCGAAGCCGGAACCGCCCTCCGTTGCCCGTGCGGCCTCGGTCAAGGACGAGTTCGTCCCCGTCCGCGACTGGGCAGGCGCCGGCGTGAAAGCACGAGCCGCGATCGAACCCATGCCCACGCCCCGCGCCGAGCCGCGCCTTCCCACGACCAAGACCACCATCGCGCCCGCCAACGAGACCGGCCGCCTCGCAATCGAAGACGAACTCGCCTCGATCAAACGGCTCCTCGGCCACGTCCTCTACGCCACCGGCCGCGGCGCCTCCGCCCACTCGACCGCCGCAATGCCCGACGCCCTTGCCGATCTTTACCTCCGGCTCACCGATGAGCAGGTCGCCTCCGAACTCGCCGACCGGCTCATCGCGGCCGTCCGCGAGCGCCTTCCCGCCGCCTCGCTCCACGACCAGGACCGCGTCCGCGCCGCCCTCGCCGACGAGATCGCCGCCGTCGTGCCCGTCGCCCCGCCGATACCGGGGCGAGCAAACGCCGCTGGCTGCCGCGCCATCGCCCTCGTCGGCCCAACAGGCGTCGGCAAGACCACCACGATCGCCAAACTCGCCGCCGCCGCCAAACTCCGCCACGGTCTCCGCGCCGCGCTCATCACCAGCGATACCTATCGCATCGCCGCCGTTGAGCAACTCCGCACCTACGCCGAGATCGTCGGCCTGCCCATGCGCGTCGCCCTCACACCCCGCGAAATGCAGTCCGCCCGCGAAGCCCTCCGCGATCACGACGTTGTCTTCATCGACACCGCCGGCCGCTCCCCGCGCGACGAAGGTCGCTTGCGCGAACTCGCCGAGTTCGTCCGCGCCGCCACGCCGGACGAGACGCACCTCGTGCTCTCGGCCGCCGCCTCCGAGCCTGTCATGATGCGCGCAGCCGAACGCTTCGGCTCCCTCCGCCCCGACCGCATCATCCTCACCAAAGTGGACGAGGCCGAGCTGTTCGGCCCCGCCTTCAACGCAGTCGCTCGTCTCGCCCTCCCCCTCAGTTACCTCACGACCGGCCAGGAAGTCCCCGACGATGTCGAAGCCGCCCAGGGCGCGACACTCGCCCGACTCGTCCTCGAAGGCCGCGGCGCAACCGCTCTCGCGGGGGCCGTCGCGTGACGACCATGCTCGCCACTCCCGCCCTCGCTCGCCCAGCCGACCAGGCCTCCCGCCTCCGTGACATCGTCGAGGCCCTCGTCCGCGAACGCGATGCCCCCCTCCGTGCGCACGCCGCGCCAGCCCTCCGCCCCGGCATCCCCATCATCGCCATCGGCTCCGGAAAGGGAGGCGTCGGCAAGACCAATCTCGCCGTCAACCTCTGCATCGCACTCGCCAGATCCGGACGCCGCGCCACGCTCCTCGACGCCGACCTCGGCATGGCAAACGCCGACGTCCTCTGCGGCCTCAGCCCGCACCGCCGACTCGATGCCCTCCTCGTCGCCCACGATGCGCCCGCTCACCTCTCCATGCGCGACGTCGCCGTGGACGCGCCGGGAGGGTTCCTCCTCGTTCCCGGCGCGGTCGGCGTCGCCCGTGTCGCCGACCTCGACGCGCCACGCCGCGCCGCCCTCGTTGCAGGCCTGAGCGAACTCGAATCCATCAGCGATCTCATCGTCATCGATACCGGCGCGGGCATCGGCCGCGACGTCACCACCTTCATGCTCGCCGCTTCGCTCGCCATCGTCGTCGCCACACCAGAACCGACTTCGATCGCCGATGCCTACGGGCTTATCAAGTGCCTCCACCTCCTCACACGCGAGCGTGGCTCCACGCTCCCTCGCCTCGGACTGGTCGTGAATCAGGCACGCTCCGAGCCGGAAGCGAGCGCGGTTCATGCGCGTTTGTCGTCGTGTGCGGGGAGATTTCTTGGGGTCGACGTGCCATTCTTCGGCTGGATCGCGCAGGATTCGCGCGTCTCTGCCTCCGTCCGCAATCGACTTCCCCATTCCATCCAATGGCCTCGCGCACGCGCGAGCCGGGATGTTCGGCGTTTGTCAACTTCGATCATCGCCTCCCTTGGGGCCGCGCCTCCCTCTCACCGCAACGGGTAGTGGCGATCCTCAAGGGGGGGGTTGTGCGTGTCGTGCCGGTCGCGCCGCGCACGCCGATTGCGACGGCCGATCCGCGAATCTTTGCGCCCGTCCGAACTGATCGCTTGCCTTCGCGCGGACGATAAAGCACCTACCGGGGTGGCTGCGCGCTCGCGAGGTCGCGTCCGGTATTCGCCCTGCTCGTTGCATGAACGCACGCCCGATCAGCGCCGTCGCTCCTTGTTGCTCGCTCGCGGGCTTCGCCGTGGCGATCGTCGCCGGAGCGTCGGCCGGCGGTGATGCGGCCTCCGTCGTCGGACGCGCGATCGCCGCCATGCTCGTCATGTACGCGGTCGGCGCCGCGCTCGCGGCCGTCGCGGCGCGCGTCGTCGCCGAGCACGCCGACACCTACCAACGAACGAACGACAACGCGAACGGCGCGGGGCGTGTGTCGCCCCGCGCGGAGGCCGAGAGAGCATGATTCCCACAGCGCGGAGAACGCGGCTTGACAGCCCGTCAAAGTCTGTATACTCCCCGCCTGTCGGGTCATGGATCGACCACGACACGCCGTTCGGCACGAACGCCGGCCGGCAAGCCGAGGGTCAAGGAGAGGACCGATGGCCGCTGCACACGCATCGCTCGCTGGAAGTCGCATCGCCGCTCGCAGGAGCGCACGCCACGCCGAAGCCTCGAACGCGCCGTCACCGTACGACGCGATGAAGGGCGAGGAACTCTGGCGCGAGTACCAGGCCACACGCTCCGATTCCCTCCGCAACTACCTCATGGAGAAGTATCTCCCCCTCGTGCGCTACAACGCCGAGCGAATCTACACCCGACTCCCCGACGAAGTCGACCTCGAAGACCTCATGTCCGCCGGACTCTTCGGCCTCATGGACGCCATCGACGCCTTCGACCTCGAACGAAAGGTCAAGTTCGAGACCTACTGCGCCCCGCGAATCCGCGGCGCCATCCTCGACGAACTCCGAAACATGGACTGGGTGCCCCGGCTCGTACGCCATCGCACCGGCAAGATCGAGCAGGCTCGACAGCAGCTCGAAATGCGCACCGGCCGCCCAGCCTCCGACGAGGACGTCGCCGCATTCCTCGGACTCGACGCCGAGGAGTTCGAGAAGTACCAGCGCGATGGCAGCGCGGTCGGCACCTTCAGCCTCAACCGAAAGGCATTCACCACCGACGGCACCCGCGACGTCCGCGAGATCGACGTCATCCGCGACGACACGCAGGTCAACCCCTTCCGAGAGATCCAGCGACGCGACCTCAAGGACATCGTCACCAAGGGCCTCTCGCGGGCGGAGCAACTCATCGTCACGCTCTACTACTACGAAGGACTCACCATGAAGGAGATCGGTGCAACTCTCGACCTCTCCGAGTCCCGCGTCAGCCAGATGCACTCCTCCATCCTCGCCCGGCTCAAGGCCCAGATGCAGAACCGCATGAGGGAACTCGAACCCGAGGAGGAGTAGGGGGCGCATCCTCGCCTTCCCGCACCCCCGCGCCTTCGATTCAGCATGACGGCACCCGGGGCGAGGCAACACGACACCACCGCTCGCGAACTCGCTTGCGTCGCCATCGGGTCGAACCTCGGCGACCGCCTCGACGCCCTCGAGCGCGCCGTCCGGGCGATGGCGTCGCTCCCGGGCACCCGCCTCATCGCCCGCTCCTCCATCCACGAAACCGATCCCGTCGGGCCTGTCCCGCAGGGCCCCTTCCTCAACGCCGCCGTCGTCATCGAAACATCGCTTGTCCCCCTCGACCTCCTCGACGCACTCCTCTCCATCGAACGCTCCATGGGCCGTGATCGCGACACCTCCGTCCGCTGGGGGCCGCGCGTGGTCGACCTCGACCTCCTCCTCTACGGCTCGCGCGTCGAGGCCGGGCCGCGGCTCACACTCCCGCACCCGCGCCTCCACGAACGCCCCTTCGTCCTCGAACCCCTCGCCGAGATCGCTCCGAACGCCGTCGTGCCGGGCATCGGCCGGCGCATCCTCGACCTGCGCGATGCCCTCCGCGGGACGGTGGCGCGATGAGTCTCCTCGCCTTCATCCTCGGCTGGTTCGTCGATCTGGCCGCCGCGCTCTCCCCCGCCGCTTCCTCCGGACCGATCGGCGCGCTCGCCTACGCCCACGCGCTGCTCGTGCATCGCTCCGCGCCGATCGCCGATCGCGCAACCGTCACGCTCACCCTCCCGGACGGCGCGACCCGCACCGAGCCGATCACCACTCGCGTTTGCGCCGTCAACGGGGGCATGGTCTCCCTCCAGACCCAGTCGCTCGTTGTCTGGTTCGAGTCCGGAGTCGGCGCGGCCGCACATCCCGGCGATCCGACCACCGCCGTCGCGTGGTCCGCTCCCGATCGCGTGGACTCCGCCGCCGTCGCGGCACGCCTGCCCGCACTCCCCCTGCCACAGATCGCCCTCGCGCTCGACGACCTCGCCTCCCCCCTCGCCCTGACCGCCTACACCCCGCGGATCGATTGGCAGGCCGCGGTCATCGCACGCAAGCACGGTGAACGCACCGTCAGGCTCGTCGGCCGAACCCCAACAGGCCGCGCCTCGATCGAACTCGCTCGCGGTCGGGTACGGGCATTCTCCGCCGACCTGCCCACCGCCGACGGCATCGCAACACTCGACGTCACCTTCGAGCCTCTCAAACCCGGCGCGCCGACAACATGGCGCATCGACACGCGAGGTCGAAGGCTCATCGCCTCCCTCTCAGGACTCTCCGCCCTCGAACGGCCGCTCCGCGTGGGGGATCGCATCCCCGTTGTCTCCATGTATGCCGGCGCGGCGGAGGTCCGACCCGCTTTCGATGCGCCGTACACCGCCCTCGTGTTCGTCCGCGATCCCTCGGACCCGGCATGGTGGGCGGATGGCCGCGAGGCCGCGATCGTCGCCGCGCGAACCGGCGTCGATGGCGTCGTCGAGTTCCGACGCGAGTTGACGCGGCGTTCGATCCGCTCACCTCGTGTCGGCGGCGTCTCAGCCGTGCCGCGCGTGGACACCATCGTCGTCGTGCTGCTCGAAGCGGGCGCCGCCTCCGTCGAACGCTTCGCCTCGTTCCACGACCGCTGGCAGGGCGCCGGCCTCCAGCCCGCGGAGCAGGTCGTCTGGTCCCCGGCGCAACGACTCACCATGGATCGAATCGCGCCCTCCGCGCCGGCTGCCGTCGTCCTGCTCGGACGCGAGCGCTCCATCGTCTCCGTCGTGGAACTCCCCGCGTCCACCGATGACCTCGCACGTTCGCTGATCGACGCGCTCGGACGGAACACCGATCGCTAGCGACGGCACGCGACCCCGTCCGCGGCACGCCCGCCCCGCTTCACGCCGCCGCGCGCGTCGCCGCGACCGAACGGGACGCCGCCTCGTGCTGCGCGACCAGCCGGTCGAACACCGAAAAATCCAGCGTCAGGAAGAGCGGCGCCAACTCGGGGTCGAACTGCGTCCCCGCGCACCGACGGATCTCCTCGAACACCCGCTCGCGCGGCATCGCCGGCCGGTACGAGCGGTTCGAACTCATCGCGTCGAACGTGTCCGCCAGCGCCATGATCCGCGCCACCAGCGGGATCGACTCCCCCTTCAGACCGTGCGGGTACCCCCGCCCGTCCCACCGCTCGTGGTGCGAAAGCACACCAGGCAGCACGTCCTCCAACTGCGGGATGCCCTTCAGAATGTCGTACCCGATGACAGGGTGCTGGCGGATCAACGCGAACTCCGCGTCCGTCAGCCTGCCCTCCTTGCACAGCACCGCCTCGGGAACACCGATCTTGCCCACGTCGTGCACCAGACCGGTGATGCGCACCCGCTCCGCGCGGTGCTGGTCGAACCCGACCAGCCGCGACAACTCCGTCGCCAGGTGCGCCACACGCTCCGAATGGCCGCAGGTGTACCGGTCCTTCGCGTCGATCGCCGCCGTCATCGCCTGCAGCGAGCCGAGGAACAGCGCGTTCTGCTCGTGCCACAGCGAAACGTTCTCGAAGAACGTGCCCAGGAACGCCGACGCCGTCGCGATCAACTGCGTGTCGTAGCTGCTCACCTGCGGGTCGTCACCCCCCTTGTCGCCCGTCAGCAGCACCGCAGCGCGGCGCGATCCGCCCGTGATCGGCTGCACCACCACCTGCGCCCCGCACGGCAGCGGACGCCCGGCGATCGAACTCGCGATGTACGCATCAGCGTCGGGCGCCAGCGTCCCCGCGAAAGCATCGATCATCTCGCGGAACGCCCGGGCGTCGCACCCCGGCTCGCCCGCGATGAACACCGAATCCGCTATCGAGTCCGGCAGGCGCGCGCCGCGAAGCGTCCGAACCGCCGCCCAGCCGAACTCCGTCGTCTGCTGCAGCTGCTCCACCGCAAGCCGGATGAACCGCTCCGGCTCCTGCAGGTCTCGCATCGAGTTCCCCAGCGCGTACAGCAACTCGATGTGCTCATACGCATCCGTCAGGTGCCGCGTGAAACCACCGATCGTCCGCTCGCTCTCGTGCTGACGGTTCAGGTCGTTCAGCATCCAGTCCAGCACGGGCGCCGTCCGGTCGATCTCCGCCGCCGTGAAGGTCGCCAGCCGCCCGACCGCGCTCCGTGCGGCCGCCCTGTCCGCCTGCGACGCGGCGCACACCGCATCGAACTCCGGCGCCCCCAGCGCCTCCGGCGTCAGAAACATGAACGCCGTGTAGCCGCGCCGCCGACCACGGATCGTCTCCAAGCAAGGAACGATGTGGCAACCGGAGAACAGTTCCAGCCGATCCGGCGTCTCCTGCGCGTTCCACCGCCGAACCGCATCGGCAAGCATCCGGCACATCACGCTGCTCCGCAGCCACACGCCCGCAAGCCCGGGCTGGTTCGTGTCGTCGATCACCACGCCCGACGTATCGAGCCGCCACACCGGCAGCCCCAACGCGCGGCACCGCTCACGCAGCGTTGTCTGCGGAGCATCGTTAGGTTCGGCTGGAAGCGCGTAGTTCATGCCACCTTCCGAAGATGCGACGGGTCCGACTCGCTCGCCGGACCAAGAACCTCCTCGACGCGCCGAAGAATGTCGCGCGCGCTGAACGGCTTGCTCAGCACCGCGCGGATGTTCGTCGCACGCAGCTCGCCCTCGTCCAGCACGTACCCCCGCGCAGTCAGCATCAGCACGGGCGTCTCGCTCGTGCGCTCGTCCGAACGCAACCGCGTCGCCAGCTCGATCCCGCTCATGTACGGCATCTGGAGGTCCGTGATCACCAGGTTCGGCCGGTGCTGCAACGCAAGCGTCAGCGCCTCCTCCCCGTCCCTGGCGACGACGGTCGCATACCCCGCCGCTCTCAGTTTCATCCCGACCACGTGCGTGATGTGGGCCTCATCGTCCGCCAGCAGGATGGTCTGCGGTGTCATCGTCGTGTGTCCTCGGACGCCTCACGGGCGACGCGATGCAGCGCGGCCTGCACCCGCCGGTTCGTCGGGGGCAGCATCGACCCCGCCACGCCCGTTCTTGAGCCTCCCCTCTCCCTCACCGGCACGCCGACGCGCGGTTCGCACGATTGCCCGATTCTCGGACCGCGCCCCCGACGGGTGGTACCATCGAGGGATGCCCAACGCCCTCGAACACGCCGCGGGAAACCCCACGACCGACGACGCCCCACGCCCGGACCAGCCGTTCACCGCGCCGCTCGAAGCCGTCCTCGTCAGCGCGGATCGGCCCGTGCCGGCGCGCCGAATCGCCGAAATCCTCGGGCTGCTCCCCGAAGGCGCGGACCCGCGCCAGGCGTCACGCGCCGAGAACACCATCCGCGCCGGTGTCGACGCCCTCAACGCGGAGTACGCCCGCAGCCACCGTGCCTTCAGGGTTGAAGCCCTCGCCGGCGGATATCGACTCATGACGCTCCCCCAGCACGCCGGCGTTGTCTCACGCTACCACGGCGCGCGCGCGTCCTCACGCCTCAGCCGCGCAGCGCTCGAAACCCTCGCCGTCATCGCCTACCGGCAGCCTGTCACACGCGCCGAGGTCGAGGCCATCCGCGGCGTCGCCTGCGGCGAAGTCCTCCGAACCCTCCTCGAACGCCGGCTCATCGCCATCACCGGAAGGGCAGAGGAGTTGGGCCGCCCCATGCTCTACGGCACCAGCAGGCAGTTCCTCGACGCCTTCGGACTCGCCTCGATCAAGGACCTCCCAACCGTCGCCGAACTCAACTTCGACGGCACCGGCGGAGAAGCCTGAGGCAACCGCCGTGAGCGCGCCTCCCATTCAAGCCCCTCGACCACCGGCCGTGCGCCGCCGATACCACCTTCACCTTCCCGGCCTGGTCTACGCCGCCGTCGCCGTCTTCACCGCCGTCGGCGCGCTCAACAGCCAGAACAACCTCCTCTTCTGGCTCTTCGGCGTCGCCGTCGCAGGCCTCATCCTCTCCGGTTTCGTCTCCGGCTCCGCGCTCATGGGCGTCCACGTCGAACGCGAACCCATCCCCGAGTGCGCGGTCGGCGGCCGCATGGTCGTGCGCTACCGCGTCCGCAACCGAAACCGATTCATCCCCGCCTGCGCGCTCACCATCACCGAGTCGCCCGCCTCGCGACGCGGCCGTGAGGCGCCCTCCTGGCCGAAACACACGCCACAACCCGTCGCCTTCGTCGCACACGTCGGACCAAGGCAGATCGTTCACGCCGAGGCCGTCGTCTGGCCCACGCGACGCGGTGAAGCCACCTTCTCACGCATCACCGTCTCAAGCACGTTCCCCTTCGGACTCACGCGAAAAAGCGTTACCTTCCAGCAGCGCCAGGCCGCGATCGTCCATCCAAGACCGCTTCCCCTTCGCGCACGACTCCTGCAAACCCTCGGCCCGCAGGGCGACGGCAGCGCGGCCGCACTGCGCTCCGCAGGGTCGGGAGGCGAGTTCTACGGCCTGCGCGAATACTCCACCGGCGACAGCCACAGACTCATCGCCTGGCGCGCCTCGGCGCGCACAGGCCAACTCGTCGTCCGCCAGACCTCGCGGCCCGCCCCACGAAGGCTCTGGATCGTCCTCGACGTACCACCCACACCCTCGACCGGCGATATACCGGAAGCTACCCGCGAGGACGCGATCAGCCTCGCCGCCGCCGTCGCCGCCGCCGCATTCGAAGACGGCTACGCCGTCGGCCTCACCATCCCCGACGGCACCAGCCTCGCCCCTCGCTCGGGCAGGCCCGCGCTCCGCGCTCTCCTCAACGAACTCGCCCTCTTCGACGCCCCCACGCCCACGCTCTCGGGCGAACACGCCAACGTCCCGCCACCCGGCCGGTTCGATGCCTTCGTCGTCGTCAGCGAATACGGCGACCGAGGATGGCCAACGCCCGGCCGCGCCCTCCGCCTTGCAGCCGACGCCCCGGACGCATGGCTCGCGCCGGGCGCGCCCACAAACCTTGCCCCCGTCGCGGCCGGAGCGCCGAAATGATGCGCGCCCTGCCAAGGCCATCGCTCGTGCTCTCAACCGTTCTCCTCGGAGTCGCCGCTTGGGGCGCCGCCTCGGGCGACGCCGCACGCGCCGCGCTCGTCGCTGCCTCCGTCATCGTGCTCTCGTTCGCCACCGGCGGCTCCGGCGGACGCATGCCCCCGCGCTGGGTCGTGAACTCTCTCGTCCTTCTCGCCATGCTCGACGCCGTTCGCGTCGCCTTCGATCGCTCCCTCGGCGTCGACGAGTTCGCACGCTTCCTGATGTGGGTTCTCATCATCAAGATGCTCGACCGCCGCCGCCCGCGCGACGAGGCGCAACTCCTCTCCCTCAGCGTCTTTCTCGCCTTTGCCGCCGCCCTCACCAGCAACAGCCTCGCCACCGGCCTCCTCCTCGTCGCGATGCTCCCGACGCTCTGCGCCGCCGTCATGCGACATCAGATCGCCTCCGGACTCGAACGCGCACGCGCCGCCCGATCACGCGCCGCACCGCCGGGCGCTCCCGTTCCAGGGTTCGCCGCACCCTCCGGACGCTGCGTCCAGCGAGACCTCCGACGCCTCAACGCGCTCGTCGTCGCGGGCGCCCTCCTCCTCAGCGCGGGCGTCTTCGTCCTCATGCCCCGCGGCCTCGGCATGGACCGTTTCGGCCGATGGGGAAACGCGGGCGTCGGTCGCGTCACCGGATTCTCCACCAAGGTCGACGTCGGCCTCGGCGGACTCATCTCCGAATCACAGACACCCGTCCTCGACCTCACCGTCTACGACTGGCAACGCGGCGTCAGACTCGGAGGCGACGGCGAAATCTACTACCTCCGCGGCGCGGCCCTCGACACCTACACAGGACGCGCGTGGATCGCAAACGCTCAAGCCGTCCACTGGGACGACCAGGTCGGGGTCCTCCCGGCGGGATCACGCAAGGAACTCGGCGCGGGCGGCGCGGAACGCGAAATCCGTCTCGCAATCACCCTCCGCAACACACCCCCGGGGCCAAGCCACCTCTTCACCGTTTGGAGGCCTCTCACCGTCACCTTCCTCGACGGCGGCCGCGAATCACACAACCCCGTCACAGGCGTCGTCATGCGCGACGGCCAAGGCGGGAAGTTCCGCTACGAGGTCGAGTGCGGCCAGCCACGCCCCCCGAGAGGGTCCTTCTGGCGACGACTCGAACGCCCCTCCTTCCCCATCCCCGGCATCAGGCAACGCGCCGTCGAAGTCCTCGCCGACGCCGGACTCGAACTCGACGAACACGGCAACTGCCCGCTCGACCGTATGCGCGAGGCCGCAATCGCCATTCGCAACGACCTTCGGAACAACTACACCTACACCCTCGACTCCCCCCCTTCACCGCCCCGCATCGACCCCATCGAGCACTTCCTCACGGTCTCACGCGCCGGCCACTGCGAGCACTTCGCTTCCGCCATGGCCGCCATGTGCAGGAGCGTCGGCATTGACGCCCGCGTCATCACCGGCTATGTCGCCGTCGAATACAGCCCCGCGACCGGCCACTACGTCGTCCGAGAGAGCAACGCCCATGCATGGGTCGAAGTCGAAGAGGGGCCGGGATTCTGGCGAGTCCACGACCCCACCGCTCCCGCCGATCTCCGACGCTTTCACGCCCCGAGACCCGGCCTGCTCGCCCGGATCTCGCGCGCCCTCGACGCCCTCGAATACGCCTGGATTACCTCCGTCGTCGGATTCGACAGTTCCGCCCGCTCTTCGCTCTTCTCCTGGGTGCGATCGAAAGAGGACGGCTCGATCCGACTCTACGACGGCGTCGCCGGTGAGTTCGAGACGCCCGATTGGAAGTGGTGGGGGCGCGTGCTCGTGAACGCGCTCGTCGCCTCCTCGATCGTCCTCGCCGCGGGGCTGGGCGTCATCGCGCTCGTCCGACGCCTCCGCGCCGCCCGCGCAGACCGCGCTCGACGCCGCGCCCACGTCGCCGATCCCGAAGTCCGCGCTCGGGTCCAGCAGGCCGCCTTCTATGCCGAGGCCCTCTCGCTCCTCCGCGCCGCCGGGCTGGCCAAGCCCGATCACCGCCCCCCCGAACTCCATGCCCGCGAACTCGACCGTGTGGACCCCGCGCTTGCCGAGGGGCTTCACGCCATCGCGAACGCTTTCTACGTCGCCCGGTTCGGCGGGCGGAGTCTGACTCCACGCGAACTCGAGCAGGCACACGCCTCCCTCGCACGCCTCCGGGATCGGCTCTCCGCCGGCGCAGCGTCCTTGCGTGGTTATCATGGCCCGCCCGCCGCCTCCCCCGTCCGATGAGTCGGCAACGCCCCTCTCTCGAATCAGGCTCAAGCAGACCCCCGCGCAGGTCGATGCCCTCTTCGGCTCTCGGGCTTCAGCGAGGTCATCCGTGCCCCCCAACAGGTCTCGTACCGAACGCTGGCGCGACAGCATCGAGCAGGTGCGCCAGCGCGGCGGCGCACTCGAAATCACCCTCGCCCGCGCTACCGACAACTCGCCCCTCAACGGCGCAAGCGGCGCGGACCTCGTCTGGCGCGTCCGGCTCCTCGACATCCGCGACGATCACCTGCTCGTCGAGCACCCCGCCGCTGCAGGAAGAATCATCCGACTCGACGCCGGGCTTGCCCTCATCGGCGCTTTCTCCATCGGCCAGAACCGCTGGATGTTCCACTCCCGAACCCTCGGCGACGAGCCGCGCGGAGGACTCCGCCTCGCCCTCCCAACCCGCGTCGAACGCTGTCAACGACGCTCCTTCTTCCGAATCTCGACCGCCGAACTCTCACTCCCCCGTGTCGAGTGCTGGCCCCTCCTCGACCCCATGACCGTCGCACCAGCCGAGGTCGCCAACCGCGACCACGTCCTCCGCCTCGCTTCCACCGGCGACCAATCAGACGCCCGGATGACGATCGAGGACACGCTCCTGCCCGAAGTCGGACCGGGGTTCTCCGCCAGCCTCCTCAACGTCTCCGGCGGCGGCCTCGGACTCCTCGTCGAACCAGACGACGCCCAGGCGCTCGACCGCTCACACTACCTCTGGATGCGGGTCGATCTGCGCCCCCACGTCCCAGCCCCCATCGCCATGACCGGACGCATCGCACACTGCCACACCGACAGCACCGCACGCGTCCACGCCGGAGTCGCCTTCGAGTTCGGCTTCAACGCAGGGCACCGCGACTTCGTCATCGATCAGGTCGGCCGATGCGTCGCCGCACTCCTCCCGGGCGCACGCAGAGCGGCCGCGTGACACGGTTTGTGTCAGGCCCTCGCGATCGAGAACCCCGCCGCTCCGTGGCGACTTCTCTCCTGCCCCTGCTCCCTACCCGAGAGAACCTCACGCAACTCGTAGAGTCCACCGAACCCGCACGACGCGACGAACGCCGAAGGCGTGCGACAGCCGACGCCGAGGGCTACGAAACCGGAGAGGGAGCTGCACACAACCACGGCTACGGCTTCATGCGCGCCGTCAGGTAACTCTCCGGCTTCTCGCGCACGATCAGCTGCGCGTCGCCGTTCGCGGTGTGCATCACGATGTCGTTCGATCCGCCGTTGAGCGTCGCCGAGATCGCCGTCTGCGAGACCTGCGCCCCCAGCAGCACCGTCTGCGGCGCGAAAATCTTCGCCGACCCGTGCGGCGCGTTCATGCTCACCCGCCCAGCAGAGTCCGGCGTCACCACGCAGACGATCGTGCCCTCGTCCGTGATGAGCCGCACCGGCGAGGAGATCGCGTGATCAGACCGCAGCCGGATCCAACCTCCGCTCCTGCCCGCGCCGCCGCTCTCCACGTCCACCGCCCCGGCCACACCGACCAGTTCCACAGGACCGCCCGCGTTACGCACCGTCAGCCCGTCGCACCGCGGCACGAAGATCACCAGGTCCACCGGCTCCTCCGCGATCCCCTCGACCGGCGTCGCGAGCACGCGGAGGATGCTCCGTCCCTCCTGGTCCACCGACTCCGCGGCGATCCATGCCCGCGCGTTCTCGCCCTCGGTCACCACTCGACCGCCGCTCCGGGTCCGGGCGACTACCACGGCCTCCGATCGCGAACCGTCTACCACCACCTTCACCCCCCCGTTCTGGTTCTGCACGTCCAGCCCGACCGCCCCACCGGCGACAACGGCCGGTCCGGCAATCGCGATCCGCTTGGACTTCGGGGCCTTGCAACCGCCCAGCGAGGCAACGGCGACAACGGCCGCAACACCGAGCAGCAGCGTGCGGGCGACAAAACGGGGGGATCGGCTCATGGGGGTTCTCTCGTTCGCGGTCTGATCGTGTACCACGGGCTACCACGCCGCCCGCGGGTACCGAGTCTATCGGCCGACCGGCCGCCGCGGTCCACGGGTCGTTCACGAACGAATCCGGCGGATTCACCGGCCGACCCGAAACCAGAACCCCATCTCCCTGCTAAGATCGGGTTGAGGCCGGGATGATGCCGGCCGCCGAGAGGATGAAAGAACCGACCGACCCGCAACCGACGGGGTGGGCGGTGCGACGATCGACAAGAACGGCTCTGGCGCGACGGTCCTCCGTCGCCCGGGCCGGAAGGACGCCGGGGAATGCTGCTCAGAACGTGCAACGCGAACGGCAGTGTGTGTGAGTGCGGCACGCGTTGTACCACGCTCGTGGCGGGGGGCCGCGGACTGAAGGCAGTGGGGGCGTTCCATACCTCTTGACGATCCCGTTCGCACCGGGAAACCCGGCCGGGGTTCCGGCGGCATCCACGCACGCGGTGCGCTCGGCACCCGTCGGGGAACCGCGACCGAGCAGGGTCGTCAGGAAGGTGGTCCATGCACGACGTCACGACGACGATTGCGCAGAGTTCAACAGCCGGGGTCCTGCTCTGGGCGATCGTCGCCTTCGTCGCCGGTGCTGCCGGGGGGTTCCTCCTCTGCCGTGCTCTCGCCACGGGGGCCTTGGCACGCGCCAGGCAGGAGGCCGCCGCGCTCCGCGAGCGGGCCGAACTGGAAGCGAAAACCGCCGCGGAGAAGATCCGCCTCGAAGCCGAGCGCGACGCCCTCGCACGCAAGGAAAAACTGGACGCAGAGACCGAGGCCGCTCGCGCGGAAACCCGCGAGGCCGAACGCCGACTCGCCAAGCGAGAGGATCTCCTCGACCGCAAGGAGGAAACCCTCACCCTCAAGGAGCAGCAACTCAGCCGGCAGATCGAGGCCGCCCGCGAACGCGAGCGGAAGGCCGAAGAACGCGAGGAAGAAGTCGAGCGGCTCATCGACGAGCAGCGCGAACGCCTCCACGAGGTCTCCGGACTCAGCCGCGAGGAAGCCAGGCGCCAGGTGCTCGAGCGCGTCGAGCAGGATTCACGCCACGAGGTCGCCAAGGTCGTCCGCAAGGTCGTCGAGCAGGCAGAGGAGGACGCACGCAACAGGAGCACACAGATCCTCCTGAACGCCATCCAGCGCTACGCCAACGAGGTCACCTCCGACTCTACCGTCCGCACCGTCGCCATCCCGTCCGACGACATGAAGGGCCGCATCATCGGCCGCGAAGGACGCAACATCCGCGCCATCGAACGCGCCACCGGCGTCGACATCATCGTGGACGACACCCCCGGCGTCATCGTCGTCTCCTGCTTCGACAAGGTCCGCCAGGCCGTCGCCGTCGAAGCCCTCGAACGCCTCATCGCCGACGGCCGGATGCACCCTACTCGCATCGAGGAGGTCGTCGAGAAGGTCAAGTCAGAGGTCGAGGAGCGCATCGTCAGGATCGGTCGCGAAACCGCCCTCGAAGTCAACCTCCGCGGCCTCCACCCCAAGATCATCGAAGCCATGGGCCGACTCCATTACCGCACCAGCTACGGCCAGAACGTCCTCCGACACTCCGTCGAGGTCGCCTTCCTCTGCCAGATCATCGCCGAGCAACTCGGACTCGACGGCCGACTCGCCCGACGCTGCGGCTTCCTCCACGACATCGGCAAGGCCATGGACCACGAAATGGAGGGCGGTCACCCCAAGATCGGCATGGACTTCGCCAGGCAGCACGGCGAGAAGGACGAGGCCGTCCTCAACGCCATCGGCGGACACCACGCCGACATCCCCGCCACCACCTTCTACACACCCATCGTCATGGCCGCCGACGCCGTCTCCAGCGCCAGGCCGGGCGCACGCCGCGAAAGCCTCGAACGCTATGTCCAGCGCCTCAACGAACTTCAGGACATCGCTCTCTCCTACAAGGGCGTCACCGAGGCCTACGCCATCCAGGCCGGCCGCGAAGTCCGCGTCATGATCGACGCCGCACGCATCAGCGACGATGAGGCCTACCTCATCGCCCACGAAATCGCCAAGCGCGTCAGCGAGGAGATGACCTTCCCCGGCGAGATCAAGGTCACCGTCCTCCGAGAGACCCGGGCCGTCGAGTACGCCAGATGAAGCCCCCGCACGGCCGCCGCCGCGCACCCGTCCGTCACGCCATCTTCCTCCTCGCACTCGCTGCCGGCGTCTTCGCCGTCGGAGCCTCCGGCTGCATGGAGCGACTCTTCTTCTACCCCGACCGCTCTCCCTTCACCACGCCACCGGGCGTCGAAGACGTCTCCTTCTCCACGCCCGACGGCCTCACCCTCCACGGCTGGTTCATCCCGCCCAACGGCCGCGCCGACGACGCTCCCCCCGCGCCCGCGGTCCTCCACGTCCACGGCAACGCCGGCAACGTCTCCCAACACCTCGACTTCTGCCGCTTCCTCGCCGACGAAGGCTTCGCCGTCCTCCTCTTCGACTACCGTTCCTACGGCCGATCCGACCCGGGCCCGCTGCGACGCCGCCGGCTCGTCTCCGATGCACACGCCGCTCTCGACGCGCTCCTCGCCCGACCCGGCATCGATCCGACCCGCATCGCCGTCTACGGCAACAGCCTCGGCGCGGTCGTCGGTCTCGCCCTCGCCGCCGAACGACCGGAGGTCCGTGCCGTTGTCTCCGCCGCCGCCTTCTCGCGCTGGCAGCGCATCGCCGCCGACCACACGGGCCTGCTCGGCCGCGCCCTCATCCGCCACGGCCTCGACGCCGAAGTCTCCGCCGCCACGCTCGGCAATCGCCAGCTCCTCGTCATCCACGGCGCCGCCGACGAGATCGTCCCAGCGTACCACGCCGAACGCATCGCCGATTCCGCCCGCGCCGCCCGCGTGCCAGTGACCGTTTTCCTCCTCGAAGGCGTCACGCACAACGACCTCATGCTGACCCGCCCGGCCCAGCGCGCCGTCGCCGGTTTTCTCCGCGAAGCGTTGCCCGAGTAGTCCGCTTCCTCTTCGCCCAGGCGTCGTCAATCCTGCCGCCGCGTCCGCCACGACCACTCCAGCGACGGATCGAACACCGTGATCCGTGCCGTCTCCAGCATCTGCGACGCCGTCCGGTCCATCAGCACCCGCTCCTGCCGGATCCGCAGCAGCCGCTCCAGTTCAGGCCGCACGGCCTCGATCGGCGTGCCGTCGCCCTCCGTCCGCTCGTCGAGCAGCAGCAGCGCGTAGCCGTTCTCGAGCGCGACGACCGGGCTGAGTTCGCCCGCCCGCAGCGCCTCCAGCGCCCGCCTCACCGAGACCGGGTATGCCGGGTCCGCCGGGCTGATCGGTTCGAGCAGCCCCCCGCGCGGCGCGGACGGGTCCGTCGACCGCGCGATCGCTTCCTCGATGAATGCCCCACGCCGATCCGCTGCGCCCTCCACGCGTGACCGTGCCTGCGCCGCCTCACGCTCGCTCGACACCACGATGATTCGCGCCCGGCACCGCGGCCCGTGCCGCACCGCGTGCGCCGTCCCCAGCTGTTCCTCCTGCCGGGCGACCTGCACGCCTTCGTCGAGGTCGCGGGCGGCCGCCGCCACCGCCTCGCCCCCGTGGCCCGTGACCACCACGATGCGCGAAGGCTCCAGCGAGCGGGCGCAGGTCAGGGCGTGGTGCAAGAGCGGCACCGCGCCCAGCGGGTGCAGCACCTTGGGCAGGTCCGAGTTCATCCGGCTGCCCTGCCCGGCGGCGAGGATGACGAAGGTCAGCGACATATTGGGCCTTTTCCGTGGCGTGCCGCAGCTTCTATACGGGCCGGGCCGGGGGGCCAAGCCACCCCGGCCTCACGCCGCTGTAACAGGACCCCGATGCGCACCGTGGTTTTCGATCTGGACGGCACGCTGGCCGATACCAGCCGCGACCTGATCGCGGCGGCCAATGCCTGTTTCGCCGGGCTGGGGCTGGGCGCGCCGCTGGACCCGCTGGCGGATGCCGTGACCGCCTTCCAGGGCGGGCGGGCCATGCTGCGGCTGGGCTTCGCCCGGGCCGGCACCGGCGATGCGGCGGCGGTCGAGGCGCAGT
>JAANMV010001225.1_pt1 | contig 29029 bp, 24 predicted proteins | sample 7279661 | NCBI WGS metagenome assembly JAANMV01 (sample SAMN14094540, study PRJNA606508) | bioreactor metagenome | isolation source: A lab-scale SPAN reactor treating ammonium-rich wastewater day 121 | place: Ireland: Galway | collected 2017-05-16
AAATCAGAAATCAGAAATCAGAAATCAGAAATCAGAAATCAGAAATCAGAAATCAGAAATCAGAAATCAGAAATCAGAATGTCCGCACCTCCTGAACAAATTGTGATCGAACGAATGAAACAGCGACAAACCTTTCTGCCGTTTGCTCTTCCTGATATCGATGGAAGCGAACTACAGCAGGTAAAGGAGGCGTTGGAATCTGGATGGATAACCACGGGCCCGAAGGTAAAGCAGTTTGAATCGGAATTTGCAGCGGCTGTCGGAACGAAACATGCTGTTGCCGTCAACTCCTGTACAGCCGCAATGCATCTTGCCCTCGAAGCAATCGGGCTTCAGAGTGGGGACGAAGTGATCACGACGCCCTACACGTTTGCAGCAACCGCCGAAGTCATCCGCTATTTTGATGCGAAACCGGTGTTCGTTGATATTGATCCGGCAACATTTAACATCAACGCTGATCGTATTGAAGAAGCGCTTTCACCATTAACCAAGGCAATCCTTCCGGTTCATATCGCGGGATATCCTGCCGACATGAAACACATCAGGGACATTGCAGCGAGGCGAGGCATAGCAGTGATTGAGGATGCGGCACACGCTGATCCGGGAACGTTCAGAAAATGGAACGCAGGGGGATCGGATTCGGCTGCTGTATGCTTCAGCTTCTACGCCACAAAGACGATCACTACCGGCGAAGGCGGAATGGTTTGCACGAACGATGACGCGATTGCCGACCGTTGCCGTATTATGGCATTGCACGGCATCAGTCGCGATGCGTGGAAGCGCTACACAGCCGAAGGCAATTGGTTCTACGAAATCACAGCGCCGGGCTACAAGTACAATATGACGGATGTCGCAGCGGCAATGGGGCTGGCCCAACTCCGCAAGTCAGACCGGATGTTGGCGCGCCGAAGAGAAATTGCCGGGGCATACAATGCCGCGTTTGGCGGGAATTCCAGACTCCAAATTCCAAATTCCCATATGTTGCACGGGTGGCATTTGTACATGTTGAGAATCAATGCAGCGGGAAGTCGGTCGGCTGTCGGCGATGTCAGGGCAAGATTTGTGGAGGGACTGAAGTCCCGCAACATTGGAACGAGTGTTCATTTTATTCCGTTACACATTCATCCCTACTATCGGGAGATGTACGGCTACACGCCGGAGGATTATCCGGTTGCCTATTCTGAATATCTGCGGGAGATATCGCTGCCGATTTACTCGAAGATGTCCGAAAGGGATGTGCAGGATGTTGTGGATGCTGTTCTGGATGTTGCCGACAATCGGTAATTGTCACAATACTGAGCGCCGTGTACCATCATCTCAAAGATACTGTAACATCGGAAATCAGACTTGTCCTTGATGCCGTCGAAGAGGAAAGAATACGTCAACTGATGCAGTCCATTCTATCGGCGCGGACTGTTGTCGTTCACGGCGCCGGAAGGGTTGGACTGGCATGTAAAGCCTTCTCCATGCGGTTGGGGCATTTAGGTAGAACCGCGTATGCGGCCTCAGACTCAACTGTTCCGCCGGTCGGTACGGGTGATCTCGTCATTGTTGCATCGAGTTCCGGCGAAACCCAAACGTCATTCGATGTGGGATATCTGGCAAAGAAGAACGGGGCGAAGATTGCAGTGATTACAGCTGCAACACACTCGCGCATCGGCGGACTTGCGGATGTTCTCATCGAATTGAAGACGCAAACGAAGTTCGGCCCGACGGAAGATCGGGCGTCGATCCAACCGATGGCGACACTGTTTGAGCAGTCTCTGCAGATTCTCTTTGATGTACTTGTTCTCATGCTGATGTCCGAAACGCGCCAGTCGCACGCAGATTTGTGGTCGCGCCATTCTAATCTCGACTGAGCATAAAATTCAGGACGAATTGCGTATGTTATCCGCAGGAACAATGCTATACGCTTGCGCTACATCACGTAACTTTAGTATTGCTTAGCGTTACTTGAGTCTGTTCTGAATGCCGAGAATACTTGAGGGGATGTTCGCGGGGATAGGTCTTCTGGCTCTATTCCCGCTTTTTATTCTCATAGCAGTACTCGTCAAAATTCACGATGGTGGTACGGTCTTCTATCGTGCGACGAGAGTCGGAAAAGATGGCAGTCTGTTTGGCGTGTTGAAATTCCGGACGATGGTGCCGGATGCGGAGAAGTTGGGAGCGGCCATCACAGCTTCAAGGGATTCACGAATCACACCCGTTGGAGCGTTCCTCAGAAAACACAAACTTGATGAGTTACCCCAACTGATCAATGTTGTGAAAGGGGAGATGAGTCTCGTCGGTGCTCGTCCCGAAGACCCGCGCTATGTGGCACTGTACAATGATGAACAACGGAGTATTCTCGCGTTCCGGCCGGGCATAACAAGTCCGGCGTCGCTTCGATATCGCAACGAAGAAGCGTTACTGGCCGGTCCCGACTGGCATGAACGCTATATTCGTGATGTGCTTCCGCAAAAACTCGATCTGGATCTCGCGTACTTGCGGAGGAGAAGTCTGGCTGGCGATATCAGGATCATACTGAAAACTCTTGGGGGGATTCTTACATGAAAAAGCGGTTGTATTTCTTTGCTGAGGGGATCCGCAATAGACACGTATTCGGGTTCGACCTGTTGCTGTTCTTCCTCATCCCATCGATTGCCTTGCTGTTGCGTGTCGACACGGTAGCATTGGCAGGAACATACCTTCTCCCCATCGCCATCTACACCGGCATATCCATTGTCTGGAAGTTGTTGGTATTCTTTCCCGCAGGCATGTATAACCGCTACTGGCGCTATGCAAGCGTTGATGAGCTCGGGACAGTGATTGTTGCCAACGTCGCCTCAATGATTCTCGGCCTCATCGTGTTCGTTGCTATCCTTCGTCCTGCCGGTTTTATCCAACCCGATTTTCCCCGTTCTATTCCCGTCATGGATGGACTGTTGACGATGATTGCAACCGGCGGATTCCGTTTCCTCCTTCGTATGGGACTCGAGTATCGAGAAGCAACGCAACACGCTCCGGGACAGAAGAAACGAACTCTCATCGTTGGCGCCGGTGTTGCCGGTACACTCATCCTCAAAGAACTCAAAATGAATCCGCATATTCCGCTTGAGCCGGTGGGTTTTCTGGATGATGATGCAAGAAAACTGCATGTCCGCATTCACGGTGTGCCGGTTATCGGATCGTTGAATGAACTTCCGCGAGTCGTGAAGGAGTTGAATGTTCAGGAAGTAATCATTGCCATGCCGACTGCGCCCGGCAAGACAATCCGGAATGTGGTACATCTCTGCAAAGATGCAAATGTTCCCAGCAAGACTATTCCGGGAATTTTCGAGATGCTCAGCGGAGCGGCAAAGGTGACACAGTTACGTGACGTGCAGATTGAAGATCTGTTGCGGCGAGGCATTGTGGAAACCGATACCGAGGAAGTGGCACGGATGCTGAAAGGCTCATGCGTGATGGTAACAGGTGCCGGAGGATCAATCGGGGCCGAACTGTGCAGGCAAATTGCTGCATTCAGTCCCGCTGAGTTGATTCTCATCGGGCACGGAGAGAATTCCATTTTTGATATCACCGGTGAGTTGCGACGCCATTCGAACGGAACATTGCCGGCAACACGGTTTCAATCCGTTATCGGTGACATTCGTGACAAGGCCCGTATGAGGCAGATATTCGCTTTGTACAGGCCCGATGTTGTGTTTCACGCTGCGGCCCACAAACATGTCGGCTTAATGGAGACCAACATCTCTGAAGCGATAACGAACAATGTTCTCGGGACACAGGTTCTTGTGGAGCTTGCCGATCAGTATGATGTTGACAGATTCCTGATGATTTCTTCAGACAAAGCTGTCAATCCGACTTGCGTGATGGGGGTGACGAAACGGATTGCAGAGTTGATCGTTCATGAAGCTGCCGAGCGCACCGGACGGCCTTTCGTGAGTGTCCGGTTTGGGAATGTGTTGGGAAGCAGCGGCAGCGTCATTCCCATCTTCCGTCAACAAATCGCGGAGGGTGGACCTGTACTCGTCACAGATGCAAAAGCGACACGCTATTTCATGACTATTCCCGAGGCCGTTCAGCTTGTGCTGCAAGCTGCAACAATGGGCGAGGGAGGAGAAGTATTCGTTCTCGATATGGGTGAACCGATCAAGATCGTGGATCTCGCACGTGACCTGATCAGGCTGAGCGGTTACGAAGAAGGAAAAGATATCGACATTTCGTTTATCGGTTTGCGGAAGGGTGAGAAACTCTCCGAAGAATTGTTCTTTGCATCGGAGCGTGTGGAACGTTCACAGCACGACAAAATTCTTGTCTGCCGAAACGGATTCAGCTCGGTGTTGCGTGAAGGAACAACACGAATTGCCTCCACGAAACTGACGTTTGTCAACAGGCATTTCCAGAGCCTTTTGGAGAAATTGGTGCAGCAGGCACACACGGATTCCGAGTCAAGTCTCGAAAAGGCATTCAAAGATCTCGTTCCCGAATACAATCCGGTCCGAAAACCTGCCGTTACCATGCACGAAGATCACAACGCCCCGCACAACAAGCACACTCTTATTCATGAAAAAGGAGTTCAAAGCCAAGTCGCAGCCCGGTGAAAATGTTGCTATTCGACTATTGTTCAAGCCCGCTCTATGCGGGCTTTGTTGTTTCAGGGGGCTCTGCGTGGACGGGGCTATGCAGGGATACGTTGCTCGGCCTGATCAGATTGCGGACTTTGGCAGCCACTGGCGCAAGAACGGCTAACTTGATCGGCGTTCCGTGAAAGCCGACAAACAGCCAGAGCATCTTTTCGAAGTGAGTATCTGCTGTTACGCCTCTGAACAGTGCCATCAGCGAAACGGTCAACCACATGGCGGCAAATTGGCGTCGTGCCGGACTCTCTTCCTTGAACAGCCGGAACAACGACGCGAACGACGTAGTGATCATCAGCATAAACAGCATCGTTCCGACAAACCCTGTCTCAGTCATAAGTGCCAGAACGATATTGTGTGCCCCGTATCCGAGTCCGTAGAATGGAACAAACTGCTCCCCGTAAAACACCACGGCATATCTGAATTGGCCTATGCCCACTCCGGCCCAGGGATTGTCTTTCCACATACTCAGTGCGGCTTCCCACTGCATGTACCTGAAGCCGATGGAGTCTGTTCCCGTGAGAATGGAAGTGAGAATACCCGAGGCTATCTGCCAAAAGCCCTGTGGTATGCAGATTATCGAAACGAGAACAAAGAGGATGAGGAATTGCAGCTTCTGTTTCTTCATCCTTTGAAAATCTGTAAAGAAAAGGAACAGCAATCCGAGAATCAGGGCTATCAGCGCCGTTCGGGAAACTGTAGATGCAAGCCCGGCAAACAATACAACGGAACACACTATTGCCCCAAGCCGGACAAAGAATTTGTCGGTGATTGTCGCGAGATGGAACAGAAAAACAACGCCAATGCCGTACACGGCTCCGGTAATGTTAGGTCCGCCTGTAAGCCCTCCGGCCCGGAATGATGATGCAGAGTCAATTCCAAACTGTACCTGAGGAAGAGCCCACAATGCGGAAAGTACCGCTGATCCGGTGAATGCGGAAAGTATGAGCATGCGCTCCCGCTCAGTCCGGATGAGTTGTGTTGTAAGCCAGAGGAAGATCGTCAGTTGCAGGAATGTCATGAACCAGAGATAGCCCCCGCGGGTAAATGCGGCTGCGGGGTTGCTAACCGATATCCAGAAGAGGAATAGGACGGCAAAGAGATGCGGCCAGGTGAAGGAGGGGTGTTCTTTTTTTATGATGAGATGGTGAACAACATATCCTGCCAATGTAGCCCCGCCCATTACAGGATACATGGACGTGGCAAACTTCACCGGCGGAAGCAACATCTCGACCGGAAGCGTTCCTGCCAGAATCACAATGCCCCACTGCGGCCGCTGAAATGCAATCCAACCGACTACACTAAACGAGACAATCCTCAATATCAAAGCAACGGAGTGATGGCCGAAGTCGGCGGTGATTTTGGCTAGCAGTAGCGTAGCGAGGGCGCCCAAAACCCAATAGGCTATTACTCTGTTACGCGCCCGAGCAGGCCATGCCTCCCGCAACATATCAGTCATGGAATGGTGTAATAAGGAAGAGATTCCGTAGAATGTGCGAGAATGTCGGTGTGGAAATCTTCAACGCAGTCAATTGTTCGCTCTTTGTGTAGGCCGGCGTGCATCCCAAAAAACCATGATAATATACTCCTTTTAGGCTGATGCTGCAATAATTCGACATCGGTGCCGGACAACCGGATTTCGGCGTAACCTCAGTGCCTGCTTTTCGTAGTACAAGTTGAACTATTCCTAACTCCATTCACAAAGCAAGAATCCAAACATGAAACCATCTCGTGCATTCTGGGGAATCTTTCTGGTGGCGTTCGGCGTACTGTTCCTCGTCGGCCGCAACACGGACATCAACCTCGGCTGGTCGTATATCTGGAGGTTCTGGCCAATGGTCTTTGTTCTCATCGGACTTGCCGTAATGCTCAAAGACAGGCGGGTGAAATGGGTGTTTTCAGGGTTTGCCGGAATCGTGGCGGCGGTGTTTCTGTATGGTGCCGTCAGTTTCTCGTGGATCGATTCCATTCATGCCGAATTCGACGATGATGCGGTTGATGTTCAGTTGCAGGAGTTCTCTGAACCGCTATCTCCCGGATTGAAGAGGGCTTCGTTTTCCCTCGATGCGGCAGCAGGAAGATACACTATCGATACTGCATCAGACGATCTTTTCCGCGCCAAAGTCAAGACAACGATCGGAAGGTTTGTTCTCGACCGTGAAGCATCAGGTGATGATATTCACCTTCGTTTCAAGCCGGAAGGGAAGGTGCATGTGAAGAGTTGGAGATTCAACCGCGTGCCGAACGCGGCCGACATTCAACTCAATCCGGGAGTTGTGTGGGATATTGATCTCGACGCGGGCGCCGCTGAAGTTGATTTCGACTTGAGTCCGTTCAGGATTTCGCGCTTGAATGTTGACGCGGGCGCCGCTTCGTTGCGGCTCAAACTCGGCATGCCGGCGGAGGAGGATCTGCAATGCCGGATCGAGTCGGGGGCGTCATCGGTCAGGATTGCCATTCCCGAGGATGCGGCATGCGAAATCACTGTCGAATCAGGACTTTCGAGCAAGAGTTTTCAGGGGTTTGAGAAAGCGGGAAGCAATCGCTATCGTACAGAGAACTTCGATGCCGCAGACAAGAAAATCTACATCAGAGCCGAAACCGGGGTCTCGAGCATCCGCGTAAGGAAGTACTGAACAAATCTGCAAAGGCGGGTTGTATTACGACTCTTTGAGTTCCCGAAATAGACCCGCCTTCTTATCCTTCCTCACATTATCCCACCTGAAGCACCTGCCATTCATGGCGATGTACACTCCTGCCGGCAGTGACTGAACAAAAGCGAGTGCGCTTCCCAGGTTGAATAACCCGTCCGAACTTCCGAATTTGTACGGAATCATTGCCCCCGTCAGGACGATAGTTTTCCCTTCAATAGCCGCCATGCCGAGTGCTTTGGCAGTGTGTTCCATCGTGTCGGTTCCGTGAGTAATGATGACGGCGTTCTCCTTTACAGTGCGGCAACGATCGAGGATAGTCTTCCGGTGTTTGTCCGTCATATCCAGACTGTCGATCATCATGAGAGTCTCAATCTGATACGGCACATTGCAGCGGCCGAGCCTCAGCATCTCAGGCAAATGCGTGTCCTTGAAGTAGAGCGTGCCGTCAAGCTCGTTGTACTCTTTGTCGAATGTTCCGCCTGTTATGAGGATTCGAATTGCCATAGAGACTCTCTTGTTCAGATGTTTTTGGTCGTCCAAATGTAAGAATTGTTTCTGAAGAATTCCTGAACCTCCCGTTTTTTGTTGAGAGTGAGCCACTTGTTGCGTATCTTAACCAAAATTCTGAGAGATGGAGAGATGGTTATTCGTGTTGCGATGCTCGTGGTTGCAGGTTTCGTCTTTGCCGGAACGTCTCACGCACAGGAGCGGGAGCGGCTCTCTGTTGAGAGGATATTTGCCTCGCCCTCATTGTCGGGCGTCAGCGTTAGTGCCATTAAATGGTCTCCCGACAGCAAGAAGATCGCCTATTTGCGTGCCGATGCATCCGCCGGACAGAAGGAACTCTGGGTTTTTGATCCGGGGCAGAAGAGGTCGTCATTGCTGTTGAAGGCAACCGACCTGATTCCAGGCGAGCAGCAATTGTCCCCCGAAGAAGAAAGCGCCCGTGAACGACGAAGGGAATCGGGTTCCGGAATCATGCACTATTTATGGTCGCCGGATTCCAAGAAGATGATTATCCCGTTGAACGGCGATATGTTTTCTGTAGATCTGAACAGCAGGCACATTACCCGCCTTACAGAAACTCCGGAGCCGGAGATCGATCCGAAAGTATCACCCGACGGAACATATCTCGCGTACGTTCGCAGAGGTGAAATTTATCTTCTGGATTTGCTGACGAAGTCGGAGAGAAAGCTGACCTCAGGCGCAACGGCAAAAATCAAGAACGGCGTGAGTGAGTTTGTTGCGCAGGAAGAGATGGGCCGCCATACCGGGTACTGGTGGTCGCCCGACAGCAAAAATATCGCGTTTCTTCAAATCGACAACACCAATGTACGTGAATTTCATATCGTCAACTATCTGACGGACTATTCCGACGTGACTGTACAGGAATATCCGAAGGCAGGAGAGGCGAATACCGTTGTCCGGGTGGGTATTGTGCCGGTGTTTCCCGGAAAGACAACGTGGCTGAATCTCGGAGTAAATACGGATGTGTACGTGCCGCGGGTAGAATGGTTCCCCGACGGCCGACGGCTTGCTGTACAAATCCAATCCCGCGATCAGGATACGCTCAGTCTGATGCTGTTCGATCCGCAGCGCGGCACCTCGAGTTTGTTGCTTCGGGAAATTGATCCGTATTGGGTTCGCTTGCATGATGGATTGAAATTTCTCAATGAGGGAAAGGAATTCATCTGGCTGTCCGAACGGGATGGCTACAAACACATTTACTACTACACAACGATTGGAGGAGGACGGCCTGAATCGTCAACCCTCATTCACCAAATTACTCAAGGCAAATGGGATGTTGATGAAGTTGTTGGAGTGGATGAAAAAGCCGGAGTTGTGTACTTCACGGCATTCGAAAAAACTCCCCTCGAACGCCACCTCTACAGTGCCAAATTGGATGGTTTGGGGATGAGCCGGGTTTCAGTTTCAGATGGAACACATAGTATCGTCATGTCGCCGGACGAGCAAGCGTTCGTGGATACTTACTCAAGTACGGGACGTCCGCCGCTGGTTGCGTATATGACGGTGTCAAAATCAGCGGCAACGATGATTGAGGAGAATCCGGTTGATGAGTTGGAACGCTATGACCTGCCGAAACCGGAATTTCTGACAATCAAATCCGCCGACGGGAAACACGATCTTCACGCATACATCATCAAGCCTTCCAACATAATCGAGCAAAAACAGTATCCCGTGATCATGTACCAGTACAACGGGCCCACATCCCGTGTTGTTGAAAACGCATGGCAGGGAGTGCGGATGCTTTGGCACCGATCAATGGCGGCACAGGGGTATATTGTGTTTGCCGTTGACGGAAGGGGAACGCCGGGTCGGGGACGCGGGTTTCAGAATATGCTGCACAAGCAGCTCGGCAAGGTCGAACTGGAAGATCAGCTTGCTGGTGCAGCGTACGTGAAGTCGTTGCCGTATGTCGACTCGACGCGTGTCATGATGTGGGGGAAGAGCTACGGCGGGTTCATCACCTGTCTGGCGATGTTCACGACAACAGCATTCAAGCTCGGCATCGCCGTTGCACCGGTGACTGATTGGAAAAACTACGACACGCATTATACCGAACGCTACATGGAACGCCCGCAGGAAAATCCCGACGGCTATCGCAACAGTTCGCCTGTGAATCATGCATCAGGCCTTAATGGAAAATTCCTGTTGCTTCACGGCGTTGTTGACGACAATGTTCATTTTCAGGATTCGATGATATTGGTGGATGCCCTGCAGAAGGCAAACAAACAGTTTGATTTTATGGCGTATCCGGCAAGCACGCACAGTTTTTCGGGGCAGGTTGCCGGTACGCATTGGTACAATCTTATGACTCGCTACATTCACGATAACTTGTAATACTTACCGCTGCAAGGAGAACGCTTTTATGCCCGATACGCTGACGATCATTGACAATCGAACCGGAAAGAAGTATGAAATGCCAATCACGCACGATACCATCAGGGCGATGGATCTTCGCCAGATCAAGGTGAAGGATGATGACTTCGGGATGATGACATACGACCCGGCGTTCATGAACACCGCCTCGTGCATCAGCAAGATCACCTACATCGATGGCGACAAGGGAATTCTGCGCTACCGCGGATATCCCATCGAACAGTTGGCAGAGAAAAGCAGTTTCCTTGAAACGGCGTGGCTGTTGCTGCACGGGGAATTGCCGACAAAAGCAGAATATGAACAGTGGACGCATGACATCACGATTCATACGATGATTCATGAGAACATCAAGAAGTTGATGGACGGATTCCACTACGACGCCCACCCGATGGGAATGCTCATCAGTACCATCGGGGCTCTCTCCACATTCTATCGTGACGGCCGCGACGTACGAAATCCTGAATCGCGCCAGAAACAGATTTTCCGCCTGATCAGCAAGATGCCGACAATTGCCGCGTTTGCGTACCGGCATAGTCAGGGAAAGCCGTACGTCTATCCCGATAACTCGCTCAGCTATATCAGCAACTTCATGAGCATGTTGTGGAAGATGACCGAGCCGAAATACGAGCCGCATCCGACGCTGGTGAAAGCACTCGACATTCTCTTTATTCTTCACGCCGATCATGAACAGAATTGCAGTGCCAACGCAATGCGTAGTATCGGCAGTTCAGAAATCGACCCGTATTCGGCAATGGCCGGAGCGGCAGCCGCATTGTACGGCCCGCTGCACGGTGGCGCAAACGAAGCCGTACTCCACATGCTCGATGAAATCGGGACGAAAGAGAATGTTCCCGACTTCATTACCAAAGTGAAGGGCGGCAGCGGTCGCCTGATGGGCTTCGGCCACAGGGTGTACAAGAATTACGACCCGCGGGCAAAAGTCATTAAACGTCTTGCAGACGAGGTGTTTGAAGTTACCGGCCGCAACCCCAAGTTGGATATTGCACTGGAGCTTGAAAAGATTGCCCTTGAAGATGAGTATTTCATCAAGCGGAAGCTGTATCCGAATGTTGATTTTTATTCGGGACTTATTTATCAAGCAATGGGATTTCCTGTTGAGATGTTTGCCGTGCTCTTTTCGATCCCGCGTACGGTGGGTTGGCTCGCCCAGTGGAATGAGATGCTGAACGACAACGAGCAGAAAATCGCCCGCCCGCGCCAGATTTATCTCGGCCACGACACACGGGACTATGTTGTGATGAGCAAGAGGGGATGAGTTTTCGGCAGAGAGTTCTGCCGCAGTCAAGTTGTAGAAGCAACGTTCTTTTTCAAAGCCTGTTCTTCTTTTTTCTTCACATCGAAGAGGAACAGGCTTTTTCTATTTCCCCCAAATAACATGAGGAGTTATCACATGAACGGAACAACCAATCATGTTCTGAACCACAACGATCTGTACCGTTTGCCCTGGACCCTTCCGGACAATGCCATCAGTTGGCTTGAGCCGACGAGTGCCTGTAATTTGTACTGCGACGGATGTTACCGGAAGAACGAATCGAACGCACACAAATCGCTGGAGCAAGTCCGAAGAGAGCTGGATATCTTCAAAAGTCTGCGCAAAACAGACGGCATCTCGATTGCGGGCGGCGACCCGTTAGTTCATCCGCAGATCGAGAAGATAGTCGAGATGATTGCGAAAGACGGACAGAAGCCGATCATCAATACGAACGGACTTGCGCTGACGAAGGAGAAGTTGCGAGCGTTAAAAGACGCGGGTATCGAGGGATTCACGTTCCATATCGACAGCGGCCAGCAGCGCCCGCACATGAAAGGGAAGACGGAACTTGAACTGAACGATCTCCGACTCCATTATGCCAGGATGCTTGCGGAAGTTGGCGGAATTTCCTGCGCGTTCAACGCAACAGTGTACGAACACACTCTGCAATACGTCCCTGACATTGTCGAGTGGGGACAGAAACACATCGACATTGTGAACATCCTTGTTTTCATAGCCTATCGTGCCGCTCCCGTACACAAAGGCTACGACTATCTTGTCGGCGGGCAGAAGGTGGATATGTCGCCGATTATGTATGCTATCGACAAGGATCGACAAATCTCCATCATGTCGACCGATATTGTTCAAAAGATTCGGACAAAATATCCCGATTTCCAACCCTGCGCGTATCTGAACGGCACCGAACGTCCCGATCACTTCAAGTGGCTTCTGACGCTTCGCATCGGAACGAAGGACAAGATATTCGGGTATGCCGGTCCGAAATTCATGGAACTCTCGCAATCTCTCCACCATTTCGTGAACGGTTCGTATCTTGCATACACAAAGCCGAAGGTCCTCGGTCGGGCCAAATCAATGCTGGCGCTTTCGCCGCTGGACAAGGGGCTTTCGCGTACGACATCGGCATATTTGCATGACGCATATCGCAATCCATCCCTCTTCTTCAAGAAACTGCATATGCAATCCATCATGATCATTCAACCGGCGGATTTCATGCAAAACGGCGCCCTCAGTATGTGTGACGGATGCCCGGATATTACGGTGTTCGATGACAAGCTGGTTTGGTCGTGCCGCATGGAAGAGTTGACGAACTTTGGCGATTGGGTGAGGGCAGTTCCGCAATCTCCGCAACCAACTTCACAAGCTTAACCTTCAGAAAGGGGGAGTGAAGCAGTAGCAGGCTGTCGCACTCTTGCTTCACTTTCCCCTGAGTGTTGCGTTGATTCTCTGCTCAGAAATGTGAATCTTCCATCCGGCACTCCGAACATCCGTACTCACATGACTTCTCCATGGTAACGATCTACCATTTTCTTGACAATGAAATAAAGCGGCTCACAATCAAGGAGCTTGCGCATTCCTTGCCGCGGCAGCAGGGGGTGTATTGGATTGATATGGAGAATCCATCGGACGCCGAGGAGGAGACGCTGCTCGTGGGGTTGCTGGATATTCATCCGCTTGCGATAGAGGATGCGCAAGGAGGGATGGAGGAGGAGGGGCATCTCCCCAAAGTCGAGAGTTTCGGCGGCTACTTGTTTGTGATTTTCAATCCCGTTGAGGGATCATATAATAGCGAAAAGGAGGATCTCGCTGGCGGAATCGAAATCCGGACAACGCAACTCAGTACATTCCTGATGAAGAACGTGCTTGTAACGCATCACTACAAGCCGTTGCGCTCGATCACTAACGTGGCGCAATTGTGTGCCAAGAATCCCGCAACCCTCGGCCGCGGGCCTGACTATCTCTTTCATCTCATCATCGACGATGTCGTCGATAATTATACCCCGCTTCTCGACGCACTCGACAGCGCCACCGACAGCATGGAAGACGAGGTGTTCAAAGATCCGTCGCAACATACAATGCAGCGCATTCTTCAGTTGAAGAAGAATATCATGACCATCCGACGTATTGCCATGTACCAGCGCGAAATGCTGAACCGATTGTCACGGGGGGAGTTCGAACTGATTACACGTGACGAGATGGTGTATTATCGGAATGTGTACGATCATCTTGTCCGCATGGCTGACCTGACGGATTCCTATCGTGACGTAATGTCGGGGCTGCTGGATGCATATCTCTCGGTTACATCAAACAAACTTTCGCAAGTGATGAAAGTGCTCACGATCATCTCCACAATCTTCCTTCCTTTGAGCGTTATTACCGGTTTCTTCGGAATGAACTTTGAATTTCTCCCGTGGCTCCACCTCGAACATGGCCATATGCTGGCAACAATTTTCATGATTGTTGTCGCGGGAGGCATGTTGATTTGGTTCAGAAAGAAGAAATGGATCTGACTCGCCGTATTCTTCAACTTGTCGCAGGCACACTTCTGTTAAAGTGCTGTGTGTATTTTCAACAGTGATTGCGAGTTGCTGAAAAAAAATCCACCGGTTTTCTTGACACTCAAACGCATGTAGCGTATATTTGAAGCCATTGCAAGTCGATTTCCTGCTGGCCAGACGCATTCTTTTCCTCGAAGTACCCGTCAGTTACAGCGTTGTGAATCTCCGCTTGCGCCGAAGTGTTTGTTCTCTATCATTAAGTCAAGGACATTAGGTTTCGATGGCCCAGATTTTTCACCCCAGCATGAGAGTCGTCTCGCGGGCCAGCATTCTTGCGTCGCTTATTGTCATTGGCTTCATCGGCTGGGTTGGTTGGGATTGGTACCGCTCAGGATATTTCACAGGCGTAAATGTACCCGTTGAGCAACCCGTACCCTTCAGCCACGAACATCACGTAAACGGACTCGGCATCAGTTGCGGATATTGCCACACCTCAGTTGAAAAAGCGGCCTTCGCCGGAATTCCCCCGACACATACGTGCATGACCTGTCATTCGCAGATCTGGACAGGCGCGCCAATGTTGGAACCGGTGCGGGCAAGCTACAGAACGCAAAAACCTCTGGAGTGGGTGAGAGTTCACGACCTTCCTGATTTTGCATACTTCAATCACAGCATTCATGTCAACAAAGGGATGGCATGCCAGGTGTGCCACGGCGATGTGAATATCATGCCGCTGACCTGGAAGAGCAGCACGCTGCAAATGGCGTGGTGCCTTGACTGCCACCGCGCTCCGGAGAAGTACATTCGCCCCGTCGAAGAGATTTACAATTTTGATTACAAACCACCTGCCGACCAGATTGCATTCGGAAAGGAACTGGTGAAGAAATACAACGTGCAAGTGAAACAGCTTACCGACTGTTCCATCTGCCACAGATGAGTATCTGAATTGTTGAATGAACGAGAACAAGATCTTTGACATAGAAGAAATAAGGGCAAAGCTCTCCGGTAAAGAGGGAAGAGAGTATTGGCGGAGCCTCGATGAAATTGCCGAAACTGATGAGTTCAGGCAATTCCTCGAAAAGGAATTTCCGCGGGAAGCTTCATCGTTGCCGGAAGGGTACAGCCGCAGAGATTTCCTCAAAGTGATGGGGGCGTCGCTTTCAATGGCAGGCCTGACGGCTTGCATTCAGCAACCTGAAGAGAGGATCGTTCCTTATGTCAAAGCTCCCGAGATGCTTGTTCCCGGCAAGCCTTTGTATTATGCGACAGCATTCGTTCTTGGAGGCTACTCAACGGGCGTTCTCGCAAAAAGCCACATGGGTCGTCCCACAGGTATTGAAGGAAACCCCGACCACCCGGCCAGCCTTGGCGCCGCAGACATTTTTGCGACTGCATCACTTCTCAATCTTTACGATCCCGACCGTTCACAAGTCGTAACAAACAAGGGAACCATCAGCAGTTGGGATAGATTCGTTCAGTCTGCCCGTCTGCAACTTGACGCGCAGCGGGCTTTGAAGGGTGCCGGATTACGCATCCTTACCCAGAACATTACATCACCGACATTGGGCTGGCAGATTCAGTCAATTCTTGCCGGGTTCCCCGAAGCGCGTTGGCATCAGTACGAGCCGTGCGGACTTGATAATGTCCGGGAAGGAACAGCTCAACTTTTCGGTGAATATCTCAATCCCAGATACAAGTTCGACAAAGCTGATATCGTCGTATCTCTCGACGCAGATTTCCTCGGAACGGGTCCGGCGAATGTACGTCATGCCCATGATTTTGCCAACCGCCGTCGCGTGAGCGGAACGAATGCCGCCATGAACCGTCTGTATTGTGCCGAAAGCACGCCGACGATTACCGGCGGGATGGCAGATCATCGCTTCCGCATGAAGGCAAGCGAAGTTGAAGCGTTTGCACGCACGCTCGCTGCTCGTTTTGGTGTAGCCGGTGTCTCGCCTGCAGCCACGTCGGTTGACGAGAAAGTCATTGGGGCGGTAGTGAGTGATTTGCAGAAGCATCGGGGATCAGCAATTGTTGTTGCGGGAAACCATCAGCCTGCTGTTGTTCACGCCCTTGCTCATGCGATGAATGCAGCGCTCGGTAACATCGGGAACACGGTGGAATACACGCAACCTGTCGAAGTGCAGGCAATCAATCATGGTGAATCGTTGAAATCTCTTGCCGACGATATTGCCAAAGGTTCTGTTGACATGCTGCTGATTCTCGGCGGCAATCCTGTATATGATGCCCCGGCAGATGTGAAGTTCGGCGACCTCCTGTCGAAAGTGAAGTTCAGCGTTCATCTCAGCCCGTTTAATGACGAGACAAGCGAACTGTGTCAATGGCATGTTCCTGAATCTCATTATCTCGAAACCTGGAGTGACGCGCGGGCATTCGACGGAACCGCAACCATCATGCAACCGCTTATTCTTCCTTTGTACGGAACGAAATCCGCACATGAGTTGCTCGACGAGTTGTTCGAAGCGGGACGTTCAGGTGAGGATGTTGTGAAATCGTACTGGAAGACAAAGAACGCCGGCGCCGCATTTGATATGTGGTGGAGAAAATGTCTGAACGACGGCGTTGTGGGTGGTACGGCATTGCAGCCGAAGCAGGTTGCTGCAAGAAGTGTTGATTGGAAATTCACGGCCCCCGCCGCATCAGGAATGGAAGTGATGTTGCGTCCCGATCCGTCTGTATATGACGGACGGTTTGCGAACAACGGATGGCTTCAGGAACTTCCAAAACAAATTTCACGCCTGACGTGGGAGAATGTCGCGTTGATGAGTCCGACTACCATTCAGAAGCTCGGAGTGAAGAATGGCGACTTGGTCGAAATCTCTCGCAACGGCGCAACGGTGAAGGTGCCGGCCTGGACACTGCCGGGTCACCCTGATGAATCCGTCACGCTTCATCTCGGATACGGTCGAACAAAAGCCGGACGCGTTGGTGACGGGATTGGCGTGAATGCATTTGCGTTGCGGACTTCAGCGAATCCCTGGTTTGCCGGTGGAGTCGAAATCCGGAAGACAGGGGAATGGCGCAAAGTGGCTTCCACACAAGATCATTGGAGTATGGAAGGCCGGCCGATTGTTCGTGAAACGACAGTCGATGACTATCTTGCACATCCCGAATTTGCCAAACACATGGCACACGTGCCGACGGACAAGGAATCGTTCTATCCGCCTTTTGAATACGACGGCTACGCGTGGGGGATGACGATAGATTTGAATGCGTGTACGGGCTGTAATGCCTGCATGATTGCATGCCAATCGGAGAATAACATTCCGGTTGTCGGTAAGGCTCAAGTTGAGAACGGACGCGAGATGCATTGGATCCGTGTTGACCGCTATTATGTCGGGAACGACCTTGATAATCCTGAGCTCGCGGCAATGCCTGTTGCGTGCCAGCATTGCGAAAATGCGCCATGCGAGCCTGTATGCCCCGTCGCCGCAACGACACACGACCACGAAGGACTGAACGTGATGACGTACAACCGCTGCGTCGGCACGCGTTATTGTTCCAACAACTGTCCGTACAAAGTCCGCCGCTACAACTATTTCCAATACTCCGACACGAAAACGAAGTCGTTGCAACTCATGCATAACCCCGACGTTACGGTGCGCAACCGCGGTGTAATGGAGAAATGTACATATTGTGTACAACGCATCAGTGCTGCACGAATCGAGGCGAAGAAAGAGAATCGTCTTATTCGGGAGGGCGAGGTTGTGACGGCGTGCCAATCGGCATGTCCGGCTCAGGCGATTACATTCGGCGACATCAACGACAAGAACAGCAAAGTGTCTAAAATGAAAGCCGAGCCGCGGGACTACGGCCTGCTCTCGGAACTCAACACAAAGCCGAGAACATCGTATCTCGCAAAACTCAGAAATCCCAATCCGGAACTTCAATCTCTTCGCCCGAAAGTAACAACAGATCACCACGGATAGCAACTTGGCAAACCATCACCATACTGACACATTGGAGCGTCCCGAGCCGCTTGTCGCGCCGAAGGAAACTTACGGCACGATTACCGACAAGATAGCCGGCGACGTTCTTCACACAAAGACGCCGAAGGCAATGATGGTGACGCTGGCGATCACCTCGGGACTTCTGCTCGTGTTTGTTCTGTCGATTGGGGCGGTGTTGTTGTTCGGCCCGGGAGTCTGGGGAAACAACAATCCCGTCGGCTGGGCTTTTGAAATAACAAACTTCGTCTGGTGGGTCGGTATAGGTCACGCGGGAACGCTGATCTCGGCAATTTTGCTTCTGCTTCACCAGCATTGGCGCAACGCCATCAACCGTTTCGCAGAAGCGATGACGTTATTTGCCGTTATGTGTGCGGGACTTTTTCCGGCGCTGCACACAGGCCGCCAGTGGCTCGACTATTGGCTGATTCCGTACCCGAACACGATGGGCATGTGGGTGAACTTCCGCAGCCCGCTCATCTGGGACGTGTTTGCTGTGACAACGTATCTCACGGTCTCCTTCATGTTCTGGTTTGTGGGATTGATTCCCGACCTTGCGGCAATGCGCGATAAATCAACCAAGCATTGGCAGAAAGTCATCTACGGAATTCTGGCGATGGGCTGGCGAGGTTCGGCACACCATTGGCATCGCTATGAAATGTCGTACTTGTTGCTTGCGGGACTTGCAACGCCGTTGGTTGTTTCCGTTCACTCCGTTGTGAGTTTTGACTTTGCGGTGAGTTTGCTTCCGGGCTGGCATGCGACGATCTTCCCGCCGTACTTCGTTGCAGGCGCAATCTATTCGGGCTTCGCGATGGTTATCACACTGATGATTCCCGCCCGAAAATGGTACAAGCTCGAATCGTTCATCACCGACCGCCATCTTGACTATATGGCGAAGATCATGCTTGCGACGGGGCTGATTGTGTTCTACGGATACTTGTGTGAACTATTCTTCGCCTATTACAGCGGAAGCTTGTACGAACATTTCATGATGAAGAACAGAATCTTCGGCCCGTACTGGTGGTCGTACTGGCTGCTGATTTTCTGCAACGGATTGACGCCGCAGTTGTTGTGGTTCAAGAAAGTCCGGACGAACATTGTTCTCCTTTTCATCATTTCCATTGTCGTGAACGTCGGTATGTGGCTGGAGAGATTTGTGATTGTTGTGACGAGTTTGCATCGCGATTTTCTTCCATCGTCATGGGATATGTTCCACCCCACGATCTGGGATTGGGGATTGTACCTCGGCACAATCGGCTTTTTCGTATGGCTGATCTACATGTTTGTACGTGTCATGCCGATGATCTCCATCTTTGAAATCAAGCACTTGCTCCCGTGGCGCGGGCGCATCATCGACACCAGTGCGGACGCGAATTGATATGACCTTCTTCGTCAAACGACCCGACATATACGGCTTGATGGCCGAGTTCGACGCACCGGAGAAAATTCTGGCCGCCGCCGAACGGGCAAAGCAGGAGGGCTACCACGACATGGATGCTTTCACGCCCTTCCCGATGGAAGAACTGACTGATGCACTCGGCATCCGGCACTCGAAGTTGTCGTTGTTTGTGTTATGCTGCGGATTGTTCGGCATGTTGTTCGGCTTCTTCTTTCAGTATTGGGTGTCGGTGATAGATTATCCGTTGAATATCGGCGGGCGGCCGCTGAACAGTTGGCCGCAATGGATTCCGGTGACGTTCGAGTTGACGATTCTCTTTTCGGCGTTCGGGGCTGTGATTGGCATGATCTTCCGTAACGGATTGCCGCGGCCCGTTCATCCGGTATTCAATGTCGACCGGTTCGAGTTGGCGACGAAGGACAAATTCTTCCTCTGTATCGAAGCTGTCGATCCGAAATTCGACAAGGAAAAAACACGCAAATTTCTTGAAAGTCTGAAACCCGATTACATTACGGTTGTTGACCACGTTCATACTAAAGATCCATATCATCAGGACGATGAATAGGCTGTGAGATCCGCTATTCGACATATCGGGGCGTTGTCCGTTGCGGCACTGTTGCTTACAAGTTGCAACGACATGTATGACGGTGCCAGAATCAAACCGCTGGAGCGGAGTAACTTCTTCGCGGATGGCTCGTCGTCCCGGCCGCTTCCCGAAGGAACGGTGGCACGGGGTCATGCTGTCAATAACGATTTGCTTAGCACCGGCAAGCTCGACGGCACGTTGGCCGACGCGTTTCCGTTTGCAATTACCGACAGCGTTATTGCACGTGGGCAGGATCGGTACACAACCTTCTGCACACCGTGCCACGGCAGGTTGGGAGATGGAAACGGAATGATCGTGCAACGCGGATTTCCGCGGCCGAATTCGTTTCATACGGATAGTCTCAGGGCGCGCCCTGCAGGATATTTCTTTGATGTGATGACAAACGGCTTCGGGCGTATGTACAGCTATGCTGCAAGCGTTCCCGTGCACGATCGATGGGCGATTGTTGCGTATATCCGCGCATTGCAGCTCAGCCAGCGTGCGACTGTAACCATGCTTCCCGACAACGACCAGAAACAGCTTCCTTAACGGTAAGTAATGAATATGAACGAAGAACTTCTTCCGCAATTCAACCTGTTCAGGCAGCGCGCTATGATGGTAGGCGTTGTCGGGGTTGCAGCTCTTGCTGCCGGGGCGTTGATGTCGGAGGCGGATTTCTTCCAATCGTATCTCTACGGCTATCTTTTCTGGATGGGACTTACACTGGGATGTCTCGGTATTCTAATTCTTCATCATCTCGTGTCGGGCTCATGGGGTCACGTTGTACAGCGATATGTTGAGTCAGGCGCAAGAACGCTTCCCTATATGGCGTTGCTGTTTATTCCCATCATCATCGGGATGAACCAACTGTATCCCTGGACGAATCACGAAGGGCTTGAGCATGTTGTTGAGAAGAAACTCGGTTACTTGAACGTGCCGTTCTTTCTTGTGAGACAAGTGATCTACTTCGGATTCTGGTCGCTTGTGGCGTACTGGTTATCGAAGAATTCACGTTTGCAGGATCAGAGCGGCGATGTACATCTGACTCGCAAAATGAAAATTTTCAGCGGCCCGTCAATGGTGTTCTTTGTTATTACAGTCACTCTCGCTTCAGTTGACTGGATGATGTCACTTGAGCCGGAGTGGTATTCGACAATGTACGGAGTAGGAAGGATTGTCGGTGCTGTGCTGACGGCGCTCGCGTTCTGCATCGTGCTTGTCCGATGGCTCGGCGACAAGAAACCGCTGGCAGACATTCTCACGACCCGGCACATCCACCATCTCGGCAATTTGCTGATGGCGTTCACGGTGTTGTGGGCGTATATTGCATTTTCGGAGTTCCTGATTATCTGGTCTGGAAATCTGCCGGAAGATAACATGTGGCATATCCGCAGGATGAACTCGGAATGGAGTGTTTTTGCTGTTGTGCTTATTGTCGGACATTTCGCGGTACCGTTTGCGCTATTGCTTTCAAGAGGATTGAAGCGCCACATTGAACCGCTATCGCGCATTGCTGTGGGAGTTCTCGTCATGCGGTTGGTAGATCTGTACTGGCTTGTGTATCCCGCATTCAATAATCATGAATTGCACTTTCATTGGCTTTCGCTTGCCGCACCGGCCGCAATTGGCGGCATCTGGTTGTGGTTGTTCATAGGGCAGCTGAAGAGCCAGCCTCTTTTGCCGCTTAACGATCCACGATTCCACAACGGCATGGCGGAGCAACACTGAGTATGGCACACAAGCACGAAAATCACGCCAACGATTCAGTCACCCGCGGTCACGAGACGAGTGATGTGGATGTCAAAAGCGTTGCGATCAGCGGCATTCTGTTGTCAGCAGGGCTGATGGTTGCGGGAATCCTCTTCTCGTGGTGGGTGTACAGCATTTTCCAATCGCATACGGCCGTCCCCGAGGCTCCGGCGATAACGTTTGCGGTTCCTGATTCGGCAAAACTTCCGTCTGAGCCCCGTCTGCAAGCCGATCCGAAGGTAATACTGGTGCCGTTTGTCATGTCGCAGGATTCGATTCTTGCCAGTTACGGATGGGTGAGCAAAGATTCCGGCATTGCGAGAATTCCCATTGAGCGGGCGATGGAATTAGTAGTGAAGAACGGATTGCCCGTTCACAGCAAATAGGGATGATGTTATTTGGTTGATCAGACGAAAATCCTCCAAAAGCATATGAAGAAAGAAGACGAATGAAATTACTGGCACTTACGCTTATCACTGTTGTTCTTGTGTCGTCGGCTTCATCGCAGATGATGGATCCGACGAAGGCAGCGGCGCGGGCGTTTACGGAAGTCGGCATAGACCAGAAACTGAATGATCAGATTCCGCTTGATCTCAAATTCAGGAATGAAGAAGGAGATACGGTCGAACTCGGTTCGCTCTTTCACAAGAAGCCCGTTATCATTTCGCTCGTTTACTACAATTGTCCGATGCTCTGCACGCAAGTGCTGAATGGTATGGTTCAAACCTTCAGAACGTTGAAGTTCACAGCGGGGCAAGAGTTCGATATCATTACGGTTAGTATCGACCACGCCGAGTCACCGGAAATGGCAGCAGACAAGAAGGACACGTACGTCACTGAATACGCCCGGGCGGGAGTTGATAAAGGCTGGCATTTTCTGGTTGGCGATTCCCTTTCCATCAAGAAACTGGCTGATGCCGTCGGATTCTATTTTGTGTATGATCCGCCGACGAAGCAATTTGCTCATGCCAGCGGTATCATGGTGGCAACGCCGCAAGGGAAGCTTGCCCGGTATTTGTACGGCATTGAATACGGCGCAAAAGATTTGACGTTCTCGCTGATGGAAGCGGCGCAGGAAAAGATCGGATCTCCGGTCGACAAGCTGTTGTTGCTGTGCTATCACTACGATCCCACAACGGGTAAGTACGGAATGGTGGTAGCAAACCTCCTGAGGGGTGGCGGGGCCCTGATGATTCTGATTCTTGGCGGATACATGTTCTTCAGTTTCCGTCGTGACAAAAAGAAAGCGCTTTCCATCTCCAAAGCGCAATTGAACTGATTATCAATATCAATCTTGACGATGTCGAGTTTTCCCTTATTGCCGGATAGCGCTTCAACCATTTCAGACCAGATCGATGCATTGTTCTTCTTTCTGGTTGCCGTCAGCGTGTTCTTCAGTCTGATCATTACTATTGCGCTGGCATTTTCGGCAGCGCGATACAGAAAAGGCTCGACGGCAAGCCGCAAAGGAGCATTGAGCGACTATCTTCCGCTTGAACTTGCGTGGTCGATCATTCCGTTGATTATTGCCATGTTTATTTTCGGCTGGTCGGCGAAACTGTATCTCGACATGCACGTTGCGCCGGCGAATGCTATGGAAGTGTACGTCGTCGGCAAGCAATGGATGTGGAAGATTCAACATCCCGGCGGCAACCGGGAGATCAATGAGCTGCATGTTCCCGTAGGCCGGCCGGTGAAACTCATCATGACTTCGCAGGATGTGATTCACAGTTTTTATATTCCCGCGTTTCGTGTGAAGCAGGACGTTCTGCCCGGCAAGTACACGACGCAGTGGTTTGAAGCAACGAAACCGGGCGAATATCATTTGTTCTGTGCCGAGTACTGCGGTACGTCCCATTCAGGAATGATCGGGAAGGTGATCGCCATGGAGCCTGCCGATTACGAGAAGTGGCTGTCGGGAACCAGCAGCGCCGGTATTGCAATGGCATCAAGCGGAGCAGAGGTGTTCGAACGTTTCGGCTGCAAAACGTGTCACCGGCAGGATACAGGGCTGCGCGGACCCGCACTCGACGGACTCTGGGGCAAACAGGTGAAACTCGCTGACGGGAAAACGATAGTTGCCGATCAGGAGTATATCCGTGAGTCGATTCTCAATCCGGGAGCAAAAACTGTTGCGGGCTACCAGCAACTGATGCCGACGTACAAAAACCAATTGACCAACGAGCAGGTAAACCAGTTGATTGAATATGTCCGGTCGCTTTCCGCGACCCAAGAAAATCAAGGAAACAACCAATGAGCAACACCGTCCATCACAGCGTTGTTGACCGCGAGAATGACTACATCCACGCCGGCTACGGCCTCAAATCGTGGTTGCTGACGGTTGACCATAAGCGCATTGCGATTCTCTACCTCATCTCTATCACCATCTTTTTCTTCGTGGGCGGGTTCTTTGCCTTTCTTCTGCGCCTCGAACTGATGACGCCGGCAGGGGATATCGTCTCGGCGGAAACGTACAACAAGCTGTTCACGATGCACGGTGTCGTGATGATTTTCTTCTTCCTGATTCCGTCAATACCGGCTGTGCTCGGCAACTTCCTCGTTCCATTGATGATCGGGGCAAAGGATCTTGCGTTCCCGAAGCTTAACCTCATGAGCTGGTATGTGTACAACATCGGGGGAATTTTTGCGCTGTATGCCCTTGTGAACGGCGGCGTTGATACGGGCTGGACATTCTACACGCCGTACAGTTCAACTTACTCGCTGTCGAATGTTGTGCCTGTGGTGATCGGGGCGTTTATTCTCGGATTCTCATCCATTCTTACGGCGTTGAATTTTATCGTCACGATTCACAAAATGCGGGCGCCGGGACTTACATGGTTTAAGCTGCCGTTGTTTATCTGGGCGAGTTACGCAACGAGCATCATCACCGTACTCGCGACTCCCGTTATTGCTATTACCCTCTGTCTGTTGTTGTTTGAACGTTTGATGGGTGTCGGAATTTTTGACCCCGCGCTTGGCGGCGATCCGATTCTGTTTCAGCATCTGTTCTGGTTCTACTCGCATCCCGCCGTCTATATCATGATCATCCCGTCGATGGGGGTAATCAGCGAAGTGGTAACGTGCTTTGCGCGAAAGCGAATTTTCGGGTACAAGTTTATGGCGTACGCTATCATGGCAATCGCCATCTTCGGATTCCTTGTGTGGGGGCACCACATGTTCATCAGCGGGCAGTCGGTGTATGCAGGATTCGTATTCTCGGCGTTGAGTTTCATGGTTGCCATCCCCTCCGCAATCAAGGTTTTCAACTGGACAGCCACGTTGTACAAGGGACATATCGAATTCAGGACGCCGATTCTGTACGCGTTCGGTTTCATCGGCTTATTCACGATCGGGGGATTGACGGGTCTGTTCCTCGCGTCGCTGGCAACGGACGTTCATCTTACCGATACCTACTTTGTTGTTGCCCACTTCCATTACATCATGGTCGGCGGAGCAGTGATGGGCTATCTTGGCGGTATTCATTTCTGGTGGCCGAAGATGACGGGGAGGATGTACAACGAAGCGTGGGCGAAGTTCTCGGCACTGATTCTCTTTGTGGGTTTCAATCTGACATTCTTTCCCCAATTTGTTCTGGGCTATCTCGGCATGCCGCGTCGCTACTACATTTATCCCGACGAATTTCAGGTGCTGAACGTCCTGTCGACCGCCGGAGCAACGATTCTCGGCCTCGGCTACATCATTCCGATGGTATATCTGCTCTGGTCGCTGCGTAAGGAAAAGAACGTTGGCACAAACCCATGGGGCGCAACCGGATTGGAATGGACAACACAGTCGCCGCCGATAACGCACAATTTTGAGAAAACGCCGGTTGTTACCGGCGAGCCGTATGTTTATCAGGAGGAGGAAAAGGTTGTCGAATAATTCCGACAGCGCCGTGGGACATGCCCACCATTTCACCGACATGGATCAGCAGCGTGAGGCAAGCACGCTGGGCATGTGGACGTTTCTCGTTACCGAAATCATGTTTTTCGGCGGATTGTTCGTTGCCTATGCGCTGTATCGCTCGATGTACCCCGAGGCATTTGCCGAAGCAAGTCTCCGCCTCAATCTCCTATTAGGCGCTATCAACACAGGCGTACTGATTTGCAGCAGTCTCACAATGGTACTCGCTGTGCGCGATGCACAGTCAGGAAAGGTAAAGGGACTTGTCCGGTACCTTATTGCAACGATTGTGCTTGGATCGGCATTTCTCGTCATCAAGGCGTTCGAGTATTCGCACAAGATTCATGAGCATCTGATTCCCGGTTCGTCGTTCCAGTTTGCCGGGCCGTTCGGGCAGCAAGCAGAGATGTTTTTCTCCCTCTATTTCATGATGACCGGTTTGCACGCAATTCACATGATTATCGGCATCGGCGTGCTGTCGGTTCTTCTCTATCAGGCAAAAAGGGGACGCTTCACAGCGGAGTATTATTCACCGATTGATGTTGCCGGCTTGTACTGGCATTTTGTTGATGTTGTATGGATTTATCTCTTTCCATTATTGTATTTAGTCAGCAGGCATTGAGCATGTCACAACACGTTATCCCTCAGAAAGTGTATTACCTCGTCTTCGTGACGCTGATTCTTCTGACGCTTGTCACGGTTGATGTTGCGTTCTACAATTTCGGCTTTTTGAATATCTACATCGCAATGGGTATTGCAACAGTCAAAGCAACGATTGTTGCGTTGTACTTCATGCACTTGCGGTACAATCCGCGTCTCACAAGGCTGTTTGCGGGAGCCGGAATTCTCTGGCTCTTCATCATGTTCGTCCTCACGATCGCCGACTACATTACTCGCTGATGGGAATGAAACTGTTCTTCGGAGCAACGTTGGGGGCCCTTCTACTGTCCGGTTGCTACAAGGAACAGCCGCATCTTGCCGACCGCACGATCATCGATCTCACGTATCCCTTCGACAGCACAACCATTTATTGGCCGACTGAAAAGGGCTTCCGGTTTGAGAAAGGATTTGAAGGAATAACGCCCAACGGGTTCTTCTATTCGGCCAACACATTTTCGGCGCCGGAACATGGCGGCACACATCTCGATGCCCCGATCCATTTTGCAGAAGGGAAGAATACCGCCGATGAGATTCCAATCGAGAGGTTTGTGGGGATCGGTGTAGTCGTTGATGTGTCGGAGAAATGCGCTGCTGACAGGGACTATCAGGTTTTGATCGAGGATTTTGTGGAATGGGAGAGACAGCACGGAGAGCTTCCGAACAATTGCATCGTTCTGCTGCGAACAGGTTTCGGCAAGTACTGGCCTGATCGCGTGCAATATATGGGAACGGCTGAACGTGGTCCCGAAGCTGTTGCGAAGCAGCGATTTCCCGGGTTGCATGCTGAGACGGCGAAGTGGCTTGTCAGTAGCCGCCCGATCAAGGCAATCGGCATCGATACGCCGAGCATCGACTACGGTAAGTCTGTGTATTTCGAGAGCCATGTTGCACTCTTTACTGCAAATATCCCGGCCTTTGAAAATGTTGCCAATCTCGACCAATTGCCCGAGGCCGGTTTTTCCGTCATTGCCCTTCCTATGAAGATCAAAGGAGGAAGCGGCGGACCGTTGCGGATTATTGCCAAGCCTGATTTTCGGCCGCAGCTGCCGCTGCCGGCGGTGGCGCTCAATTATCTCGGTGTCTACCAGAGCGGCACGGACGCCTGGCAGGCATTGCCCATCGCCCCGGGCCGGCCGAGCGCGGCGGACAACCCCTCGGCGGAGCTGATCAGCCTGCACGGCGGCGTGTTCGACGGACGCCTGACCCTGCGGCAGATCGGCTGCCTGCGTGCCGAGCTGAACGATCAGCTGCTGGCTCTGCTGCAGGACAACCTGCTGGAGCTGGCCGAGCAAACGGAGGACTGCCATGCATGCGCTTGAGCGGCATTTCACCGAGCAGTTCCAGCGCCACGCCGTGCGCCCGGCGCTGGGCTGTCTGGGCGACAGTTTCAGCTACGCCGAGCTGCAGGCGCGGGTCGCGGCCATCGCTATGCAGCTGCACCAGTGCGGCCTGCGGGCGGGTGAGCGGGTCGGCATCCACCTGCAACGCTCGCCGGATCTGGTCGCCAGCGTGCTGGCCTGCCTGCGCGAAGGGTTGTGCTTCGTGCCGCTGGAGCCGGAATTCCCGCACGAACGCCTGCAGGGCATTGCGACCGATGCGCAGCTGAGCCTGGTGCTGCAGGACCAGCCGGTGGCGTTCGCGCAGCCGACCTGGCAGCTGCGCCCGGGCCTCGCCGGCGAGCTGGAGTGGCCCGAGCAGGACGAGCGGCTGCCGGCGTACATGATGTTCACCTCCGGCTCCACCGGCCGGCCCAAGGGCGTGGTGATCAACCGCGCCGCGCTGGCCAGCTTCCTCGCGGCGGCGACCGCGCGGCTGGGCATCGGCCCGGCGACGCGCTGGCTGTTCACCACCACCCCGGCGTTCGATATCTCGCTGCTGGAGATGCTCGGCCCGCTGTGGAGCGGCGGCTATGTCGAGGTGATCTGCGCGCCGACCCACAAGGACCCGGTCGAGCTGCTGCAGGTGCTCGAGCGGCGCAGCGATCTCAACACGCTGCAGGCCACCCCGGCGTTCTGGCGCATGCTGCTCAAGGCCGGCTGGCAAGGACGGCCCGGGCTGCGGGCGCTGTGCGGCGGCGAGGCGCTGGATGCCACGCTGGCGACCCGTCTGGGCGGCTGCGTGGGCGAATTGTGGAACTGCTACGGACCGACCGAGGCCACGGTGTGGTCGCTGATGGCGCGTATCGAACTGCCGCTCGATGAGGCCGGCGTGCTGCTGCGCCAGTCGCTGGACGGCTACCGTCACTGGCTGCTGGACGAGCACGGCGACGCGGTCGCGCCGGGCGGCGAGGGCGAGCTGTGCATCGAGGGGCCGTCGCTGGCCGACGGCTACTGGCAGCGCGACGACCTCACCGCGCAGGCCTTCATCGATTGGCACGGCAGGCGGCTGTATCGCACCGGCGACCGGGCGCGACGCGTCGGCGAGGATGCCTACCAGTACTGTGGCCGGCGTGACGACCAGATCAAGCTGCGCGGTTTTCGCATCGAGCTGGGCGAGATCGAGGCCAGTCTGCGCCGGCTGGTAGGTGTGCAGGACGCCGCGGTGCGGCTGCATGGCGAGGGCGATGAGGCCTGTCTGGTGGGCTATGTGGAGCTGTGCGAGGCCGGGGCGCTGAGTCGGGTGGCGATCCGGCGCGAGCTGCAGCGCAGCCTGCCGCATTACATGGTGCCGGGGCGGATTGTGTTGCTGGAGTGTTTGCCGAAGACGGCCAGCGGGAAGATTGATCGCAAGCGGTTGGTGGAGGTGGTTTAGGGGGGGAAGTGCGGGCGCAGCCTGGCGCGCAGGTTCTTCACATGGCT
>JAANMV010001226.1_pt1 | contig 29028 bp, 27 predicted proteins | sample 7279661 | NCBI WGS metagenome assembly JAANMV01 (sample SAMN14094540, study PRJNA606508) | bioreactor metagenome | isolation source: A lab-scale SPAN reactor treating ammonium-rich wastewater day 121 | place: Ireland: Galway | collected 2017-05-16
TCGCATCCAGAAACGAGTGCTTCGGGCTGCGGCCGCATAACAACTCGCTGGGGTAGGGGAACTCTATCCTCCTCCGCTATTCAGCAACGACTCTACTGATCACTGAAAAGAACCTCTCCCATCGGTTGGAAGGGGAAGGCGTCGAGGAGGGCGCGCAGGCGGCGTTGCATGGCCGCGCCGGTGTTGTGGTAGAGGACGAAACGCTCACGCCGCGAGAGAGGCAGCCGGGGCAGGTCGGCGTCCAGCTCCCAGGGGTGGAGATAGAGCAGGATGGGGCCGCGACGTGCGGCTGCGGCCAGCCCGCGGCGGATCAGGCGCAGAGGCAACACCCGCAGATAGATGCCGCCGCACACCGGCAGACGCAGCCGGCCCAGCTGCCACACTGTCAGCGGCCATTCTTGCAGGGCCGCGGCAGGGTCGGCGTCGATCAGGTTGGCGGCGGGGCGGAAAGGCGTGGTGGGCGCGCCGGCCACGCCGTAGATCGGGGTGCGCAGGGGAAAAAGACTGGAATCGTACGTGTAGCCGTGGCGGGCCAGCGCCTGCAACGCCCAGGCCGTGGCAGGCGAAAGGCTGAAAGTGGGTGCACGGAACCCACGCGGGCGCACATCGGGCAGGCAGCGGGCCAGCGCCCCCGCAAACTGCGCCAATTCCGCGTCGAACTCCGCCGGCGTCAGCTGCCACAGGGGGCGGTGGCTGAAGGTGTGACAGCCGATCTCATGCCCCTCCGCCGCCAGCCGCCGGATCAGATCGGGGTGGCGGTCGATCAGGTCGCCGACGATGAAGAAGGTGGCGCGTACGCCACGCTGGCGCAGCAGGTCGAGCAGCGGCGCCGTGGCCTGCTGCACACGGTCATCCGCGTCCGCCGGACGGCGGGTGCGCAGCCATTCGTGGTGCCAGAAGGATTCGAGATCGATAGAAAGGGCAGCGCGCATCCCTCACCCCCGGGCCAGCAGCGTGGTCAGGCGTTCGGCCAGGGTCAGATAATCGGGCTGATCCCCATAATTGTGGCGGATCTGGTCGATGACGCGGTAGAGCACATCAGAATTGACCTGGCCCAAGGCCCTGGTGCGCGTTTCCCAGCGTTTGCGCAGTTCGGGGTTGGCATGGTTGGCCGCGAGGTGCGCCACCTGGGCAGGGCTGATGGCGTTGATGTTCCAATCCGAGACATTGAGGCCCAGCTCGCGGCCGGCGTTGGCCCAGAAATAGGAAAGCATGGGATTGATCAGCCCCCGCATCCGCCCCCACAGCGGGTCATCCTCCTGCACCAGGTAGAAGAAAGCGAGATAATAGGGGGTGGAGCCGGCGTAATCGCGCTGCACCTGCGACAGCTCGCCCGCCTTGACCGAGGCATAGGAGGCCATGTACCAGCGCAGATCCTCCAACGAGGCGTTGGGATCGTTGGTTTCCAGCGCGTCCCATTGCAGGCGGCAGGCCATCAGATAGGTGCGGGCCGAGGCCGAGAAATCCTGAGAACGTTGGATCATGGCCCGCTTGGCCAGGGTTTCCGCCCGTTCCGGGGTGCGGGGGATGTTCTCCGGCACTTCCACTTCGGCGATGTCGCGCGCCAGCCGTTGCAGGGCCGGCTCGTTGCGGAAGGGGATGGGCAGGGAGCCGGGCAGGTGGTAGCGCCCTCCCTTCTTGACGATCAGCCCTTCCGCCTCCAGCCCGGTGACGATGTCGAGGATGTAATCCTTTTGGTCCGGCGCGTTGAGCAGCACCGCGGCCAGCGCGTCCGGGTCGAAGGGCAGGCCGGCGTTGATCACGGCGTAGATGAAGCCTGATTCGGCCAGGCGCACAAAGTCGGCTTCGCTGGCGATGCCGGGGGCCAGGGCCACCGGGACGCGCATCGACGCGGCTTGATCGCCATAATCGAAGGCGCGCTGGCGAAAGCCCATCTGCCAGACGCTGCGCAACAGGGTTTTGCTGCGTCCCAGGCCCTGGGCTTCGTAGCGGTCGCGCAGTTCCCCCAGCAAGGAATCGGTGGTGTAATGGTAGGGTTGCTCGTTCAAGGCCCGGTAAATATCGCGCAGAATGTCGCGGCGCGTGGCGAAATCGGCCGCGTCCATCTTCAGCCGGCGGTAGAGCTGGCGGTAATGCTCGCCGATGGCCAATTCTACGGCAGCCGGGGCCGGGGCCACGGCCGGCGTAGCCATCTCCAGCAGGGTGGGATCGCTGCTATCTACAAAATCTTTGGGCGCGGCGTACAGTTGCAGGTCTTTGACATACAGTTTGATCAGGTCGGCGTTGTCTTCCAGCCACGATTTGAACTGGCTGTAGCCAAAGTTGGCCTCGTTGAAGGTGGAATCGAGGGAAAGCATCGTCTGCTTGAGCCGCGAAGCCAGCACTGGCACATCCCCGCGCTGCCCGTGCGCCTGCAGGGCCTTGACCAGGAGGATGCGGGCCATTTCCAGGTCGGTGGCGGCCTGCTCGGTGACGCTGGCGGTCTCGCCCAGCAAGGTCTCCAGGTAGATGAATTCGTCGCACGATTTCACCAGCAGGCGGTGGGTGATGTTGCGCGGGCCGATGCCGAGGGTGTATTTGCCATACTCGCGCAGCTTGACGACCAGGGCGCCGAAGTCGCTATCGCCGGAGACGATGACGAAGGTGTCGATCTGGGGCCGGCTCATGGCAATCTCCAGGGCATCGACGGCCATGCGGATATCGGCCCGGTTCTTGCCCGCGCGCACGCTATACATTTGGATCAGATCGATCACATTTTCCATCAGATCGTCGCGATAGTGGCTGAAACGACTCCAATCGCCATAGGCCCGTTTGGCCACCACCGGTCCCCGGCTTTGCAGATACTCCATCAGCGGGGTCAATTCGAAGTCAAGAAAGGCCTCCTCGGCCCACCGCGCCACATTTTCGAAATCAATGAAAACCGCAATCTGTTCTGGCATGGCGCCTCCCTTACAAAAGCTTGGCGGAAAGTGGGTCTTGCGGCCGCACAAGCAACCGCAAGACCAGAGATCGGCAGGCCGGCTGCATCCTACAACCCGCCTGCCACCCAGACTGTAGGCGCGAATGGTTTGGGTGTCAAGTCGCAGGGATGGTAGAGTGCCGGCAGCAGCAGAGGCGAGCCGGCAGCCCCTCACTTTGACTCATTATTGGATATTGGATATTGGGTATTATTGTTCAAAATGTGCTAAATACCCAATACCCAATATCTAATACCCAATATGCAATACCCAACCTTTAACCATGTCCATCGCCCTTGTCCACGATTGGCTGAATCAAGTTGGCGGCGCCGAAGATGTGCTGATCGCGCTCAAACAGCTCTACCCTGAGGCGCCGGTCTTCACCTCCATCTACGCGCCGGCCAAGATGCCCGCAGTGATGCAGGGCTGGGACATCCGCGTCAACTGGCTGGACAGGCTGCCCGGCATCCACGATCACCACCAGCCCTACTTGCCCCTCTATCCCCTGGGCTTTGCTGGCGTGGATCTGCGGGCCTACGATCTGGTGATCAGCAACAAATCGGGGTTTTGTCATGGTGTGCGCACCGCGCCCGCCGCGGCGCACATCTGTTATTGCCTGGCCCCCACCCGTTATGTGTGGCAGTCGGCGGCGTATCTGGCCCGCGAGGGCATGCCCGCGGCGCTGGCGGCGGCGCTGCGGCCTGCCCTGGCTCTGCTGCGCCGCTGGGATTTCGCGGCGGCGCAACGTGTCAGTCATTTCCTCGCCATCTCCACCGAGATCCAGGCCCGCATCCGCCGCTACTACCGCCGGCAAAGCGATCTCATCCACCCGCCGGTCGATACCGACCGTTTCCGGCCCACCGGCAAGCCGCCAGAACCTTTCTTCCTCTCCCTGGGCCGGCTGATCCCTTATAAACGGGTCGATCTGGCCATCGAAGCCTGCAATCAGTTGGGCGCGACCCTGCTTGTGGCGGGGTCGGGCCGGGACGAGCCGGCGTTGCGGGCCATCGCCGGGCCTACCATCCACTTTTTGGGCCGCGTCTCCGACGCGGACGCGGCGGATCTGATGGCCCGCTGCCAGGCGTTTCTCTTCCCCGGTTTGGAAGATTTCGGGATCACGCCGCTGCAAGCGCAGGCCGCGGGCCGCCCGGTGATCGCCTTTGGCGGCGGCGGCGCCCTCGATACCGTGCTGCCCGGCCAGACCGGCGAGCACTTCGCCGAGCAGAGCGTGGCCTGCCTGGCCGCGGCGCTGGCCCGCTTCGATCCTGCGGCCTATGATCCGGCCCGCTGCCGCACCAACGCCCTGCGCTTCTCGGTCGAACGCTTTGCCCAGGCCTTCACCGCCTACGTCGCCCGCGTCCAGGCGGGCCAACAGCCACAATCGGCCTATGCGAGATGAGTGGGTATTGGGTATTGGGTAGTGGGTAGTGGATATTCGCTATTCTATATCCTATCGCTCAATACATAATAATTAATGATTAATGATTAATGATTATCCAATATCGAATATCCAATATCCAAATATCAACTCACCTGTCCGGCCAGGGCGATGGCCAGCAAGAGGCAGAGCAGCAAGAAAAGTTCCATGGCATCTCTCCAGAAACAAGGGAATGGCCAAGAGCATAGCAGGGTTGCCAGGCCGGCGCTGCACGCCCCCTGCACGCCTGATCGCTCCCTTGCCTACGCTTCTCCGGCGAATCGCGCCGTTTTTGCCCACGGCTGCGGCCCTCCTGTAAGATACAGTCATGCCCGACCTCCTGCTGCACGATCTCAGCCAGCGCCTGCAAGCCCTGTTCGCCGCAGAACAGACGGTTGCCGCGGGCTTTGCTTTGGGCCGGCACATCTTGCGTCACTATCCCCACCATCTCGCCACCTATGTGCAACTGGGCCACGCCGCGCTGCGCGCCGGCCTCTACGCCGACGCCGAGGACATTCTGCGCCGCGCGCTCAGCGCCGACCCGGAGAGTGCGGAGCTGTGGGCAGGTCTGGCGCAGGCCGCTGCTGCCCTGGGCCAGGAGGAAGAGGCCGCGCACGCCCGCGCCCTGGCCGCGGCGCACGAACCGCAGACCGCAACCGGGGCCGTGGGCCTGGCAGCCGCGGCGGCTTCCCGCCGGCAGTGGCCCGAAGCCCTGCGTCTCTACCGGCACGCGCACAGCCTGCACCCCGACCGCATCGACGTCACCCTGGGACTGGCCATGGCTTTTGGCCAGGTCGAGCGGTTGGACGCGGCCCACACGCTGGCGGCGACGGTGCTGGCGGAATTGCCCTACTGCCTGAAGGCGCGCTGGATCCTGGTGCGCGTCGCCGCCCGCCAGGGGCCCTCACAGGCCGCGCGCGAGCATCTGCGCGTGGCCCGCAGCCTCGACCCGGACGATCTCTACGCCTGGCGCTGGTTCGGCGTCCCCGGCGAATCGCCCCCCACCCCCCAAGCCACCCTGCCGGCCTGGAATGAGCAGGAAAACTGGCTGTATTGATTGGACGATGGACGATGAGACGATGTTTGTTGATTGTTAAACTATTAATTATTAATTGTTAATCATTAATTATTAAAAATCCCATTAAGATACGATCTATCGTCTATCGTCTATCGTCTATCGTCCTCCGTCTCCCCCCCCCACTCACTCAGGAGCAACACACCCCACATGGAACGCACTTTTGTCATGATCAAGCCAGACGGCGTGCAGCGCGGTCTGGTGGGCGAGATCCTCGCCCGTTTCGAGCGCCGCGGCCTCAAGATCGTGGCCCTCGAATTCCGCCACGTCTCCCTCTCTCTGGCCGAGGCGCACTACGCCGTGCACAAAGAGCGCCCCTTCTACCCCGGCCTGATCACCTACATCACCTCCGGCCCGGTCGTGGCTATGGTGTTGGAAGGCCCCGACGCCATCCGCATCGCCCGCGCCACCATGGGCGCCACCAAGCCGGCCGAGGCCGCGCCCGGCACCATCCGGGCCGATTTCGGCCTGGAGATCGGGCGCAACCTGGTGCACGGCTCCGACGGCCCCGACACCGCGGCCTTCGAGATCAACCTCTGGTTCGGCGACGCGCTGCCCACTTGGGAACGGGCCACGGATCGCTGGATCCTGGAGTGAGCGCAGCCATGGGCCTGCCGCGCATTGCCGTCCTCACCGGCGCCGGCGTCTCGGCCGCCAGCGGCATCCCCACCTTCCGGGATGCCGCTGGCGGCCTGTGGCGGCAGCACCGGGCCGAAGACCTGGCCACGCCGCAAGCGTTCGCCCGCGCCCCCAAACTGGTCTGGGAATTCTACGACCACCGGCGACAGAGGATAGCCGGCTGCCGGCCCAACCCCGCGCACGCCATCCTGGCCGAAATGGACACGCGGCTGCCCGACTTCACCCTCGTCACCCAAAACATCGACGGCCTGCACCTCCAGGCAGGCAGCCGCCGCGTCTTACACTTGCACGGCAACATCTGGCAGATCAAATGCGTCTTCTGCGACTACCGCCAGGAAAACCGCCAAGTTCCCCTATCTCCCCTGCCCCCCCGCTGTCCCGAATGCGGCGATCTGCTGCGCCCGGACGTGGTGTGGTTTGGCGAAACCTTGCCTTGGGCGGAGTTGCAGCAAGCAGCCCGCGCGTTCGAGCGCGCGGACCTGGCCCTGGTGGTGGGCACCTCGGCAGTGGTGTATCCGGCGGCGGAGTTGCCTTTTTATACCCGTCACCGTGGCGGCGAGATCCTCGAATTCAACACCGAGGCCACGCCCCTCTCCCCGCACGCCACCAGTTGGTTCGGGCCCAGCGCCGAGACGCTGCCCCGCTGGTGGGCGCAGTTCTGCGCCGAGCAGGGGCTGGCCCGCGGCTGATCCGCGGTTATTGCATGCGCACCACCACCCGGGCCTTTTGCCACAGATCTTCCAGGCGATAATAGGCGCGCTGTTCCAGGGAAAAGAGGTGCACAATCACGTCGCCAAAATCGATCAATTGCCAACCGGAGGTGCGTTCCCCTTCGATGTACAGGGGGCGCACCTGCTGCGGACGCAAGGCTTCCAGCAAAGCATCCACCAGCGCCTGGCTCTGGCGTTCGCTGGTGACTGAGGCGATCACAAAATAATCAGCAAAGGCAGAGACTTCGCTGATATCGAGCAAAAGGATATCAACAGCTTGCTTGTCGTCAAGCAAGTTGATGATGGTGTGGGCAAGGGTCAAAGCGTTCAGGGGTGGCGTCTCTCAGGTGTCGGGTGTCAGGTGTCAGGGGGCTTGCAGGCAGTGTAGCACAGAGGGGGCTAGGCCTCCAACCCCTCCAAATGCCCCCCATCCCCCCAGGTGACCAGGGTCCAGCCTGTCTCATCGTGTTGGAAGTGGTTGAGGGTGCAGTTGCGCACGCCGAAATGACCTGGCGTTGCCGCGGGAATGCCCAGGATATGCCGGAAAAAGTTGTAGAGCACACCGCCATGGGTGATCACAGCCACGCGCTGGCCCGCGTGCGCGGCGACGATCTCCTGCAGGCAGGCGAGCACCTGCTCCAGCCGCTGCCGCGCGCTCTCCCCGCCAGGGATGGCGAACTCCGGGTCGCCGCTGCGGAAGCGCTGCCACAGTTCCGGGTAGCGCGCCTCGATCTCGGCAGAGCTGAGACCCTCGAACAGGCCCAGGCTGCGCTCGCGCAGGCCCGCGTGGGGGGTGATGGGCAGGTCGGTGGCCGCAGCGACGACTGTGGCCGTCTGCAGGGCGCGGCCCAGATCGCTGCTGTACAGGCCGGTCACGCCCTGCCGGGCCAGCCGCACGGCCACGGCCCGCGCCTGCGCCCAGCCCAACTCGGTCAATGGCCAATCGCGATAGCCCTGCCAGATGCGGGCATGGTTGGCCTCGGTCTGGCCGTGGCGGATGAGATAGAGATCGGTCGGCATCGGTATCGGTATCCTTCCTGGTTCTGGCTCAGCCAGCTGCGGGCTTTTCACCCTGCGGTTCCAGCACCTTGCGGTTGCCGTACATGCGCTCGTAATACTCACGAAAGTCGCCCGCTTTGATCGGGCGCCACCACCATTCGTTCGCCACGTACCAGCGCACCGTCTGGCGGATGGCGGCCTCGCAATCATGCTGCGGGGCCCAGCCCAGCCCCCGTAGCTTGTCGATGTTGACCGAATAGCGGCGATCATGGCCAGGCCGATCCTCCACGTGCTGGATCAGGCTGCGCGGCGCGGCCAGCTCATCCAGCAAAATCTCCACCATCGTCAGATTTTCGATCTCCTGGCCGGTGCCGATGTTGTACGTCTCGCCCAGGGCGCCGGCGTGCAGCACCCGATCGATGCCTTGGCAATGATCCAGCACCCACTGATAGTCGCGCATCTGCTTGCCATCGCCGTACACCGGCAGGGGCTTGCCCTCCAGGGCGTTGGTGACGAAAAGAGGCACCACCTTCTCCGGGTATTGGTAGGGGCCGATGTTGTTCGAGCCGCGAGAGATCGTCACCGGCAGGGTGTAGGTGATCCAGTAGGCCTGGACGAGGAGATCGCCGCTGGTCTTGCTGGCGGCGTAGGGGCTGCGCGGGGCCACGGGGTCGCTTTCCAGCGAGGAATGGCCCGCGGGCACGTGGCCGTAGACTTCGTCGGTGCTGATCTGATGGTAGCGCTCCAGGCCAAAGCGCCGCGCCGCCTCCAACAACACATAGGTGCCGTAGACATCGGTCTGGATGAAGGCGTCGGGGTCGAGGATGGAGCGATCGACATGCGTTTCGGCGGCGAAGTTGACGATCGTATCGATTCGCTGCTCCTGGATCACACGTGCGACCGTGGCCGCGTCGCAGATATCCCCGCGGATGAAGGTGTAGCGCGGGTCATCGCTGACATCGGCCAGATTGTTGAGGTTGCCGGCGTAGGTGAGTTTGTCGTAGACCACGACCTGGTAATCGGGGTGGTGGGCCAGCAGATGGTGGACGAAATTGGCGCCGATGAACCCGGCGCCGCCGGTGATGAGGAAATTTTTCATGACAGCATGGGGTGAGAGGGGTGGGAAGGAGGGCAGGCCGCCCTGTCAGAGGGGGAGGCCGAGGCCTGCCGCCAGGGCCAGAGCTAGGCCGCTGACCGCAGCGCCGATCGCCCAGCCGGCGAGGACATCGCCGAGGAAGTGGATGCCCAGCGCGGTTCGCGCCCAGATGCAAAGCAGCGAAATCGCCCAGAAAAGAGGGGCGAGGGCCGGAAACACCCAGGCGCCCATGACCGGCAGGGTGCCCATGCGGGTGGCGTGGCCGCTGGGAAAGGCGTGACGATCGTAACTCTTGCTGTAGAAACCATCGATTTCGTGCGGTCGCGGGCGTTTGAGTGTGAATTTGATGGCATAGGTCACCACTGCCGCCACGATCGAAAGCAGCAGCCAGGCCAGGATGCGCCAGCGGGTAGGCGGATCGAAATAGGCGATGCCCGCCAGCCACAAGGCCAGCCACAGGGGGCCATCGCCAAAATGCGCGGCCACGGCGGCGATCCTCCGCCACACAGGCCGGTCATCCACACGCAGCCGTGCGCTGCAACGCTGATCCAACGCGTCGAGTCGCTGTGCCAGCCCGCTCACGCCGCCGCCCCCAGGATGCGGCGGGCCATGTCCAGTTGGTGCGGCTTGTCCACATCCATGCCCATGTCGGCGTAGGGCGAGACGATGATGCGGGTGTCGCAGTGCATCAGCCGCGACCCCACCCGTTCGGCGTCACGGATGGAGAGGCGGCGCAGCAGGAATTTGAGGATGGTGCCATAGCCGGCCAGGCGGATCTGGGCGAAGGCGTTCTTGCGCCGGGCCAACAGTTCCCGCACCAGTTGCTCGTTGTTGCGCACGACTGCCGCCCGCACCCAGGAGAGATCGCCCCCGCAAAAACGCCCCTCGACCAGGGGCACATAGGAGCGGCCTGATCCGGGATATTGCTTTTCCATCACCTTCTGCTCGATCAGGGTGTAATAGAAATCCACAGGCCGGCGTTCGCAGGTATCGACATACCAGTCCACCGTCTCTGCCCGCAGCAAGGGAATGTCGCCAGAAGCGACGACCACCATCTCCGTCTGCGGCGCCCTCTCTTGCACGGCCCGGATGCCGGCGAGGGTGTTGTCGAATTGACCCTCCTGGTTGGGCACATGCAGCACATCGCCCAGATCGGCGCCATCTTCCGGGCCTACGCCCACCACGGCAATCAGGCCGATGCGCCCGCTGGCGCGCAGGGCCTGCACCACCCATTGCACCATGGTTTTGCCAGCCACCTCGATCAAGGCTTTGCGTTCGGCGCCCAGGGCCAGGGCCAGCGGATCTGGTTTACGGGGGGAATAGCCGGCAAGGACAACGGCGGGATAGGTTTGCATAGCGGCTCCGCAGCAAGATGGTGGGGGAGAGGGTGAAGGCGAAAAAACAGGTCGATTATAGCCAATGATCAGGATGAAGCGAAATGGCGGCAGGGGAACGTGCAATCGTTGATCGTTGACGCTAGACGAAGGACGAAGGACGCACCACGCTGGACGATGACTCACGTTTGATCAGAACAGTCGCCTTCGTCTATCGTCCTTCGTCTATCGTCCATCGTCCATATACAGAGATAGCCGGTTCGCCGCAAGCCCCGTTTGCCTGTATACTATTTTCATCTGCTAAGCAATGTTGACGGCGCATGCATTTGCATTACTGAGAGCTTTCCTCTATGATTGCGCCACTCTGATCCACCACAAGCAAAAATTTCGCTAAAAAAATATTTTTGCACAAAAATAATGCAAATTTACGCTTACACGCCTTACATGTGGCCGCTGTTGCTTTCGGGCATTCTGGCGGTTTGGCTCTCCTGGCGCACCTGGCAAAAGCGCCAGGAGCGGCTGAGCTTGCTTTTTTCGGGGCTGATGACGGCGGCGGCGATCTGGTCGCTGGCCTATATGCTCTCGGTGCTGGCGGTGGATCCCCCCACAAAGCTGTTCTGGGCGCAGGTGAAGTATGTGGGCATTGTGGCGGTCGGCCCCTTATGGTTTCTGTTGGCTGTGCATTATGTCCAGTACACACATTGGCTGCATGCCTGGTGGCTGCGCGCAGCCATCGCCGTCGAGGCGCTGAGCCTGATCCTGGTCTTCACCAACAATCGCCACCGCTTGTGGTGGACCGATATTCGTTCGGTGCACACCGGCCCTTTTCCCGACCTGGAAGTGGTCTGGGGCTGGCCCTTCTGGGTGCACACTGCCGTCTCCTATGGCCTGCTCCTGACCGGGCTGGGGCTGTTCATTGTTTTCTATCGCCACGCGGCCAGCGCCTACCGCCGCCAGACCTTGTTTCTGATGGCGGCGTTGCTGATCCCCATGGCCGGCAACATCCTCACCCTCAGCGGCCTGGCCCCGGCCGGCCTGCGCGCCATCGATTTCAGCCCCTTTCTGCTGATGATCAGTGGGTTGATCATGGCTTTTGCCTTGTTTCGCCTGCATCTGTTTGATCTGGCCCCGATCGCACGCTTGTTGGTGGTTGATCAGATGGCCGATGGCGTGGTGGTGCTGGATGATCGGCATCGCGTTGTCGATATCAACCCCGCGGCCCAGCGCATTCTGGCCGCGGGCGCCGAATCCAGCATTGGCCTGCCTGTTGCCGGCGTCCTGCCGGAGGGCGGCTGGCGGCAAGCCGCGTTGGAACTGCTTGCCGCCGGTCAGGGCGTTCAGCGCCTGGTGGAGGAGGGGAGCGCTGTCTACGAGTTGAATCTGGCCGATCTGAATGATGGTCAGAACAAGCGACGCCAGGGATACATCCTCACCCTGCACGATGTCACCGAACACAAGGCCATTCAGACCTTGCTGACGCGCATGATGCGCATCACCGCCCACGATCTGCGCACGCCCCTGGCCACGGCCATCGGCTATCTTTCCCTGGTGCTGGAGACCGACCCGCAGTTAACCCCGCCCACGCGCGCCAATCTGGCCATCGTCGATGGCGCCCTCGGCCGCATCGGCGACATCATCAACGATTTCCTCGACCTGGAGCGGGTGCGCTCTGGCGCGGGCATGCTGCACGAAGCGTTCACCGCCGCCGAGTTGTTGCAGTGGGTCAGCGCGGATTTGACGCCGCTGGCCGCGGCCCGCGGGCAGACCATCCACCCACACCTGGAGGAGGGCCTGCCAGAACTGTGCGGCGATCCTCGCCTGCTGCAACAGGCCCTGATCAACCTGCTGACCAACGCCCTGCGCTACACCGGCGAAGGGGGCGAGGTGGCGGTGACTATCACGACCACTGCCGACGCCATCCGCTTTGCCGTGACCGATCATGGGTCGGGCATTGCCGCAGAGGATCAGACCCGCCTGTTCGAGCCTTTCTACCGCGTGCCCAATCAGGCCGCGGGCTCTGGCGGATCGGGGTTGGGCCTGAGCCTGGTGAAGGCGATTGTCGAGGCCCACAGCGGGCGGGTGTGGGTGCAGAGCCAGCCCGGTCAGGGCAGCACCTTTGGCTTCGATCTGCCCCTGTCGGCGTGGGGATGCCGGGAATAGGGGCAAAGCGCGCACCCTCCGCTAATTCGCCATCTGAATATCTGCTTCAGCCAGCCGTTCCTGCACCAGGGCCAGCAGGCGGGGCCGCATTTCCGCCGCCTTGCCAAACCGGGCTTTGGCCAGCAGCGTCAACTCGGTGTGCTGGCCAATCACGCCGCTTTCACTCAGGATCTGCCAGGGCTCCAACAGATTAGGCAGCAAGGCCACGGCCTCCAGCTTCAGCGCCTCCAGCAGGTCGATGGCGCGGGCCAGATCGGCCGCAGCCAGTTTGAGGGTGATCTCGAGGGCAGAGAACTTGCCGCGGCTGAAATTCCGCACCACCCGCACCTCGCCGTTGGGGATGATGTACAGCTCGCCGGTGGGCGCGCGCAGGTAGGTAGTGCGCAGATCCACCCGTTCGATCACGCCCTGAATCTCCAGCAGCTCCACCTTCTCGCCCACGGCGAAGGTATCTTCGAAGATGAAGCTGACGCCGGTGAGAAAATCGGCAATGAGGGGGCGGGCGCCCAGCCCAAAAGCTGCGCTGAACAGGCCCACCATCCACACCACATTGGCGGCCCCCACGAACATGGCCAGGCTGATCAGCAGGGCGATGGTAAAGGCCAGGGCGCTGATCGTGTTGGCGATGATGCCGCGGATGGTGTGCAGGCGTTCGCTGCGAGCCTTCCGTCCCTCGCGGGTAAACCGGCTCAGGCGGATCAGCCGCCCGGCAATGCGCCAGGCCAGCATGTGAACCACCCAGGCCGCCAGGAAAAGGGCGCCGATGTGCAGCGCCTGGCGCCACCAAAAGAGTTGATCGAAGAAAAGGGATTGCAGCAGTTGCATGAAGGATCGCAGACCTCGTAAACGGCGGGCAGAGGCTGCTGGCCAGATGCCGGCCCCTGCGCATCTGCGATCATGCCACAGGGGTGGGCCGGGGGACAAGCGCAGGCCCATCCCCAGGCGCTGGGCGATGGCGGCAGGCGCAGCGCCCTGGCACAAAGGAGCAGAGAGAGTAGCGATTTCACGGCGGTTCGCCGCCGGATTGCCGCAGATCCCGCGAAGCCGCTCAAGAGTGCGGCAAACTTTATGGCCTTTGGGCCAGACACTGCAAGCAGGGGCACTGTACAAAAGCCGCAACATCATTACTATGGATACATGCATGCGCCGCCACCCCTATCCGCTGAAACCCACATCGCCGCCGTGGCCCTGAAGGTGAGCGATCTCGAACGATCGCTCCATTTCTACCAGCACTATCTCGGCCTGCAGTTGCTCGAAAGCGACGGAGTGGTGGCCAGCCTGGGTGTGAAGGGCAGCCGCCCGCTGCTGGTGTTGCATGAAGTCGGGGGAGCGCAGCCGCGCCCGCCTCGCTCGACCGGTTTGTATCACTTCGCCATCCTGCACCCCTCACGGCTGCACCTGGCCCGCACGCTTCGCCATCTGATCGAGATGGGCTATCCCCTTCAGGGCGCGGCCGATCATCTGGTCAGCGAGGCCATCTATCTGGCCGACCCTGATGACATCGGCATCGAGGTCTACGCCGACCGCCCGCGCTCGGCCTGGCCGCGCAGCGGCGACACAATCCGCATGAGTACGGATCCGCTTGATTTCGAGGGCCTGATGGCCGAGTTGAATGCCGATGGCGCCCCCTGGCTGGGCTTGCCAGCGGGGACGACGATGGGACATGTGCATCTGCATGTGGACGATTTGCGCCGGGCGGAGGCGTTCTACTGCGGGCTGTTGGGCTTCGACCTGATCATGCGTTATGGGCCCAGCGCCTTGTTTGTCTCGGCGGGCGGCTATCACCATCACATTGGGCTGAATACCTGGGCCGGGTTGGGCGCGCCGCCGCCGCCGGCAGATGCTGCGGGCCTGCACTACTACGAGATCGTCGTTCCCGGCCAGGAGGCCTGGGCGGAGGTGGTGCAGCGGATCAGAGTCAGCGCCACGCCAGTTCGCCAGGTCGATGGCGGGGTCGAACTGCGCGACCCGGCAGGCAATGGGGTGCGGCTGGTGGGGCGCTAGATGGACGACAACCCGCAGATGGCGCATCTTTCGTTGATTGTTAACCGGTAAAAACCTCCCACCCCATGACAGACGCGCAACTTTCTGAAGAGCCCCTCCGGGAATGGTTACAGCAGGCCCCTTTCTTCCGCGATCTCAGCGCGGCGCAAAGGCAGGAGGTGGTGCAGGCAGCCCGCCGGCAGAAGTTCGAGCGCGATAGCTTCCTTTTTCAGCAGGGCGACCCGGCCTCCTCGCTCTATCTGCTCCTGACTGGCCGCCTGCGCATCCTCCAGGTGACGCCTGACGGCCAACAAGTGCTGCTGCGCGTCATCACTCCCGGCGAGACATTCGGCGGTATCGTCGTGCTCGACCACGCCGACTATCCGGCCTCGGCCAGGGCGGTGGAAGACTGCGCGGTTCTGGTCTGGGACCGAGAAACGCTGGCCCGGTTGATGGAACACTGCCCGCGCCTGGCCCTGAACGCGCTGCAGGTGCTGGCCGACCGCATCCAGAGCCTCCAGGATCAGTACCGCGAACTGGCCACGGAGCGGGTGGAGCGGCGGTTGGCGCGGGCTTTGCTGCGCCTGACTCGCCAGACCGGGCGTCGGGTGGAGGCAGGGGTGCTGATCGACTTTCCCCTCTCCCGCGAGGATTTGGCCGAGATGACCGGCGCCACCCTTTTCACCGTCAGCCGCATCCTCAGCGGCTGGGAACGGGAGGGGCTGATCAAGACCGACCGCCAGCGCATCCTCATCCGCTTCCCGCACGGCCTGGTCGCCATCGCCGAAGACCTGCCCGCTTCCCCTGCCCCCCTCGAAACCGCCGGCCTTTTCCGATAGCCCGGTTTTTTGCGCCAGCGCAAAGACGGAGATGATCGCATCCGCTACACTGGCAAGCAGATGGAGACTATCCCGATGGAAACTCCCCTGACCGAACTGACTGTGGCCGAGCTATTGCAGCGCTGGCCGCAGATGATCCCCGTATTTCTGCGCCGTCATATGGCCTGTGTGGGCTGCACCATGGCGCCCTTCGAGACCCTGGCCGACGTGACTGCCGTCTACGGCATCCATCTGCCGCATTTCGTCGGCGAGCTGGGGCAGACGATGCAAACGCCAGGATCCGAGTTGCCAACTTCGTGAAGTTGGCAACTCGGATGATCTGAATCGTGCTTCAGGCGGGGGCCGCTTCGGGGCGACCGATGCGCACCCGCCACGCCTCCGGCCCCTGTTCGAGATAATCCCACGTGAACTGGCCGGGCAGTTCCGCCTGGAACTGATAGAAGAGTGGCTTGGGGTTGTGGTCGTTGACCAGGACAAAGCCCTCGCCTGGCGCCAGGGCCTCGAACTTCTCGAAGATCAGGGGGTGGCGGTGCATGGGATGGATGGTGCGGATGTCCAGCGTCGGTTCGTTACTCATGGTGTGGTTGCTCCTTGAGATGCGGTTGGGTGATCAGGATTCCTTGCGGATGAGATAGTGATACTCGCGGCGCCAGAAGGGGCCGGTCGTCTCCGCGGAGAGCAGGGTGTGGCCAGAGCGACCGCTCCACTCGCGCAGTTCTCGCTGCGAGGCGGCGTCGGTGCTGAGGACGGCCAGGGTCTCGCCGGGGGCGAGGCCCTCCATTATCTCCAAGAGTTGCACAAAGCCCGAAGCGCAGTCGCTGCCGCGGTTATCGAGGGTTTGGGTGGGGGCCGAGATGGTCATGGGGTTGCCTCCGGTTTGGCTGCGTAGAGGTCATCGAGTTTGCACATGCCGGCAATGGGCGAGCAGGCCCGCCACATGGGGCAGGTGAGGAAGACGGCGACCAGCACGAGGATGAGTACGATTTTGATCAGGATCAGCCGGCCAAAGGGGGAGGTCGCCAGCGCGCTGGGATTGAGGCCGACATAGGGGTAGGACTGCGCCAGGCCGGTGAGGATCAGCGTGGGCAAGATCAGCCGCACCGCCACCCGAAAGCGCTCGAGCTGCTGGCTTGCCGCCACCACCACCGGCAGGGAGACGATCTGCCGGGCCGCGGGCACGGCGATGAAGATGTTCCACAGCGCGCCGCCGAACCACAGCCCGAACGCGGCCAGGTGCAACCAGCGCACCAGCAGCGGCCAGACCTGTCCCCCCTGGGCCAGGGTCACATCGAAGCCGGCCTGCACCAGCGCATCGAGCAGCAGCAGCCCCAACACCAGCCGGGCCAGAGGCTGCTGGCCGAAGGGGGCGTCGGCCGCCGCCCGACCATAGGCATCCCATCCGGCCGCCAGGGCGATGGCAACCAACAGAGCGACCTCGGCCCAGGCCAGCCAGCCCACGCCCCAGCCGCTGAAGCGGCCCGCATCCACCAATGCCGTCAGCAGGAAGATCGGCAGCGCAACCCGCACGATGCGGCGGAAACCATCCTGGGACGCGGCCGCGAAACGGATGAAAAAGGGCTGTTGGGTCGGTTTCTCTGCCGGCCGGATGAACAGGCCCTTCCACATATAGCCGCCGGTCAGGGCGGCGAAGCTGATCAAGTGCAGCCAGCGCAAGCTGACCTGCCACCAGACGCCGGCGCCGTGGGTGCTCATCGTCAGCCAGACGCCCACGAAAGAGGCCAGGGTGATCACCGTCAGCGCCACCTTGGGCAGCACATATTTGTCCAGCAGAGGGGCGGAGGCTGTGACGGGCACAGCAGAAGGAAGTGAGCTCATGATGAAATCTCCAGCATGCTCTTGATGATGCGGTGGGAGTCGATTCATGCCCCCAGGATACACGGGCGCTATCTGGCCGTCTTTGATCTATCGCAAAGTCGCCCATCCCCCCACTTGCGCTAGATCAAAGACGACCGGCGTGGATGGGGGTAGAGTCAGGCTATTACATCCCACGCACTGCCACAAGACATCATACAAGGAGCCTTCCCATGTTGACTTTCCAACTCGCACAAGATTACATCTTCCACGATCGCGACCCCTTCGCTCAGCCGCTCTTTGTCGACAAGACCGGCCGTATCCTGCGCTTCATGCTCAAGCCGGGGCAGTCGGTGGTGGAGCACACCGCGCCTCACTCCCCTGTAACCATCGTTGTGGTGGAGGGGACAGGCCTCTTCTCCGGCGCCGATGGCGAGGCGCGCCCCTTCGGCCCGGGCGCGCTGCTGGTCTTCGAGCCGGGCGAACCGCACGCCATCCACGCGCAGGACGAGGCGCTGGTCTTCGTGGCCTTCCTGCACGGCGCGCCTGGCGCTCAGTAGCGCCCTCTGTTTCCCCATCACCCATCAGCCGGGGCGTCGGCGTCTCTGACCGGGATCGCCCAAAACGCCCCGGCCCCAAAACTACCCGAACTGCCTCGCAGGGGGTATAATCCCCCCATGCCAACACAGATCGAACTTACCCTCACCGGCATGGCCCATGGCGGCGAGGCATTGGGCGCCTGGGGCGACCGCGTGGTGTTCGTGGCCTATGCCCTGCCCGGCGAAACCGTGCGCGTGGAACTGGTGGAAGAACACCCCCGCTGGGCGCGGGGCCGGCTGATCGAGGTGATCGCTCCCAGCGCGCAGCGCGTGGCGGCCTCCTGCCCCCATTTTGGCCCCGATCGCTGCGGCGGCTGCCAGTGGCAACATATCGCCCGGCCAGCGCAACTCGATTTCAAGGCCCGCATCGTGCGCGACCCATTGCAACGATTGGGCGGCCTGGGCAAACCGCAGGTGCACCCCACCCGCAGCGCCGGGCCTGACTGGGCCTATCGCACCCAAAGCCTCTTCTTCCCCGCCAACGCCCACACCCTGGGCCTGCGCAAACCGCAAAGCTACGACGTCCACGCCATCGATCACTGCCCCCTGCTCCATCCCCTGCTCGCCGAACTCTACACCGAGTTCAACCTGGCCTGGGATGGGCTGCGCAGCGTCGATCTCAGTGTGGGCGTCAGCAGCGGCCAGCGCATGGTCACCCTGCGCACCCGCCGCGACCAAGCCCCAGAGATCGAGAGCGATGTCCCGGTCGCCATCAATCTGCAGCGGGCCGATGATCAGGTGACGCCCCTGATCGGCGAACCCTGGTATTTCGAGACCCTGGCCGGGCACGAATACCGCTTCAGCGCCGGGACATGGCGCCCGGCCAACCCCTTTGCCGTCGAACTGTTGTTGCACACCGCGGCCGCATACCTGCGCCCCCAGCCGGGACAGACGATCATGGATGTCTACTGCGGCAGCGGCCTTTTCACCCTGCACTTTGCCGGCCGCGGCAGCCTGCTCATCGGGGTAGAGGAGGATGCCATCGCCATCGAAGACTGCGCCTTCAATTGCAGCCACCTCGACAACGTCGCCCTGCACGAGGGACCGCCGGCCAAAGTGCTGCGCAAACTCAACGATCCCATCGACGGGGCCATCCTCACCCCCCCGGCCGCGGGCCTGGGGCATCGGCTGGCCCAAAATCTGGCCCGGCTGGGCGCCAGGCGCGTGGTGTATGTGGCGCACAATCCGGCCACGCTGGCCCGCGATGTGGCGGCAATGGCCGCGGGCGGCTATCTTTTCCAAGAGGCCACGCCGGTGGATGTGGCCCCGCAGACTGCCTACGTCACCGCGCTCGCCCTCTTCACGCGTTGATCGGGGTGATTAATGATTAATCATTAACTACAATACGATATTTTTCGTTTTTTGATTAATAGCTCCTCTTGTAACGATCGATCGCCATTCTGGCAGACGCCGGCGCGGGGGGCCGGGCCGATCGGCCCGGATTTGGCAATTTCAGCGTCCCCTGCTATACTAACTTGCTGGCTCACCAGACCTTGCGCTCGACCGGGGCGCAAAATCATCTCTTTGGCTGCAGCAGGCGCCGCGGTATTCCAGCGCTGCTTCGGCTACAAGAAACAAAGGAGAAAAAGCTCACGTGTCTCTATCAACTGCCGAAAAGCAGAACATCATCCAGGAATACCACCTACACCCACAAGACACAGGCTCACCCGAAGTGCAGGTGGCACTACTTACCACACGTATCAACCAGCTCATCGATCATCTCAAGATGCATAAGCAGGATGAGCACTCTCGCCGGGGCTTGCTGAAGCTGGTCGGCCAACGCCGCCGCCATCTGGCCTATCTCAAGCGCAAGGACAACCAGCGGTATCTGGAGCTGATCCAACGGTTGGGCCTGCGCAAATAACACTCCCCCAGCCAGTCCGAAACGAGTAGAGGCCCTCGCCTCTACTCGTTTCTTCTGTCTTCTTTCCCACATCTCCCCTTACCCCACCGCTGTTCCTGACCGCCACGCGCGCTTTCGGGACAAGGGACAGGAATTGGAAAGTGGGCCGCACCAGGGTGCGACCTAGTTTCCAGTCCCTGACCTTGTCGATTCTGGTTGCAGGCTTCTCCCCCCCGCCCAAAGGGCGGGGCTTTGGTGTGCTGGACGGCGAAAAACACCACACTGAGGTATATCCATGACCTATCACCAATCCCACCGCTATGAAGCGCTGGTGGGCGACAAACTGATCGCGCTGGAAACAGGCGATCTCGCCTCCCTCGCCGGCGGCGCCGTCACCATCCACCTGGGCGATTCTGTCGTCCTGGCCACAGCCACTGCTGCCAAAACCCCGCGCGAAGGCATCGATTTCTTCCCCCTGAGCGTCGAGTTCGAAGAACGCCTCTACGCGGCCGGGCGCATCCCCGGCAGTTTCTTCCGCCGCGAGGGCCGGCCCACCACCGAGGCGATCCTCACCGCCCGCCTGATCGACCGGCCCCTGCGCCCCCTCTTCCCCAAAGGCTTCCGCAACGATGTGCAGGTCATCTGCACCGCCCTGAGCGCAGACGAGCAAAATCCTCTCGACGTCCTGGCCATCAACGCCGCCTCGGCCGCGGTCATGCTCTCCGACATCCCCTGGGAAGGGCCGGTGGCGGCAGTGCGCGTCGGCTACATCGACGACCATTTCGTCATCAATCCCACCTTCGCCGATATGGAAAACAGCCTGCTGGACTTGCGTCTGGCCGGCACCGCCGATGGCATCCTCATGGTCGAGGCTGGGGCCAACGAACTGCCGGAGAAGATGATCCTGGAGGCGATGCGCTTCGGCCACGAGGCGATGCAGCCCCTGATCGCGCTGCAACTGCGCATGCGCGCGGAGCTGGGTAAGCCCCGCCTGACCTTCACGCCCGCCAAAGCGGCGGAAAGCACCCTCGCCGCCACCCGCGCCCTGATCGGCGACCGCTTGCAGGGTGTGGTGGCCGGCGGCCTGGCCAAAGAGGATCGCAGCGCCGCTCTGGACGATCTGCGTCTGGAGATGACGGAGCAGATCGAGATCGACGAAGAGACCCCCGAATATATGCAGGCCTTCGACGCCCTGCTCAAAGAAGCAGTGCGCAACCGCATCCTCGATCAGGGCGAGCGCCCCGATGGCCGCGACCCCAAGACGATCCGCCCCATCAGCAGCGCGGTGGGCATCCTGCCCCGCACGCATGGCAGTGGGCTGTTCCGCCGTGGGGAAACGCAGGTGCTCACCATCGCCACGCTCGGCACCCCCCGCGACGCCCAAACCCTCGACAGCCTCACCCCCGAAGACACCAAGCGCTACATCCATCATTACAACTTCCCCCCCTTCTCCACCGGCGAGGCCTACCCAATGCGCGGCCCCAAACGCCGTGAGATCGGGCATGGCGCCCTGGCCGAACGGGCGCTGGAACCGGTCATCCCCGACCAGAGCGCCTTTCCCTACACGCTGCGCCTGGTCTCCGAAGTGCTCGCGTCCAACGGCTCCACCTCGATGGCCTCGGTCTGCGGCAGCACCCTGGCCCTGATGGACGCCGGCGTGCCCATCTCGGCGCCGGTGGCCGGCATTGCCATGGGCCTGATCAGCGAAGGGGATGTCACCCAACCGGACAGCCGCTACGTCATCCTCTCCGACATCCAGGGCATGGAAGACCACCTGGGCGATATGGACTTCAAGGTGGCCGGCACCGCCGCCGGCATCACCGCCCTGCAGATGGACATCAAGATCAAGGGCTTGAGCTACAAACTGCTGGACGAGGCGCTGGCGCAGGCCCACACCGGCCGCCTGCACATCCTGGAACAGATGCTGAAGTCGCTCAGCGAGCCGCGGCCCTCCCTCTCGGTGCACGCCCCCCGCATCCTCACTCTGCAGATCGACCCCGAAAAGATCGGCAAGGTGATCGGTCCCGGCGGCAAGACGATCCGCGCCATCCAAAGCGAATACGATGTCAAGATCGACATCGAAGAGGATGGCACCGTCTACATTGCCGGCGGCGTGGGCGCGGAAAAAGCGCTGGAACAGATCAACCTCATGACCCTCACCGCCGAAGTCGGGCGCATCTACACCGGCAAGGTGGTGCGCATCGAGTCCTACGGCGCTTTTGTCGAGATCCTGCCCGGCACCGACGGCATGGTGCACATCTCCCAGCTGGCCGATTACCGGGTGGGCCGGGTGGAAGATGTGGCGCAGTTGGGCGATGAGATCATGGTCATGGTCATCGACATCGACAGCGGCGGCAAGATCCGGCTGAGCCGGCAGGCGGTGCTGGAAGGTTGGACCGCCGAAGAAGCGATGGCCCGCGACCGCAAGCCCACCGGCGACCGCGGCGGCGATCGTGGCGGCCGCGACCGTGGCGGCGATCGCGGCGGCCGTGACCGCGGCGGCGACCGCGGCGGCCGCGACCGCGGCAACCGTTACTAACCCCCGCGCCCCGGCGCCACTCTGACCTGTGACCCCCACAGACGGCCTGCCAGGCGCGCGCCTGGCAGGCCGTTTTGATCTTGCATGTAAAATTCTGTATGCTTGGCCCGATGGAACATACACCGATCCCACCCCGCCGCCTCCCTCCCGACGCCCGCATCATCCGCCCCGGCGATCAGCCCCAGCGTTATGATCTGATCGCGCCCGCGGCCCGGCCCGCGGCCCGGCCCATCGCCCGGCCGCAACGCTCCCTGCTGCGCGATGGCCTGACCGAGATGATCGGCACCATCCTGCCGGCGGTGATGCTGGCCCTGCTCATCCACCTCTTCCTGGCCCAGGCCACCCGCGTCGAGGGCTACAGCATGGAGCCGACCCTGTACGGGCAGCAGCGGCTGATCGTGGAAAAACTGACCTACCGCCTGCGCCCGCCCGCGCGGGGGGAGATCGTCGTCATCCACGTGCCCGGCTATGGCGACGAGATGCTGATCAAACGGGTGATCGGGCTGCCCGGCGAGCAGGTGGAAGTGCGGGATGGGCAAGTCTTCGTCGATGGCCAGGCGCTGCGAGAGCCCTATCTGGCCGGCCTGACCTATGGCGATTACCCGGCCACACAGGTTCCGGAGCAGCACGTCTTTGTCATGGGCGACAACCGCAACAATTCGAACGATTCCCGCGCCTTTGGCCCCATCGCCTCCGCAGAAATCGTGGGCCGGGCCTGGCTGCGTTATTGGCCCCCGCAAGCCTTCGGGCGCGTGCGCTAGCGGCGTTAGATCTGCCGGCCCGACGATGCTCACCCAGTGGCGCCGCTGCCGCTCCATCCAGATCGGAATCAGCACCCATGGACACGCGTTGGTCGTCGACCACCAAACTGCTCATCCTCATCTGCCTGCTGCTGTTTGCAGCCTGGTTGACCTTCCGCTTTGCCGACATCATCCCCCCCCTGCTGGTGGCGGTGATCGTGGCCTACCTGCTCAAGCCCCCCACCGATTGGCTGGTGCGGCGCACCGGCTGGCCGCGCGGGCTGGCGGTGATCGTGCTCTTCCTGATCCTGCTCTCGCTGATCATCCTGGCCCCGGTGCTGATCACCCCCAGCGTGGCCGGCATCCTGCGCAACATCAAGCTCGATCTCAGCGCCCTCGACCCGATCTGGCAGCGCCTCAGCGGCGCCAATCTGCAGATCGGCCCCTTCACCCTGTCCGGCGGTGAGCTGGCGCCCGATCTCAACCAGGCCGTGCAGAACATGGTGGCGCCCTTTGCCACCGGGGCCTTGCAACTTGTTTCCGGCGTCGCCCTCAGCCTCTTCTACCTGGTTTTCGTCATCGTCGTCATCTTCTGGCTGCTGAAAGACAGCTACAAACTGGAGGGGTGGTTCATCGACCACATCAGCCCCTCCTACCAAGGGGAAGTGGTGCATCTGCTGCGCGAGATCGGGGAGATCTGGGGAAATTTCTTCCGCGGGGAGCTGGCCCTGGCCGTGGTAGTAGGCTCGTTGGTAGCCCTGAGCATGTGGATGCTGGGCCTGCCCAATATCTTCCTTCTGGCCTTCTTCGCCGCCCTGGGCGAATTCGTGCCCACCATCGGCCCGGTGCTGGCGGCCATCCCTGCCATCCTCATCGCCCTGGTCAACGGCTCCTCCTGGCTGCACCTGCATCCCCTGCTCCTCGGCCTGATTGTGGCCCTCGTCTACATGCTCATCTTCCAGTTCGAGCAGATCTACCTGCTGCCGCGCATTGTCGGCCGCCGCGTACGCCTGCATCCGGGCGTGGTGTTCGTGGGCACGATCATCGGCGCCACGCAGATCGGGCTGCTGGGCGTGCTCATCGCCGCGCCGGTCATCGCCACCATGCGCCTCTTCGGCGGCTACATCTACAGCAAAATGCTCGATCGGGAACCCTTCGCCCAGCCCGCGGGCGCGGAGCCAGGGGGCATTGCCTGGCGGGGAATGATCCGCGGCCAACCGGTGGCCGGCATCCTCTTCGATCTGGACGGCACCCTGATCGACACCGATGATCACCTGATCGAGCAGATCGCGGCCCGGTTAGGCCCGCTGCGCCGCCTTTTCCCCGACCGCGACCCCCGGCCGGCAGTGCGTCACCTGCTGCTGGCCGCCGAAGGCCCGATCAACTGGCTGATCACCCAGCTCGACCGTCTGCACCTCGATGACAACCTCTTCCGTCTGCATGAATGGCTGCGGCAGGTGCGGGGCTATCGCCGTACCAACGAGATGCAAGTCATCCCCGGTGTGTTGGAGAGCGTGCACATCCTGCACAGCGGCTACAAACTGGCCCTGGTGACCACGCGCCCCCGCGCCGCGGCCGAGCACTTCCTGGCTCTGACCGGTTTGCAGGCCTATTTCGCTGTCGTGGTCACCGCCGACGATGTGCAGCGGCTCAAACCCCACCCCGAACCCCTGCTCCGGGCCATGACGCAACTGGGCCTGCCCCCAGAGCAATGCGTGATGGTGGGCGACACCACCGCCGACCTGCTGGCGGCGCAGGCTGCGGGCATCCGCGCTGTGGCCGTATTGTGCGGGTTTGGCCGCCGCCGCGAGTTGGAAGAGGCCGATCTGCTGCTCGATTCCACGGCAGAACTGACCCACTGGCTGTAACCGCCCGATCGCGACGGGGAGACAGATGCGCGACCCCCTGCGCTTGGGGCAATCTGCGCCCCCTGCGGTATAATCCCTGCGCTTTACGACTTTTCGACCCCGAGGAAGACACCCACACATGTTCGAGAAACAAATTGGCATCGATCTGGGCACCGTCAATGTCCTGGTCTACGTGCGCGGCAAAGGCGTGGTCTTGCAGGCGCCCAGCGTTGTCGCCATTTCGGTGCGCGACAACAAGATCGTGGCCGTGGGCCGCGACGCCGCCGAGATGATCGGCCGCGTGCCTGAAAGCATCGAAGTCGCCCGGCCGGTGCGCGATGGCGTCATCGCCGATTACGTCGTCACCGAGGCCATGCTCCGCCACTTCATCCGCACCGTGATCGGCCGCAACCCCCTGCTGCGCCCGCAGATCATGATGAGCACCCCCAAAGGCGTGACCAGCGTCGAGCGCCGCGCCGTCTACGACGCGGCCATCCAGGCCGGCGCCAAAGAGGCCTATCTCATTCCCGAACCGCTGGCCGCAGCCATCGGCGCTGGCCTGCCTGTGCACACCCCCACCGGCAACATGGTAGTCGATATCGGCGGCGGCACCAGCGAGGCCGCGGTTGTCTCCATGAACGATATCGTCGTCTGGAGCAGCGTGCGCGTGGGCGGCAACCGCATCGATCAAGCGATCATGGGCTATGTGCGCAAGAAATACAACCTGATCATCGGCGAACAGACCGCCGAGGAACTGAAGATCCAGATCGGTTCGGCCCTGCCTTTGGAAGATGAACTGCGCATGGATGTACGGGGCCGTGATCAGGTCTCGGGCCTGCCCAAGACCATCCAGGTCACCTCCGAGGAAGTCACCGAGGCCATGGCCGACCCCTTCAGCGCCATCGTCGCCACCGTGCGCCAGACCCTGGAGCGCACGCCCCCCGAACTGGCCTCCGACATCATCGATCGCGGCATCGTCCTCACCGGCGGCTGCGCCCAGATCCGCAATGTCGATGCCCTGCTGACCAAGGAAACCGGCGTGCCCTGCTTCGTGGCCGAAAACCCCATTGCCTGCGTGGCCATTGGCGCCGGCCGCGCCCTGGAAAACCTGGAAGTGATGCGGCGTTTCTTGCCTACAGTTTAGACGATGGACGATGGCTACCGTCCATCGTCGAATTACGCTCCCATCTGCGGCAGGGCGACGAAAAAGGTGGAGCCTTGATCCGGCTGGCTGCGCACCCACACCCGACCGCCGTGCGCCTCGACGATGGCCTTGACCAGGAAAAGCCCCAGGCCCGCGCCCTGTGTGCTGCGGCGCAGGCCTGAATCCACCCGGTAGAACCGCTCGAACACCGCTTCCTGCTCCTCGTAGGGGATGCCGATGCCCCGATCGGCCACATAGATCACCACCTCGCCCCCCTCCTGCCACCCGCCCAGGCGGATGACGCCCCCCTGAGGCGAGTATTTGACGGCGTTGGTGAGCAAATTTTCGAACACCTGCCGTAGCCGGCGCTCATCCCCGCGCACCGGCGGCAATGCCTGCGCGAAATCGAGGGCGAAGGTGTGATCCGGCGTCTGCGGTTGCAGACGCTCCACCGTGGCCCGCGCCAGATCCACCAGCGACAGGGTCTCCATCTCCAGGTGCATGGCCCCGGCCTGGATGCGGGAGGCGTCGAGCAGGTTGTTGATCAGCTCGTTCAGCCGGTCACTCTCCTCCTCGATCACGCGGGCGCCCTCGCGCACCGTTTCGGGCGATAGCAGCGCATCCTCGCGGGCCAGCGTGCTGGCGTAGCCCTTGATCAGGCTGACCGGGGTCTTCAATTCATGCGAGATCACCGAAATGAAGGTGGATTTCAGCTCCTCCGCCTCGCGAAAGCGGGTGATGTCGGTGAGGGTGGCGATGATGTTGATCAGGGCGCCGTTGCGGTCGAAGAGGGGGGAATAGGTGACGCCGACGGTGATGCGTTTGTGGCCGGGCCGAACGATGTCACCCTCGCCGTAGAGGATGCCAGTGGGGGGCGGGGCCTGGCCGCGCTGGCAGATGTGATCGCCGCTGAGATTTTGCAGGCGCAGCACCTCGGTGCAGGGCTGGCCGCGGGCCTCGGCCTGCGTCACCCCCGCCAATTCGGAGAGGACGCGGTTGATGGCGGCCACGCGCAAGTCCGTGTCCAGGATCAGCACACCGTTGGGGCTGTTCTCGATCACCGCCTCCACCCGCGCCTTTTCCGCCCGCAGCAACTCCATCTGCCGGGCATTGCGCACGGCAATAGCGGCCTGATCTGCAAAATCGCGCAACATGCCGCGGTCGCCGGCGCTGAAAGCCACCGATCCGGGGCGAAAGAGGAAGATGCCGCCCACCGTCGCCTCCCCTTCCAACACCAGGGGCAGGGCCACCACCTGCTCCAGCGGCGCATCGCTGGCCTCGCGGATGATGCTGAGCTGACGGCGCAGTTCGGTCTCGTTCCAAAAATCCTGTTCCGGGTTCTTCTGCGCCAGGTAGGGGGCGAGGGCGTGGAACACCTGCGAAGGCAGGCCATACCCCGTGGCCAGGCGCAGGGTTCCCGCCGGCGTGGTCAGGGCAATGTAGCCCACCTCGGCCTGCACCATCTCGGCCGTGTACTGCAGGATGGTGCGCAGCAGCGAAGGCAGATCCAGCCGGGCGGTGAGGGCGCGGCTGATCTCCAGCAGCGCCTCCAACTGGCGCAGGCGGTAGTTGGAGAAAAGGGAAAGGGACATGCGGGCGGGCAAAAGGGGCGGGGCGGGGGCTGCACGGGGAAAATCATTGTAGTCTGCCGGGCAGGCTCTGCCAAACGGGGAGATGACAGTTCCTTCATGCAGCCCCAGATGGCGGCAGCAGGGATGACAGTGTGTTCATGATGCCCGCCCACCCCTTGACGCCGGCGAATGGGGCTGGTAGATTCAGGGGGCAGTGTTCAGTGTTCAGTATTCAGTGTTCAGTGTTCAGTGGTCAGTGGTCAGTGTCTCCTCTTTGCCATGTTTGATCGTCCGTTGCGTTCATTGTTCTTTGCTTTGCTCCTGCTGGGGTTGCTCGGCGGGGGGCTGCCCGCGCCGGCGGGGCTGGCGGCGCCAGCGGGGCGGGCGGCGCCAGCGGGGCGGGCGGCGCCAGCGGGGCTGGCGGCGCCAGCCCTGGATGCCGGCCCGCCCCCCGGCGCGCCCTGGCAGCCGGTGTGGCGGGGGGATGGCTTCCTGCACGCCCTCGCCGCCGGCGACGCCCAAACCCTGCTCGGCGTCGGCTCCGGCGGCATGATCCTGCGCAGCAGCGATGGCGGCGTGAGATGGCGCTACCAGGCGCCCCTGCCCGCGGCGCACCTGTACGGCCTCAGCCTGTCGGGGCTGAATGCCTGGGCCGTGGGCGCGGGGGGCGCGGCCCTGGCCTCTGGCGATGGCGGCCTCTCCTGGCGCTTGCTTGACGCCGGCGTCAGCGTCGATCTCTACGCCGTGCATTTCATCGACGCCAACCGCGGCTGGGCCGTGGGCGCGGGCGGGATCATCCTGCACAGCAGCGATGGCGGCGCTCATTGGACGCCGCAGGCCAGCGGCGTCAGCCGCGCCCTGCGCGGGGTGCGCATGGACAGCGCCGGCCAGCGCGGGGCCGCAGTGGGCGATGGCGGCCTCCTCCTCACCACCACCAACGGCGGCGCGGTCTGGACGCCGCGGCCCGGCCTGGCAGCGAACACGATCGACCTGCACAGCATCGCCCTGGAGGGCAACACCCTCTGGGCCGTGGGCGATGCCGCCACCCTGCTCAGCAGCAGCGATGGCGGCGCCACCTGGAACGCCCGCGCCCTCGGCTTTGGCGTGGATCTGTACGCCATTGCCTTCGCACCCGGCCAGACGCAGATCGGCTGGACCGTGGGCAACGATGGCCGCATCGCCCGCACCACCAACGGCGGCGCCACCTGGAGCAACGTGGCCGCGGTACAAAACAGCGCACAGGCCGGACATCATCTGCGCGGCCTGGCCGTGGCCAGCGCCAGCCGCGTCTGGGCCGGGGGCAGCGTGGCCGCCAGCAATGATGGCGCCTGGGGCGGCCCCCTCAGCGTGCAGAGCTGGTTCATCTGGCGCAGCGAAGATGGCGCGGCCTGGAAACAAAGCATCGGCGGCCATTTTCCCCGCCTGTTCGACATCGTCGCCGCCTCCGATCAGAGCATCTACGCCGTGGGCGATCATGTCGCCGGCCTCAAGAGCAGCGATGGCGGCGATACCTGGCAGGAGCTGTACCCACAATTCCGCGTCGATGCGGGCGTGGCCGCGGTCGCGGACGCGCCCGGCGCCTGGCTGATGGCCCTCTCCTGCGCGCCCGCCAACCCCAACGATTGCCACGCCGTGGGCCGTTCCGCCCTGCTGCTGCGCACCACCGATGGCGGCGCCACCTGGCGCCCACAGAGCACCCCCGGCTACGGCGGCTTCCTCTACGACGTCGTCCGCACCTCGGACACGCGCGGCATCGCCACCGG
>JAANMV010001231.1_pt1 | contig 28957 bp, 24 predicted proteins | sample 7279661 | NCBI WGS metagenome assembly JAANMV01 (sample SAMN14094540, study PRJNA606508) | bioreactor metagenome | isolation source: A lab-scale SPAN reactor treating ammonium-rich wastewater day 121 | place: Ireland: Galway | collected 2017-05-16
CACGTCTTCTTCGGCAGTTTCATCAATCCTGTAGTCGCCGTCAAAATCACTGCGGTAGAAAACCTTGCGGTGTTCCTCTTCCAGATTGGCAAATTCCTGAGAAGCATCCTTGAACCGTTTATATTCAAGCAGCCGTTTAACAAGCTCATAACGCGGGTCTTCTTCTTCTTCGGTAATTTCATCGGGCTTGTAAAGCATCATCTTGGCTTTTATCTGGATAAGCGTAGCAGCCATAAGGATAAACTCGCTGGCTACTTCAAGATCGAGCACCTGCATGTAATTCACATATTCGCAGAATTCATTGGTAATTTTTGATATTGGAATATTGTGAATATCCAGCTCATCCCTCTGGATAAAGAAAAGCAGCAGGTCAAGCGGACCCTCGAATTCATTGAGCTTTATTCTGTACATATTCCAGCGAATATAAAGGTATCTTTTGTGATTTTAAATGCAGTAAAGGTGATAAAGACAGCAAAAGTTTTGAGACATGTTGAAGTCATATAAATCCTGATATATAATATTAGGGGGCTGTTTATATTTTGCTGTATTTAATATGACCCCCTCTGTATTTCCCCTTGTTAGGGGGAGATGAAGCGTAATACTTCCTGAAAAAAAAAAAACAAGGGACTTTAAGTCCCTTGTTCATAAAATTGGATGATTATTTTGTCATTCATCCGATGACTTTAAGTCATCGGATGAATAAATTTACTTCCCTAAAATAAACCTGAAGCCGGCATAAAACTCCCTGCCCTTGGTTGGACCGTAAATGAACGATGTATCAAAATACGGACCGAACGGGTCATCTGCGCTAATTATAGGATTATCCTGTTTAAAATTCAGAAGGTTTTCCACCCCTGCATAAATTTCAAAATACTTAAAGTTCTTATTAAGCTGCGCATTTATTATTGTATATGGCTTTGATTCCGTTGGCCTCTGGTACTCTGCCGGATTTGAAGCCGTTGAAGGCAGGCGCTGCGCGCCGAACCAGTTCAGCCCCGCGCTGGCAGACCATGTCCTGCTCTGCGGCATATAAGAAAACGTTGCAAGCACCCTGTGTTTTGATGTAAAAGGCTGCTCATACATTACGCCGCTTTTTTCATATTTAAGGTCAATGAACTTGTAAGCAAGCTTCAGGTCAATGTTCCTTAAAAGTGTTAAGCTAAGCTCTGCCTGCATAACATTGCTGAAAGCTTTGCCGTTAAGATTGGAAAATATTACTTCCCGCGGATTTGAATCATAATCAGGAATAATTTTATTGCTGAATTCTGTACGGTAATAATCAACGTTAAAGCTGCCTGAGTAATTTTCGCCGCCAAAATAAAGCAGTATATCTGCACCGTAATTAAGAGTTTTTTCAGGGTCAAGCTTGCCGTTAATTATAATATTCCTAGAGCTTGCAAGCAGGTTAGAATATTCGCTGAACAGGTTAATTGTTCTGTAGCCTGTGCCGACTGATGCTCTGACTACTATAGTCTTTACCGGCTGGTAACGGAAAAGCGCTCTGGGTGTAACAACCAGTCCGTTTTCATTGTGTTTATCCAGCCTGATGCCGGTCATAATAGATGCTTTATCTTCAAGGAAGCTGAGTGAATTTTCAACAAATATCCCCGGAATAGATTCCTTCTTAATATAATTTCCAGCGTAGGTTTTACTTGTAGTATCGTTAAAATTAATGGTCTCATCAATTTTCTGATATTTATAGCTTATCCCTGTTTTAAGATAGCTTTTTTCCAATATCTCAAATTCATAAAATCCCATAGCAGAAAAAATATTCTGTACAGCATCATATCCTGTGATTCCGTAAACTGATTCCTGGTCATACCAGCTTGAAGTTAGATACATCTTCATTCCGCTGGTTTCGGTGAACTGTTTGCTGAAGCGTGAATAGCCTTCTGCAGAATTTATCTTAATGTTCTGTTCATACAGCCTGTGGCCGTGTGTATTTATCCCGTGAGAAGGATCATTTTTCTGGCCGCCTTCGCGTTTTTCGTTCCAGTACCTTCCGGCTATGTTGAACTCTGTCTGGTTTTTCTTGTCAGCAAGATTCCATTTATTATAAATCACGTAACGGGTAGTTAACGGGTTATCAAGGAAACCGTCTCCGTTATCATCCATAACATTTGATTTCTGTACTGTATGCAGTGTCAGTATATTGCTCCATTTATCGTTGATACTGTTTGCAAAGTTCAGGTTAAACTGTTTTTCCAGCATGCTGTTCATAAACCCGTTGAACATCAGCCTGTCTGAATTATTATAATCCTTTAGTATTACATTCATAATACCGCTTATGGATTCATAACCCTGTATCACAGAATTTGAGCCTTTTGATACGGTTATCTTATCTATCTGAGTACCGGGAATGCTTGAAATCCCGTATTTGGTATTAAGCCCTGACATCAGGGGCATATTATCAACCAGGAGCTGGGTATATGCGCCTTCAAGTCCAAGTATCTTCAGCTCTTTTGCATCGGTTATAATATCAGTTACAGCAACTTCCACGGATGAATTCCTGCCGAAACATCCTGCAAGGTCGCAGCATGCTTCCTTAACAAGCTCCTGCGAAGTTATTACTTCGGTCTTGGCAGTATAATTGCCGAAGTGAGTCGATTTTTTATTGTCTTCAACATTTATAGTGCTTGTAGTCATGTTGGGTATCATAACAACTTCAACTGTCTGCTTATCAGCAGCATCAACTGTATCTGTTTTATATCCTGCATAAGAAACCACAAGCCTTTTATCGGTAATATTCACAAGGGTAAGCTCAAATTTTCCTTTTTCATCGGTTATTGTTCCCTTGGTAGTGTTTATCCATTTCACAACAGCGGCATCAAGCGGCTGCTTTTTGCCTTCGTCATCACCGAAAATATAACCTGTGATGCTTTGCGAAAATACACTCCCTGAAAAAAGAAAGGTTAATATTATTAAATATTCTTTTATATAATTCATATCAAACTCATATTTATTTCGAAAATTTCTGGAGATATGCTTCGGGGTCCTTATCAAACTTACCCTTGCATCCGTTTCCGCAGAAGTAATACTTCATGCCGTTATATGCAGTACTTATCTTATGATTTGCATCATCTTCACCGCAAGGCATGCATTTAACATGCTCCATATACTTAGCGGGTTCTTTTTTAAAAGCCATAGCGCAGCCATCATTACAGAATTTCATTTCTTTATCTATATACCTAACAGAAATATGATCACCGGAAATTTCATCACCTGTTACGGGACATTTAAGTGTGCTATCAGCCAGAATACCATTATTTTCACCGGATATGCCTTCTGCGCTGTTTACTGACACGCTGCTCATTGCTGCTATTAATACAAATACGGATATGATGAAGTATAATTTCATATTATTTCTTTTTTAAAATTATTTATAAAATCCCCGCAAAATGCAGGCATTGTTTATTGTTTGAAATTTAAAACAGGCGGAAAATTAAATACGGAGAACTGAAGATATAAGGAGAATATTTGTGGTTTTGTGTTTATGTAAAATTGAAGTAAATCCTTTAGGGTCTGTATTATTAAATAAAGGATGAACATTCGCAAAAATTATTTTTGAAAATTCTGAGCCGGTTGATATTACAGGTAAAGTAACATCCTGCTCCATTGCCTGATCAATATGTGTTTTACAGCAAGTGTCAGATTCATCTGCAACCAATATTATGCCTTCTTCATCTTCTTCAAGACAGGGATTTTCTTCACAGCATTCCATTTCGCAGGTAATGTGACCATGGGAGCTGATAAAACAATCAACATGCGCCAGCGCGAAAATAAAATTACCGCCGGGAAGTATCATAAATGCGGTAAAAATACTGATAATATTTCTGAACTTCTTTTTCACTCTAAACAAATTTAACACACTTTATCATTAAAAAAAATGACATTTATCATAAATTACAGTTTTTGCATTCATGTTGATACTACAAAAAAGAGCAAAAAATGATTAAAAAGCAGATAATTCAAACATATCCCTTGATTAACATTATTCCATAAATTATATTTGCTAATGTTTAAGTATATACATAAGTATTTCAGTTTGGCACTACTATTATATCTGCTCTTTTTGGCTATTTTGCCTTGTGTAGATAATTGTACAACTGAATTTTGCAAAACTGAGGGAGTTATACACATTGAAAATGCACATTCTTATCAAAGTGATCTCTGTTCACCGCTTTGCAACTGCCTTTGCTGCAATACACTGGTTTCAATTTCATCGGAACAAACTTCTGTAATTAATAATACTTCAATTGATCATGAAGTAACTGAACATTCCAAAATTTTACCCTTATCTTACAAACCAACATCACCGCCTCCAAAAGCATAAATTAATTTGAAATTTCATATTTTTTTAGTGTGCGCAATACTTGCGCTGCACTAGTATTTATTTAAATTGATAAATGATAGATAAAATTATAGCTTTTTCTATAAAGCAAAAATTGATTGTTGGTTTTTGTATTCTTTTACTGATCTTAGCAGGAATATATTCTGCAATTCAATTGCCGATTGATGCTGTACCTGATATTACAAATAACCAGATACAGGTCATTACTTCAAGTCCAACACTTTCTGCATCAGAAATTGAAAGATTTATTTCATACCCTATTGAAATTTCCATGAAAAGTATTCCTGATGTAGTGGAAATGCGGTCAATTTCAAAATTCGGTATTTCTGTAGTAACCATAGTTTTTGATGAAAAGGTTGATATATACTTCGCAAGAAATCAGGTTTTTCAAAAACTTAAGGATGCTGAAGAAAATATACCTGAAGGTTTAGGTAAACCAGAAATGGCACCAGTAAGTACTGGACTTGGTGAAATTTATCAATATGTTGTCAGACCTGAAGACCCGAAAGATACCACTTATAATAACGCAGAATTAAGAGAAATTCAGGACTGGATAGTGAAACGCCAGTTACTTGGAACAGATGGAGTTGCCGAAATAAACAGTTTTGGAGGTTTTGAAAAACAATATCATGTCCACTTAAATCCAAACGCATTAATTAATTTCGATATCACTTTAAGAGAGGTTTATGACGCTGTCATAAACAATAACAGTAATATTGGTGGTGGCTTTATAGAAAAACAATCTGACCAATATTCTATCAGAGGAATCGGTCTTATTGAGAGTATGGACGATCTCAAAAATATTGTTGTAAAGACCAATCATGGTACGCCTGTATATTTAAAACAACTTGCAGATGTAGAATATGGTGAGGGTTTAAGGGTTGGCGCTGTTACACAGGATGGGAATGGCGAAGTAGTAACCGGTATTGTTATGATGTTAAAAGGCGCAAACTCAAGGGAAGTAGCCGGAAGAGTTCATGAAAAAATTGAAGATATAAAACCTTCGTTACCCGATGGTATTACAATAGATGAATACTATAACCGTGAAAATCTCGTCAACAATACAATTGCTACGGTAGAAAAAAACCTTGTAGAAGGCGGAGTGATCGTCATTTTAGTTTTGTTCTTATTATTGGGTAATTTGCGTGCTGGGTTTATAGTTGCATCAGTGATACCGCTAGCTATGTTATTTGCACTGATAATGATGAATCTATTTAAAGTTTCCGGAAATTTAATGTCACTAGGGGCAATCGATTTTGGTCTTATAGTTGATGGAGCTGTGATAATTGTTGAATCTGTAATTGTTGCAGTTTCGGCAAAAATACATTTAAACAAAAAACCCATCGAGAGATCTGAATTAAATGAAACTGTTTTTAGCGCTTCTACCGGTATTATAAAATCAGCAATATTCGGTGTTCTCATTATATTGATAGTATATTTGCCAATTTTTGCACTAGGCGGTATTGAAGGTAAAATGTTCAAACCAATGGCGTTTACAGTCGGTTTTGCCCTTGTTGGCGCTTTGCTTCTATCTCTTACGTATGTACCTATGATGTGCTCTCTTATTTTAAAAAGGAATTTAAGTGAAAAAGAAAATATCGCTGATAAAATAATTAATTTTATTAAAAGACTGTATCATCCGGTACTTGAATTTTCTTTAAAAAATAAGTTATCAATCATATCTGCTGCTGTTTTAATGCTCGCCATAAGTCTATTTGTTTTCACAAAACTAGGTTCTGAATTTATACCTAAACTGGATGAAGGCGACCTTGCTTTTCAGATAGTGAGGTTACCGGGAGTATCATTAACTGAGTCAGTCAATATCGGTACAAAATGCGAACAGATATTAAAAGCAAAATTTCCTGAAATTAAAACCATCGTTACCAGAACAGGTGCACCTGAGCTTGCTACTGATCCAATGGGTCCTGAAATAAGCGATGTATTTGTAATACTTAAACCCATTGAAGAATGGACAACTGCAGAAACCAAAGAAGAGCTTGTAGAAAAGATACAAAAAGAATTACTTGCAATTCCAGGGGTAGGCTTATCCTTTACTCAACCAATTGAGCTGAAGTTCAATGAATTGATATCAGGAGCACGGGGTGATATCGCAATAAAGATTTTTGGCGATGACCTAAGCATATTAACTAAACATGGCAATGAAGTTTCAAAAGTAATGTCAACCATTAGCGGCGCAGCAGATATTTCTGTTCAGCAGCTGGAAGGTTTGCCTCAGCTGCAAATTAAGATAGACAGGAATAAAATTGCGTTATATGGTATAAATGTTGATGATGTAAACGATGTCATTGAAACTTCAATGGCCGGAAAGTCAGCTGGTGTGATATTTGAAGGTGACAGGAAATTTGATATTGTGATACGATATGATGATGAGTATAAAAGAGATATGAATTCCATCAGAAATATTCTTGTTGCAGCGCCATCGGGAATAAAAATTCCTCTTTCAGAGCTTGCTGATATTGAAGTAAAAGAAGGACCCGCGGAAATAACAAGGGATAACGGAAAAAGAAGGATCCTTATACAGGGAAATGTTAGAGGCAGGGATATTGGAAGTTTTGTTGAAGAATTAAAAAGCAAGATCAGTTCAAATATCAAAATGCCCCCGGGTTACATAATTGAGTATGGAGGACAATTCAAAAACCTTGAAAGCGCTTCAAACAGGCTTCTTATTGCTGTACCGGTAGCGCTGCTGTTTATTTTTGCCCTTTTGTTTATTGCATTTAATTCTATTAAGCAGGGTTTATTGGTGTTTTCCGGAATTCCGTTTGCAATAGTGGGCGGGATCATGTCTCTGCTTATAAGAGATATGCCATTCAGTATTTCTGCCGGAGTTGGTTTCATTGCATTGTTTGGTGTTGCTGTTCTTAATGGAATAGTAATGATAGCTTACTTTAACAGGCTTGAAGAAGAAGGAATAGGTAATGTACATGACCGTATAATTGCCGGAACATCCGCCAGGTTAAGACCAATATTGATGACAGCACTTGTTGCTTCATTGGGTTTTATACCAATGGCAATATCTCAAGGCGCAGGCGCTGAAGTTCAGAGACCGCTGGCAACTGTTGTTATAGGAGGAATAATATCTTCTACTCTGCTCACGCTTATAGTTTTACCCGTACTTTACGGAATATTTAATAAACACGTTAATCCTAAATATGAATTCAAAAAGGATAATTAGTATTATCATTTTCTGCATAATTGCACTTTTTTTTGCTTACATAATTATTGAAGTAAATAAAAGCACCAAAATACCAGAGCATATTCACAGTATTGATGATAAGGCAGCCGGTGAAAGAACTGATGATGAAAATATATTAGTGTTGCAAAGGTCATTGGCTAAAAACCCCGGAGATGTAAAAATTATGCTCCAGCTTGCTTTATTATATCAAAAAACTTCAAAATCAGATGACGCTAAAGAGTTATATAAAGATATTTTAAAGATTGATCCCGGTAATGACTCGGCTGAAACTCATTTAAAAAAATTAAATTAAATTTTTGTTTACTTTAAATAATGAAATATATATTAACTAAATATACTAAATCAGATTTTGAAATAACTGTAAAAAATTTAAGAAAAGAGCTTGAAACTGAAGGATTTATTATTATAAATGAATTAAATTTAAAAGACTTATTTAACGATAACAAGAATTATAAATTGAACAACTACACATTATTTATCGTGTATAATCCTTTAATATTGTTTAAAGGCATTCAATTGGATAAAGAATCATCTTTGATGATACCTTTTAATATAGCAGTCAGAGAATTAAGGAATGCAAGTATAAGGATCTCGGTAATGAATTATTCTATTGCAATGAGAATTTTCAGTGAAAGAGATCTTCTTGTTCCTGCATCAATAACTACAAATAAACTTAAAAAAGTGCTTTCAAAATTTTAATTATATATGAAAGAATTATTAAATAATAAAAAATTTGCATTTTTATTAATTGCTGTATTAATTGTAATTATACTCGAAATTGTTTCATTATTGGATGTTCATTTTCCATCTTGGATTGAAATACCCTTTTTCAGTTTAATCTGTTTAGGTATTGGTCATAAAACCATTTGGAGCGGTATAAAAAATTTAATTAAATTTAACTTTAAGAGTATAAATACCCTGATGTTCATTGCGGTTTGCGGTGCTTTTTATTTAGGGCAATACCCGGAAGCAGCCATAGTAATTGTACTGTTCACTTTAGGCGAATACATGGAAGATTTCGGAATTAAAAAAAGTAAATCTGCTATTGAATCTTTAATTAACAATTCTCCAAAAACTGCAAACGTTAAATTATCCGGTGAGCTACCTGTAGAAATGGTTAAAAAGGGAGATGTTGTCATTATAAAGCCCGGAGATCAAATCCCTTTAGACGGAACAGTTACCGAAGGTACATCATATGTTGATGAATCGACAATTACGGGTGAGCCAATACCTGTTGATAAACGGTTTGGCGACGTGGTGTATGCTGGTACTATTAACAAGGGCGGATATTTTGAATTTGAAGTTACCAAATTGTCAAATGATTCTACCTTATCCAAAATAATTGATCTTACATTCAAATCAGCCGGTAAACGCGCTGAAACCCAAAGGTTTATCAGTAAATTTTCATCATACTACACTCCATCAATTTTAGTAATTACATTTTTGCTGTTAGTTATACCGGTTTTTATTTTAAATGGAGAATTTAATGAGTGGTTACTTATGAGTTTGACCTTATTGGTTATATCCTGTCCATGTGCGCTAGTAATTTCCACCCCGGTTTCAATCTATTCTGCTTTAGGGAATGCATCATCCAAAGGAATACTTATTAAAGGTGGAAAATATCTGGAAGAAATCGGCAAAATAAAAGCAATTGCTTTAGATAAAACAAGGACTATAACACAAGGTAAACCAATTGTAAGTGATATAATTCCATACAATGGTTTTTCCAAACAACAATTAATAGCTTGTGCTGCCGGGTTTGAAGTTTTTTCAGAACATCCGTTAGCACATAGTATTGTTGAAGAAGCTGAAAAGAACAATATTGATATTCATAAGGTAGTTAATTTTGAATCAATTTCCGGTAAAGGCGTTAAAGGTGATTGTATTGTTTGTTCAGACAAACCGCATATATTAGGCAGCTTAAAATATATTTCGGAAAACCAAAATATTAATAACGATATTATAAATGAAGTAGAGCTGCTTCAGAAGAAAGGTAAAACAGCATTAATCCTCAGTTCGGATAAGTTTGTAGAAGGAATAATTGCAGTTACTGATGAAATTAAGGAAAACAGCAAAGAAGCGATTACTAAAATAAAAGAACTTGGTATTATACCTGTTATGATGACTGGCGATAATGAATATTCAGCAAAATATATTTCTGATATTGTAGGCATTAATGATATCAGAAGTCAATTGTTACCGGATGGAAAAGCCGAAGAAATAACTAAAATAAATTTCCAGTACCATAATGTTGCTATGGTTGGTGATGGTATAAATGATGCTCCAGCGCTTGCAAATGCAGCAATTGGCATTGCAATGGGTGCGGCAGGGTCTGATATAGCAATTGAAACCGCTGATATAGTTTTAATGAATGATAATTTGTCATTGATTCCCTTTCTTATCAAATTAAGCCGGCATACTATTTCCAAAATTAAATTTAATACCATTTTTGCAATATTAACAAAATTTATTTTTATAATCCTAGCAGTACTGGGTCTAAGTAATCTTATAATGGCTATTTTTGCCGATGTTGGGGTTACTATATTAGTAATATTGAACAGTTTAAGAATAATGAAATTTAAATAATGTTTATGAAATATATCAAACTTTTGCTTCTGTTTCTTTTTTTATTGTTTTTAAATATTTATTCTGCATATTCTCAAATGTTAACTTTGGAAGATGCAGTATCAATTGCTTTGGAAAATAACCAGGAAATTAAATCCGCTAAATTAAACATTAAAAAAGAAGAAGCTATAAAGCTTAAATCGTTTAATATACCGAGACCCGAGTTATTTATAGAATTTGAAGGAATTAAAGGCAGTTTAAAGAACTTTGAATCCAGAAAAATTGGAATCTCACAGGAACTCGAATTTCCTACTAATTATTTTATGAGGGCAAATGTTCAATATTCCCAGATTAACATTGCAAAAATGGAGTTAAGTAAACTTGCATATCAAATCAGATTTGAAGTCCAATCTGCATACTTAAAAGTGGTTTACAATACTGAATTGTTAAAAATCGCGAAAGAAAACCTAAAACTATATGATGATTTTTTGTTTGTTGCAGGTAAAAAGTATGAAACCGGTTCAGCTACTAACCTGGAGGTTTTAGGGGCAAAAGTCAATAAAATAAAGTATGAAAATCAGGTTAAATCCCTGGAATCTGAAATTATCAACTCAAAATCTGATCTGCGAAAACTTTTAAATGTTACTTATTTTAACTACGGGAATTTAGATGAGTTTAAATTCAAACAATTATTTCTCACAAAAGATGAAATTTTAAATTCAGCTTTAAAAAATAACCCGGAAATGAATATCGTTAAATATAAAAAGGAAAAATTTTCCAATAAACTGTCCTTATCGAAATCTGAATTATTACCAAGTTTATCATTTAAGTATTATAAACAAAAAATTGGAATCGAAAATGATTTCTGGGGAGTTGAGTTCGGAATTGGAATACCTTTATGGTTCTGGTGGGAGCATACCGGTAACATTAAAGAAAGCAGTTACGAATTAAATATATCTCAAAGTGAAGAAATAAGTATTATTAATTCATTAACAAATGATGTTAACATCTTATTTGAAGAATATTTGAACAGCACCAGAGAAGTACAGTTTTTTAATGATGAAGCACTATTTGAATCTAATGAAATTCTCCGGCAATCCAAAATCTCATATGAAGAAGGTGCTATTGATTATGTTGAATATTTACAGGCTTTACAGATAGTTTATGAAACACGGACACAATACCTTAGCTCTTTATTCGGTTATTACACAACAATTTTTAAATTAGAAAAACTTATTGGAGGAGAAATAAAATGACAAAATTAAAATTATTTTTAATGCTCTTTATCTTTTCAGCTTCACTTGTATTTTCGGGCTGTACAAAAGAGGAAAGCAGGAAAAAAGAGACAGATACAAAAAATGAAAAAAAAAGTGATGATGATCATGATCATAAAGAAGGAGATGGACACAAACATTAATAGCGTTCTATTATGTAATCCAATAAATGAAATAATTATGAATATAATAATCAAACTTAAAGGAACCATTTTAACTATTTTGCTTATCACCGCAGCTATGGTATTTCAGAGCTGTGGTGATGGAAAAAAAGAGCAGGGTAATACTAAGCCTGAAGAAGAAAACCATTCCGAAGAAAGTGAAACCCGTGAGGTTGCTTTAACTGAAGAACAGATTAAATTAATGGGCATTGAAACCAATAAGCTGGCTCCCGAAAATATATCTGGTTACATAAAGGTAAACGGAGAAGTTGTAATAAATCCTGACCAGGAATCAAAAGTTGGCAGTATTATTCCGGGCAGGATAAGAAAAATTTACGTAAAGGAGGGTTCATTTGTCAGGGCCGGTCAAACACTGGCTGTAATAGAAAACCCGCAGCTTATAGACATCCAGGTTGAATATATAAATTCAAAGAATGAATATGAATATTCAAAAAGAGAATATGAAAGACAGCTGAAACTTCACAGCGATAACATTGGTTCGAAAAAAACTTTAAATGAACTTGAATCAAAATATAAAAAAGCACTGGCTGATTATAAAACATTTGAGGAAAAATTAAGCAGTTATAAAATCTCTAAGAACAGGTTTGATAATATTTATGAAGATACAGTGGCTAATTTACAAAGGTATATTTCAATAACAGCGCCTATATCGGGCAGTGTAATAGAAAGAAATGTATCTGTAGGACAGTATGTTGAACCTTCAGGCGATATGTTTCATATAATTAATACCTCTACGGTTTTTGTAGATCTTAATGTTTTTGAACAGGATCTGCCTTATGTTTCAGCAGGTCAGAAAGTAATACTGGATGTATCGGTTGATCCTTATGAAGTTTATGAAGGACAGATTGTATTTGTAAATAAAGTTTTTGATGATGAAAAACGAACCGTAAAAGTAAGGGTTGCTATCAGCAATAAACGAGAAAAACTTCTGCCAAATATGTTTGTTTCAGGTAAGATATATGTAAAGCAGGAAAGCGTTCTGGCTGTGCCAATTTCTGCAATTGAAACAGATGGTGACAGTAAGTATATTTTCGTAAAGACTGATGAACTAATGGAAATAGAAACAAATGATGAACACAAAGGAGGCGAACACAGTGAAGAAGAGCATAAAGAAGAAACCGACAAAAACAATAGTGCAGGTAATAAGGAACATAAAAAAGGAATCGTATTCAAAAAGGTAATTGTAAATACAGGTATATCAGACGATAAATTTATCCAGATATTTCCTTTGGAAGTATTAAAAGAAGGCGAATTTATTGTTACCAAAGGCACCTTTTACTTAAAATCAGAGCTTAAAAAAGGTGAGCTTGGTGAGCATGAACACTAGCAAAGAAAGTATTGAAAATTAAAATAAACTATTATATATTATTACAATGATCAAATATAAAATATTTATTGTATTCGTTATTTTTCTAGCCTTACCTGCATTTTCAAAAAGTATCAATTATTTTAATTTAAGCATATTTAATAATAGTGTGGATACTCTTAAAAAAAGGTCTTACGAAGCACCTGAAATCGAACAATTAAACGGAACTTTTACAATAATTGATACTTCCGGATTAATTATATATTACAAGAAATATAAGCATTTTAGATACGGAGAATATAAAAAGTATTATTATAGTATTACTAAAAATGGCAGAATCTATGAATTAAACTATGAAAACTTGTGTATCGATTTCAAAGAGAACAACGAGTTTTTAGAAATGGTTATTAATAGCAGATATTCATTAAGTAAAATTTTCAATGGAATTACATATGTCAATTATTTATTGAAAAAGACTTTGTAATTACCAAATATTACGTGGTACTTTACTGTTTTTTGCTCAAGCAGTTTAAAGCGGTTAGGTAATAGTAATAAAAGGAACGTTTTATTTAAAATCAGAAATGAAAAAAGGTGAACTTAGCGGCGAACACAATCATTAAACGGTAAAATAAATCCGTTTAATACAAATTTTTTTTTAAAATCCTATACTCCCGGGCGGTGGTTCGCCTGTTGATTCTGTGCCTTCAGTCGGGTCAAATGCATGTGTCATTGAACACTTTCGGGTAGTATTTCTTTTTAAGATCAGGTCGTTATATGCAGGGCATGTTTCGTTTGCAAGCAGACCGGTCACAGTACAGATACTGGCTTCCATTACATCAGACGGCATTTCAAAATACTTAAGCTCCATTGTAGTTTGCGGGTCATCATAAACATATTTCATGAATCTTCCCCATATAGGGGCAGCTGCTCTTCCGCCCTGCCCGTACCCGCCTCCGAATTTTATCCGGGGGTCATCGAATCCAAGCCAGCATCCGGCAACAAGCTGCGGTGTAAACCCTACGAACCAGGCATCAGTGTAATCCTGTGTTGTTCCGGTTTTGCCTGCAGCAGGCCTGTTGAACCAGTTCCTGATAGTTGCAGCGGTACCGTCATTAACAACATCTTCCATCATATCGCTCATTATATATGCAACACCTTCGCTTATTACTTCCCTGGTTTCAGGAATAGTTTCTTCTATTATATTGCCGTACCTGTCTTCTATTTTTAAAATTGCATGCGGCTCTACCCATATACCTTCATTTGGAAATACACCGTAAGCCGATGTCATCTCCAGAGGTGAAACCTCTCCCACGCCAAGTGCAAGTGAAAGTACATTGGGAAGCTCTGACTGAATTCCCATTTTATGTGAAAGTTTTATCACCTGGTCAATGGGGGCTATTTCCATTGCAGTTCTCACGGCAACAATGTTAATTGAATGTGTGATACCATCACGCAGTGTTACCATACCGCCGGTGCCGCCTCCTTTGGGAGACCAGGTCTGCCCTCCGATGACAACTTTAAGCGGGTCATTGGAAATTGTATAAGCCGGCGAATATCCGTTTTCAATTGCAGTTGCATAAACAAATGCTTTAAAAGATGAACCCGGCTGGCGTTTGATCTGTGTTACATGGTTTAAGCCGTATTTAAACGGGTAGTTCGGATTCTGCCCTACCATCGCTTTAATTTCACCGGTCTTCGGATCAATTACACAGAAACCAACCTGAACAGCAATTTCTCTTTCCTTTACTTTTTCTACAAATTCATCATCCTGTTTAAGCTTGTTGAATACTTTCTGCCTTTCGGCATCTGTCTTGGCTTTTTTGTATTCATCGCTCTGCTTTATGTACTTTTCAACTGCATCGTTCAGAAGCTGCCGGTTGCCCTTCCAGTTCCATGTGCTGTTGAATGACTTTTGGAATTCCTTTAGCTGGTTAGTTACAGCATCCACTGCATGCTTCTGCATGCGGCTGTTAAGTGTTGTAGTAACAATTAAACCATCCCTGTATATATTGAACCCGTATTTTTCTGATTTTTTTTCCAGTACCTGTCTTACATATTCGCTGAATTGGCCGCCAATTCCGGCAGATTTTTTTTGTATGGTTTTAGGCTGGGCTTTTATCGGGTCATTTTTTGCAAGTTCGTAAACTTCCTTGGTGATATATCCTTCTTCCTGCATGCTGTTAAGGACAATATTCCGCCTGTTGAGGCAGTTTTCTGGATTTTCGATCGGGTCATAATATCCCGAAGGATTTTTTACCATGCCTATTAACATTGCGCATTCATCCAGGGTAAGATCTGATACTGATTTATCAAAGAAAGTTTTAGCAGCGGCTTCCACGCCGTATGCTCCCCTGCCAAAATATACCTGGTTAAGGTAAAGCAGGAGTATTTCCTCCTTGGTATATGTCTTTTCTATCTGTACTGCAGTAATTGCTTCGCGCAGTTTTCTTGTAATAGAAATTTTATTACCTATTTCAACCCTGTAAAGATTTCTTGCCAGCTGCTGTGTAATTGTGCTTGCACCTTCTTCAACAGAAAATGCCATAATATTCTTGAACATTGCTTTTATTATCCTGTCAAGATCAACACCCCAGTGTTTATAAAACTTCCTGTCTTCAACAGAAATTACCGCATTTATCAGGTCTTTGGGTATTGCATCGATAGAAACAATTGTTCTGTTTTCTATGAACAGCTGGTCTATAAGCTCTCCGTCTTCAGAATAAATTTTGGTTGCAAGGTCGGTCTTGGGATTTTCAAGGCTTGAAAGAGACGGCAGCCCGTTAAAAAGGAATGCGCTGTAGGCAATTATACCTATAGTTATTATTATCAGCACTAATGCAAATGCGCTTAATTTGCGGACAGATGATTTTTTCTTTTTATTCATCATCTTACGCCTGTAATCACGGTTATTAAAATACTCTTCCCGCTCCAGCGCTTTTGAATCCCTGTTATTGTTTTTGATGCTGCCTGACATTTTCAGTTCTGCTTAAACCTCTTATTTTTTTATTTACTTTCTGTGTATTTTTTCAGCTCAAAATTCCCTTTGGAATATACTCCGTATGTAAAATTGCTTATCCAGTCACCAAGTGTTACATAATAACCTTTTCTTTTACCGCCTTCAAGCTCAATAAACTGGGGTTTATGGATATGTCCCATAATTACAAAATCTGCTCCATCTGCAATCCTAGCTGATGCAAAATCCCGCATTCCGCTCGAGCCGTGCGAGAGGGGGCTTTTTTCCGTTGGATAGGTTTCATCAATACGCTGCCTGTCATCTGTATGAAGCCTTGACTTTTTTGAAGAACCCTGTGCCAGCCAAAGACCGATATCAGGATGGATAAGCGAATACAAAAACTGGTTCACCTGGTTTCTTAATATTTTTTTAATGATCTTATAACCGGTATCCCCTTTTGAAAGACCATCTCCATGTGTGATATAAAACTTTTTCCCTTCAATTTCTGTGTTCATTCCGTCCGGAACAAGATTTAATCCTACATCATCCCTTAAATAAGTATTCAGCCAGAAATCGTGGTTGCCTGAAAAAAAACAGATCTCAGTTCCCTGTTCAGATATCTCATTTAATTTTGCCAGGGTCCTGAAAAATCCTTTGGGAACTGCTCTCCTGTATTCTATCCAGCAGTCAAACAGGTCGCCGACAATAAATATCTTTTCAGCATCATACCTTATACTTTCAAGGAAACTTACAAGTTTCCTTTCTTTTAGTTTTTCTGTAACGCTGTCAGAAAAGCCAAGATGGACATCTGAAAAGAAATAATACTTTTTATCAGCCAAATAATATGATTTTATTAAATTTAGCTAAACCGGCTGAATGATTTTCCGGTAAACTGAATATTAAAGTTAATTCTTTTTTAAAACATTGGAAATACAAATAAACAGATATAATAACATTAATTAGATGCTGTTCTGTAGATTTAAAACAGGCGGGTTTTGATAGCTTTCACTATTCTAACGGAAGCTTTTCCGTCCATCAACTGCGGTATTTTCCCTTGTTTATATTTGCCGTTAAAAATTTCTGCGGTCTTTTTTAATACCAGCTCTTCATTTAGCCCGCATAGAGTATTTGAGCCTATTTTCAGAGTTTCCGGTCTTTCAAATGAATCTCTTAATGTTAAACAGGGGATTTTCAAAAAAGTTGCTTCTTCCTGTATTCCTCCTGAATCTGTAATTACGAACCTGCACTCTTTCAGCAGCTTGATAAAATCAGTATATCCGGCAGGTTCTGATATAAGGATATTTTTTATCAGTTTTAATTTTTTCAGCAGGGAAAATTTTTCAGCCATCTTAAGTGTTCTTGGATGAATAGGCAGTACAATTTTTACGCCCGGGTCATGCTTTAAAGCTTCTGCTGAAACGCTCTTCAGAATACTTATTATTTTAGAAAAGTTTTGCCTGTTGTCTACATTCACCGGGCGGTGGATTGTGGACAGAATATATCTTTTTTCGCTGAGCTTAAGCTTTTTTAATACCCGCGATTCATCAAATTTCTTTTTGAACAGGACCAGAGAGTCTATCATAGTATCGCCGGTAAGAAATATTTTTTTTCTGTCTGTTCCTTCTTTGATCAGATTTTCTACCCCTGCAGGCTCTGTAATAAAAAGCATTTCGCTTAATGCATCGGTAACGATCCTGTTTATTTCCTCAGGCATTGTATTATCAAAGCTTCTTAATCCTGCTTCAACATGCGCAAGCGGAACTGTACCCCCGTTATGATGTATCTTAGAGCAAACTAAGGCGCAGGCTATTGTTGAATTAACATCTCCGAATACAATTACCAGGTCCGGTCTTTCTTTAAGAACAACTTTTTCAAACTCAGCCATTATTCTTGCAGTCTGCTCTGCATGTGTGCCTGAGCCGGCGCCGAGAAATATATCAGGTTCCGGAAGGTCCAGGTCCTTAAAAAATACCTTTGAAAGCCTGTGGTCGTAATGCTGGCCTGTATGTACTATTTTATGTGTGAAAAGGTGTTTATACCGGGTAAGCTCCAGTTCAACAGGGGCAAGCTTCATAAAATTAGGTCTTGCCCCTACAACTGAAATTATCTTTTTCTTTTTTTTCAATTACAATTATTTGGTGTACCTGAACGGCGCTGCGCCTAATAATGTTATCTTATCCCTGTTGTTCTTTATCTTTTTGGTTGCATTCCTTGTATCTATTAACCTTTTTGAAAACGACAGTATCCATTCATAGTCATATATTGTGTGGTCAGTAACAATAACCGTAACATCTGCATCTTTTAGCAGCTTTTCGTTAAGCTCCTGAACGCGGAAAATCTTATCCATTAACCTTATATTTCTCATAAACGGGTCATGAAAGTTCAGGTTATTTATTCCCTCCTTATAAAGTAGCTCAATGATTTTTATCGCCGGAGAGTTCCTGGGATCTTCGACATCACGTTTAAAAGTAGTGCCAAGTATAAGTACATTCGCTTCACTTGCTTTTACCGGCAGATTTGCAAGCTCCCTCATTACCATATCCCTCACATAGAACGGCATTTCTTCATTTGATTCCGCTGCCAGCTCTACAAAATTTGTATGAAAATCATATTGTTTAGCTGCCCAGTCAAGGTAATAAGGATCAATCTGTATACAATGCCCGCCAATTCCGGGTCCCGGGTAAAACGGCATAAAACCAAATGGTTTTGTTGATGCAGCTTCTATAACTTCCCAAATATTAATATTACCCATTCTGTCGCAAAGCCTTGCAAGCTCGTTAACCAGCGCAATATTTACGCTGCGGAAAATATTTTCCAGCAGCTTTTCCATTTCTGCTGCGCGGGGTGAAGATACCTGGTGAACCTTTGTTGAAACTTCCTGCATAATCATAACAGAAAGCTCCTGGCATTTTTTGGTTACGCCGCCTACTACAATCGGGGTATTGCCGGTATTATAAGTTTTATTTCCCGGGTCAACTCTTTCCGGTGAAAATGAGAGATAAAAATCTTTTCCAACCTTCCACCCTTTTGATTCAAGCAGGGGCTGAACGTAATCTTCTGTTGTGCCCGGAAATGTTGTGCTTTTTAAAACCAGCAGGGTATGCCTTTTCATCCTTTTGAAAATTTCACCGGCAGAATCCATTATAAAGGATATATCAGGTGTTTTATTTTCGGTTACAGGTGTTGGCACACAAATAAAAATTATTTCCTGGTCGCCTATTTTATCATAGCTGGATGAAGCTGTAAAAAGGTTGTTATTTATAGCATAAAGAAAATCTTTGTTAATTACGTCTTTGATATAATTCTTTTTTTGCTGGATCAGCTTGATCTTGTTCTGGTCAAGATCTATTCCGTGTACATTATAGCCTTTACGTGCAAATTCTACTGCAAGCGGCAACCCGACATATCCCAGCCCGATTATACCGATCTTTGCTTTTTTCTGTTTTATTTTTTCTCTTAAAACTTCACTCATTAATTGTTTTTCCCCTTGATATGTACTTTAAGAAATTATTCGTGGATTTTATAAATGAAGCAAAATACTTTTTTATTATTTATAAATGCTTTCAGCCTCTGCCTTACGTTTTTCCCACCACTGCCTGTTATTTTTATACCACTGGGCAGTTTCTTTAAACTGGTTGAACGGATCAATAGCTGGCTTAAAGCCAAGTTTAGTTATCTTATCAACATTTAATGCATAACGGAAATCATGGTTCGGTCTCGGGTCGGGAATATACTGAATATATTCATCCCTTTTTACGCCTGATATTTCGCAAAGCCACTCTGCTGCTGTTTTATTGGTAATTTCAGGATTATGGTTTGCTGCAACATTGTACGCATTGCCTGCTTCACCCTTTTGCAGCAGGAACTCAAGGCACTCTGCAGTCACCGGGGCATACAGCCAGTCGCGAACCTGCATGCCTTCTCCCCATAATGGAATTTTCTGCCCTAATATTATATTAGTAATCCAGCGCGGCAGCGCTTTTTCAGGGTACTGCCAGGGCCCGAAATTATTTGTCGGCCTTAATACAATTACAGGATAATTTTTGCCGAATTCCATGGCAAGGTCATCAGCCTGTGATTTTGATTTTGAATATGCCGATGTAGCCTGGCTGTCTCCAAGCAGCTTGTCGGTTTCGGAGAAATAACCGTTCACAATAGAGCCGTATACTTCATCAGTTGAAATATGTATGAACTTTTTTATGCCTGCTTTAAATGATTCTTCAAGCATTACTTTTGTTCCTTCAACATTTGTCTTGTAGAAAAGATCCGGGTCAGTTTCGCTCCGGGTATTGTGGCTTTCTGCTGCAAAGTGTATTACTTCTTCAGCGTCTGATAACGAGTGCTTCACAGATTCTGCATCGCAGATATCACCCTGGATAAAATTTACCTTTCCTTCAGCAATTAACGGTTCAAGGTTATCCTTGCCGCCTGCATAGGTAAGCTTATCTAAAACAGTTACATTATATCCTTTGCCTGTAATATAATAAACAAAATTTGTACCTATAAAACCGGCTCCGCCGGTAACAAGAATTCTTTTCACTGGTCAGTCCCTTATAAATAATCCGAAATTAAGTCCAACATTCAGAACAAGTCCTTTAGCCTCAATGCCTTTTGGGAAGTCTTTAACTTCCACGTCATTATCAATCCGCCAGGTTGAATGAGCGCCCAGCTGGTAGCCGCAGTCAATTTTTAAATACATAAATTTGCGCAGCATTATTCCAACGCCTATCTGCGGCTGAACTGTATAAAACCGTGACCTGAAATTTCTGGTGATGTTTGTTGTTGATGTGTTGTTCTGCAGTTCACCAAATACCGTACTGTAATTACCAAGATCAGCCCCGTACTGGTACAGATCTAATTTTAATTCACCGGTAGAAAACTGTGAACCTATTGAGATATCGAAAATTTTTCCAAGCGGAATAATATATTCAACGCTGATACCGCCCTGTCCAAGAGAATAGTTTGCATCCTTTTTTAAGGTATCGTTATATTGTTTAGAAATTTTGGAAGTAAATCCGTTCCCGAATCCGCCTATCCTCAGAAAATTATTTTTCATTGGCAGGTCTATAAATCCGCCGCCGCCAAGAGTTAAAAAACCGTTTTCTGAAAACTCAGGAAAACCTGCATTTTTAAGCTCATTATTCAGATCTTTTACGGGATTAAAATGCCAGCCGGCTTTAAAGCCGCCTGCAAATGCAAAACTGGGAAGGAATTGACTGTAGGAAATACCTGATATACCGCAAAAAACCAATAAAAAAGCAAAAAACTTCAGTTTACGGCTCATATTGTCAAATTTTTTCAAAATTTAGAGCACAAAAATACCAAGCTATCAATTTAAAAACAATTTAAAAATTTTTGGGGAAAAATGATTCAATTACTAATGAGGAATTAGGAATCAGGAATTGGGTAAAAGATGTTTATTTGATAAATCTATAATTCTTTTTATAACGGCCTCATGAAAATTGCGGACAGACTTCTGCAGAAGTCTGGGAAATTATTTGAGCAGATAAAACACGGGAAAAGCTGAATGTATATTATATGTTCAGTAAATTTCAAAAAATATTTTTTTTATTTTACTTACAGCACTACTTATCATGTATTCAGTTTATTGTAAAGGATAAATAGTATATAAAACATATTATCATTATAAATTACAAATGCTCAAAGTATGCAAGGCTGGAGCCTACCCAGGTTTTTTCCTTGTTGAAATCTACGCCCATCATCTTGCCCTTGCTTAAACGGACAAGATTATTTACTAAGTAAGGTTTGCCTCTATCGTGCACGAACAATAAGCGAAGCTCAGCCTTTGCAGGCTGGTCAGGGGTCTCAATAACAGGTTCATAATTTATTTTTTTCTGCAGAATGTAATTTGAACGGTCTGTAATACCATCCAGCGCTTCTTTTGTTACATCAAATATTACACCCTGTCCTGCAAAGCTGAAAAGCGGCTTTAGCACATAATTTTCAGGATCAGCCGGATACTTATCAACTTCACTTAAGAATTTTGTTTCTGGCACATATTTATTTTTTAAAAAAGGGAGCGAATACTTGCTGATCCTGTAAAACCAGTTAGGGTGCGGTATCCATTTAACATTCAGCTCATCCTGAAAGCTGAAGCTGTACTTAATATCTTTTCTTCTTTCCAGCTCATCAAATATAACCCTGTTATAGATCCGTTCTATCCTGGTTTTCCTGCCGTTATTCATATAAAAAAGGTCTTTGCCTTCTTTTGTTATTTCGCTCAGGCAAACCGGTTTAACACCTATGTAAGTATAACAGCATTCAAAATCTATTCTGGTTTTCTGCCTGTCAGGTTCTATTTCCAGAAGTATCACGTTTTCAGGAGCAGAATCACCTAAAATTACCCGCTTCAGAATATCCAGGTATTCATCAGGCTTGTGTATATTCAGCAGACCGCCGTAACGTTCATCAATATTAAAGTGTTTGCGGAACATATAGTTCTGCAGCAGCTCATAAAAGAACAGCGATGAAAATCCCTGCAGCTCAATAAGCTTCGGTATGAATTTTCCGTTCTTATCTTTACAAATAGCAAAATCAAGCGCCATCATAGCCGGGTATCCTGGGTCATTTGGTACTTCCATTCCCTTAGGAATGGCATTCATTGAAATTTTCTTATATTCATCGCTCATAAGGTAATCCGTTATCAGGTTTGCAGCATTAAGTATTTCACCCATAAATTCTTTGCCGATAAAAATCGGTGTTTCTGCTATGCGGAATTCTATAGGAAAATCATACGCTGTATTAAGGTCTTTTACAAATGCCTCATACTTTTCCTGAGTAAATTCCGCATTGTATTTTTTTCTTATTTCAGGTACCAAATAATCTGCTTTATCTTATGGATATGTTCTTATTGTAAACCGCCATACGTTACTGTATGCTTCTGCTCCCCAATTATCTTTTGCTCTTACCATCCAGTAATATGTAGTTCCCGGAAACGGAAGAATTGTTGGCAAATTATACTGAGGTGTTAATAAATTTGCAGCAATCGGCACATTACTTAAAGGCAGAGATGTACCCATAAAAACATCAAATTTTAAAGTATCATTAATATCCGGATCAGTACTTTCCCATGTAAAAACAATATAAGTACTGTCACCAATGCCTGTTGCGCTGTCTGGAGGATACGGATTTACCGGAACACTGGGTGGATTATTTGTAACAGGATTAACGGATGTATCTTCTTTTTTACAGCCGTTAAAACTTAAAAACAGGGCTGAGCTTATCAATAAGCCTAATATTAAACGGAACATTTTTTTGTGTATAGTACACTGATTAGTTTAGCTTAACCGGAAAGTCCATCCGGTTAAACCGGAATAGTAACAAATATTATATTAAAAACTTCCCTTTTTCCATTACCAATTCATCATCAAGCCAAATGCTGCACTCAACGCTTACGCAATCTATATGAGTTGTTGACTGCCAGTCAGCTCCTGTATGCGCTGAATACGGATGTCCGAACGCAATATGTATTGTAGGCAGCTTTTCATCCTGCAGAATATTGCCGATAACATGTTTACATGCAATATTGGTACCAATGGCAAATTCACCAACACGGTTGCTGTTGCCATCTGTCATTGTATACGCAGTGAATTCTTCAAGCAGTTCTTTATTGCTGCATTCCATTTTAGTGATGCGTGAATCTTTTATCCATATCTTAAGCGGTGTTTTTTTAAGGTCGCCGTATTTTTTGCATAAATAATCGCCAACAACACCATCAACAACAAACAACCCGTTAACATTATATGGTGATGTGAATATTTCTCCTCCTGGAAGGTTTCCCCATTTTTCAACTGAAATTATCCCGCTGGTTTTTATCCATTTTAATTTTGGAGAAAACTCAGCTATCATATCTGTTCCGGCAGAATTTGTAACTTTAATAGTTTTTGCCTTACGTGCTTTTTCAATAAGCCTTTGTGATATTTCATCAACTTTCAGGAAATCTGCCCGCATGCTTTCAAACATGATCTGCTTGCTGATATTAACCATATGCCCGTGGCGTATTTTATGGGCATCAACTACTTCTGTCATATCAATCCTGGAGCGAAGCTCGCCTGTATGCGCAACAGCGCAGAAAATGCTTACCTGCGATTTTGCGAGGTCATCAAGGATCGGCTGCGGCATATTTTTAAGCGGGCGCGGTGCAAAGTCCTCGATCACCATCAGGCTGTATTCCGAGCCTGTTTTTTTTATTTCTGCAGCAAGGGCTGATGCTATTTCAAGGGATTCGTTATCCGTAATAAGAGTAATTCTTTCTTCAGGCTTCAGCCTTAAACAAACATTTATGGCATTGTATGCGCCTTCGGAAAGCTCTTTATCAAAATCAACTATTGTATGCGTTTGATCCATTAAATAAATTTAGTTTTTAATTATCTTTATTTTTTAAAATTATTTTAAACCCAGATGAGTTTCATCTATTATATAATCCACAACTTTTTTCAGGCCGTCTTCAGTGCCGTCCCATTTAGCAAGCTGGCGGTCTGCGCCGGTTCCGTTCTGCAGTATCTGCAGGATATAATTCACTTCTTCCCAGCTCCCAAGGTCATCTACTACATCACTTATAAATGATATAAGCTCCATTGCAAGTATCTTAAAATCCACTTCTTCCTGCTTGCCGAAATCTATCAGCTTGCCTTCTGTACCATATCTTGCAGCGCGCCATTTGTTTTCATTTATTAAAGCGCGGCGGTAAATCCTGAACCCCAGGTTTTGCCTCATAAGCTTGTAAAGCTTAACAACAACAGCCTGCATAAGCGCTGCAAGGCAAATTGTTTCATCAACTCTCATCGGTATATCGCACATGCGGAACTCCAGCGTATTAAAATACGGATGAAGCCTTATATCGTACCATATCTTTTTGCCGTTATCTATACAGTTTGTTTTTATCAGAAGGTTTACATAATTATCGAATTCTGTTACAGTATCGTAATAATCAGGTATCCCGGTGCGGGGAAATTTATCAAATACCTTTACGCGGTACGATTTAAACCCGGTATTCCTGCCCAGCCAGAACGGCGAATTAGTTGAAAGTGCAAAAATGTGCGGTATAAAATACCTTACTGCATTCATTATCTGGATTCCAACCTCGCGGTTCGGTAAACCAACATGAACGTGCAGCCCGAATATCAGATTAGCGCGGGCAGCTTCCTGCATTTCATTTACTATTTCATGGTAGCGGGGATGGTCGGTAATAGATACTTCGTTCCAGTGAGTAAAAGGATGAGTACCTGCTGCTGCTATGCGAAAACCTGCTTCCTTTGCCAGTGCTGCAAGGTTTGACCTGAGGCCTGTTACTTCTTCCCTTGCTTCATGGATATCGCGGCATATTTTAGTTCCCACTTCTACAACCGATGCATGCATTTCAGGCTTTATCTGCTCTTTTAAGAACACCTTGCCTGAATCTACAATTTGCTGCATATGCGAAACCAGAGCCCTGGTTTCGGGGTCAACCAGCATAAATTCCTCTTCGATACCCAGTGTAAAAATATGCTTATCCATGTTTTTTTAAATTGTTGTTTTACAATCTATATATTAAAGATTAATAAAGCAATATATAGTGAAATTCTGAAGTCATTCCCGCCGATGCGGAAATTTCAATTTCAAATTCCTGCTCCTGTCGGGTCCTTAGACCCGACAGTTTATACAACCGTCAGGTCTGTCCGAAGGACTCCGTTGGAGAGGACCTGTCGAAATCGGAAAAACCCTGTTACCTTGCTCCCCTCTCCTCTTCCCAAAGGGACTCCTTCGGAGTAGGAGAGGGGCTGGGGGGTGAGGTTACTACTCAGCTTTCTTCTTTTTCTGTGTTTTCTTTTCAGGTTTATCGCCTGAAACTTCCTCAGACTTCTTAACCCGTTTTACCGCAGCTGATTTCAGCTTAGGCTTTTTTTTTTGAGCGAAGCATCGTATGCTCCTTCAACAAGAGGCTCATTGTTTGCTGATGAATACACAAAATCACCCCACGTTAAGTTATTTAATCCTTCCCTGTGGTTTATAGCCCTGCGTATAGCCATGTTGGCTGCTGCTTCAACGATCCACTCAAAATTTGCCTCGCCAACTGAATGAACATCAGCATCGGGTGCCGGATTGCAGAAATCAATTGCATAAGGAACGCCGTCCCTTAAAGCGAGCTCAACAGTATTAAAGTCATATCCAAGAGCGCGGTTTATCTTTAACACAACTTCGGTCAGCATTTTAAGCCTTTCAGGCTCAACTACAGTATCCCTTAAATATCTTAAATGGTGGGGATTGCGGGGTTCATAAGGCATTACCCAAACATCCTGCCTGTCAAGGCAGTAGCAGCGGTAATATTCATCGAACTTAATTTCTTCCTGAAGCATCATAACAAGCTGCTCTGTTTCATTGTATGCTTTAAAAAATTCATCAATGTTCGAAACTTTGTAAACGCTTTTCCATCCGCCCCCGGCATGAGGTTTAAAGTATGCGGGGAAACCGATATAACCGAATATCCCTTCCCAGTCCAGCGGGAAAGCAAGATTGCGGAATGAGTTATGTGTTGTATCAGGCGGAAGCTGGTTTGAAGGAAGTATAACTGTCTTCGGAACAGGTACTCCGATCTTTGTCATTAAAGCATTGTTGAAGAATTTTTCATCAGCGCTCCACCAGAACGGGTTGTTAATTACAGCGGTACCGCTGGATGCTGCATTTTTTAAAAATGCGCGGTAAAAAGGTACATCCTGTGATATCCTGTCTATTATTACATGGTAATTTAACGGCTCACCCTGGATAACTTTATCAATCCTCACTGCTTCGGCAGTAATATCAGCATTCATTTCACGGGCTTTGTGATTTACCCTGTCAATAAATGCCTGCGGAAAGGTATTTTCCTGCCCGAATAATATTCCGATTCTTTTCATTTAATTAAAATAGCTCCTTTATATATAAATTATTCAAAATTCCAATAAATAATAAAAAACGCATAAATTATGCAAATTTTCCAATAAATAAGGGATTTTAAACTGCGGGAATTACAAATTTACGAAAAAAACGTGAAACTTGAAAGTTTGACTAATTCATATGTTCATACCTGTAGAGACGACCCGATGGGTCGTCTCCATAAGCAGGAAAGTTCACTCATTAACAAAATTCTTTAGTGCATTGACTATTTCATTGCATGCATCAGCACAATTGATGCTCTCTGAATTATAGCATAGTAACAGGATTTTTTTCATGACCGTAAAATTTATTTTATTAATAACATCTTTATTGAATATGTTTCTTTGAAGTCTGAAGTCATTTTAACAAAATATACACCGCTTGAGTAATTATTTGCATACCATTGTGTTTTATATCTTCCCGAATTCAAATATTCATTCTCAAGTACATCTAACAATTTTCCATTTATATCAAAAATCTGAAGCATAATGAATGCTCTTTTAGACAATTGAAATTCTATATTAGTGTTTGAATTGAAAGGGTTTGGATAATTATTAAAAAGATAAAAACTCTTTGGTACATTACTTGAAATTTGTTCTATACCTATATATTCAGAAGTGTTTAATAAACTGTCTGTTCTGACAGCATAGATTACTCTTGTACTTGGCTGTAATTGTCCGGTACCTGCAAACAATATATCGCCATTAGCAATTGGAACTATTGCTCTTAACGAGCCCCAAACAAATGATGAATTTGTAAAAACCTTTTGATTAATTATGTTACCGTTCAAGTCAGTAATTAAACCATAACTATTAGATAATCCAAAGGATGAATCTCTGGCATAAGAAAAGATTAATTTGTTATTCGCAATTGCAAAACTATTAAAAAAATTATCTCCACCATTTACGGGAAATCTGTGCGTAAAAATGCTATCTCCATTTGAATCAATTTTCATTAAACCTATTTGCGCTTTTCCCGAATCAACTGTACCACTTCCAATAAAATAATTGTTACTTATTTTAATAATTTTTCTGCCAGACGAACTTCGATTATTAAAATAATAACTCTTTTGCCATAACGAATCACCATTTGTGTTTATACAAAAAATTATCATTTTATTAGGCGATCCGATACTGGGTGATTCAAAGCCAGTCAGTAAATACCCACTATTGTGCTGAGCAATTGAATAAAACACTCGTAGAAATTGATATGAAAATGTTTTATCCCACATTAAACTGCCCATTGAATCTATTTTAAAACTAAATGCGGATATAGGTAAATCATTTACATATCCGCATATTATAAACCCATTATCGTCAGTCTTTATAATATCTTCACTGAATCTTGAAAATAATAAATACTTCTTATGCCAGATCAAATTTCCGGTAATGTCAAACTTGCAAGTCCAGGCTGTATCATTTTGACCGGCAATTACTACGCCTCCATCGGTTGTAGCAATTATTACAGTTGAATTGTCATTTTCATTAGGCGCATTTGGCACAGTTCTGGTCCATATCGTATCCCCTGAAGCGTTAATTTTCATAACAAAAATTGAATACCCATGCCCGGAAATCATAGTTGTACCTGTAATCACAAAATTCCCATCTATCGTTTGGCAAGCATCGTTCCCTACCAATTGAATATTTCTTTCATAAGTTTTTTGCCACATAATACTCTGACTGTATAAATTTTGGCAAAAATTTGCACTTAAAATAAATATTATTGCAATTTTTAATAATTTACCGGTATTCAGGTTTAAAATTTTCATATTTTCAAAAATAAGTTAATTATATCAGCCTTAGAAACAAGGTTTCTAAAATGATTTTCATCATTTTATCAACAGGTTTCGCATTAGTTTTCTATAAAATAATACACATTTTGGCAACTTACAATCACAACCTTGATTTACCTGATCACCTTGATTTGATTGATTAGCATGATATTTAAATCATCTGATGAACTGCTTTTTCAGTCATGCTTAGTGTCATCCGATGAGTAAAAAATTTATAAATTAAAACTAAAAATAAATTGAAATAAAAACATCAAGGCTGATTGTGGCTATGGTCTTCGGGTTTATCTATAAAATCTCATGTAGATATTATTTACATTACAAATATAACACATATTTTCAGCAAAACTATGACCGAAATCATATAATCTTTTACCGTGTATCAATTAATTATTTAGTAAGCTGTAAA